>CESE01013467.1_pt1 | contig 11901 bp, 9 predicted proteins | sample 350271 | NCBI WGS metagenome assembly CESE01 (sample SAMEA2621536, study PRJEB7988) | marine metagenome | isolation source: saline water (ENVO:00002010), including | reverse complement strand
TTTTTTTCTAATTCAGAAGAAACATGCCACGTAATACCCTTGAATAATCTTAGGCTTTTAGCTATAAACAGAAAGATTTTCTTTTTCGTTTTTTTCAATTTCAAAGAACCAGACCCTAACATTCCTCGGGGAGCTAAAATCAGCTTCGATCCAGTGTTTAAGTTTTTAGCCAGAAATAAGGGTAAAAGACTGAATTTAAATGAAAATAGACTGTTGAAATAGATACTCTCGAATTCTTGAATCTTTAAAATAGAGAGGAAAGTTTTTTTAGTTCTGTTTTCTGCAGATAGATAGATTACTTCAGAATTCGAGGAGCTTTTTAGCCATTTATTGGGAGTTATACCCACCAATTCATTTCCGCTGCCAATGTCAGAATTAGACGTACATATATAAAAGAAGTAATCCTTTTCTAATGCATTAACCATATTAAAAACAGACTGAATAGGGCCGCCTGCTAAGTATGCTGGACGATACCAATCTATGAATATTAAAATCTTCTTCTTATGAGTCGATTCCATTCGCTGCAAGCCAATTTTCTAAAACTATTAAATGCCATACCCGAGACCAGCTAATAAGCTTATCTCCTTTTAAAAAGCGATTCCATAGGGAAGAAACGCCTTGTGAGTTGAAACAATCTCTTTTTCCTAAATTGTTTAAATGTGCTTCGCAATAATCCTTTAATTCTCCTTTTATCCAACTTTCCCATGGAAAGGTGAAACCCATTTTAGGACGATTTACTATTTCATCTGGAAGTAAGTCTCCCAATGATTCGACCAGTAATCGTTTGGGTGTGTGTGGATACTTCATTTTGTCATCCAGCATTAAAGCGTATTCAACTAGTCTATGGTCCAAGAAAGGCACTCTTACTTCTAGCGCATGAGCCATACTCATTTGATCAGAATCACGAAGTAAGATATTTTGCATATATGTGGTGATTTCCATAATAGAAACCTTACTAATAACTTCTAAGCCATTCTTATCTGCTGAAATATCTAGCGCTTTGCAATGCGATAACAAAGGGTTAGCCGTCTTTTCAGAATAAGTTAACAAGGAGTTTATTTCTCTGTCAAACAGGACTTTTCGATTTACAGAATAGGAGTGGGGCAAGTCAATGTATTCCTGTCCTAAAACATCGGCCATTTTATAACTAGCTACACTTGGTTTAAGGGCCTTTAGCATACTTCCAGCGGCATTTCTAAAAACACCAGCAAAACTCTTAAGCCACATGTTTTGATTGAGCTGCATGCTTCTTTTGAAGATAGGATATCCAGCAAAAAGTTCATCTCCACCTAAGCCAGATAAGGCCATGGTAATGCCAGAGGCTTTAGTGACTTTAGAAACCAGGTAAGTATTAGGTCCATCTCCACTAGGGAAATCCATTGACTTGAGCGCATTCGGTATTTCCTTTAAGAAGTCATCTGCAGTTAAGAGAATTTCGTGGTGATTGGTTTTAAATTTTTTGGCAATTAATTCTGCATAAGGCGCTTCAGAGAACTCTCTTTCATTGAAAACAACAGAGAATGTTGAAACGGGCATGTCACTGTCTTCAGACATAAGTCCAACTATAGCAGAGCTATCAATCCCTCCACTAAGAAATGCTCCGTAAGGCACGTCAGCCCTCATCCTGTAATTAACACTAGACTTAAGAAGAGACTTTATTTTCGTTTTTACTTGAGTTTCATCTTTTAGATTCCCGAAGCTTTTAGGTTCTGAAATTTCCCAATATTTACTTAGAATTCTCTCGTTGTCATTTAGTACTAAATAATGACCTGCTGGAATGGAATGAACATTCTCTATGAGTGTTCTAGGAGTATGAACAGTTTGGTATCTCAAGTATTCAATCAGGTTATTTCTATCTAGTTTTCTTTTGATTAAGCCAGATTCGAGTAGAGCTCTTAATTCGCTGCTAAAAATGAAAGAATCATCTGTTTCTGAATAGTAAAGCGGTTTTATTCCTAATCTATCTCGAGCGATGATCAGCTGTTTTTTGGTTTTATCCCAAATAGCCAAGCTGAACATCCCGTTAAGTTTAGATAAAAAATCGATGCCCCATTTGGCATAAGCTGCAAGAACAACTTCAGTATCTGATGAAGTAGAAAAACTATAGCTGGTGCCAATTTCTTTTCTGAGCTCTTCGAAATTATAAACTTCTCCGTTGAAAATAAAAACTAGGTTCCCATCAGTCGAATAGTAGGGTTGGTTAGAGGCATCTGAAGTGTCTATAATGCTTAATCTTCTGTGGCCTAGAGCTACAGCGTCATCAGTGTATATGCCATCGTTATCTGGCCCTCTATGGGCTAGTTTAGCATTCATAGATTGAATGACCCCTTTTGGGTTCTCAATAGATTCTAATCCGAGTATTCCGTTTATTCCGCACATTTGTTACACTGTAAAGGTAAAAAAGACAATCAGAATAGCGAGTTATTTAATCGATCAATTCTAGTGCTGTTTGCGCCCACTTTTCAGGAGTAATTTTCTGAGCCATTTTAAGACTGTGACTCCCCATTTTGAGTATTTCTGAATCTTCCAATTCTGTGAATTTGGTTATGGCTTTATAGATAGATTCTGAATTCTTATGTTTAAAGGTAAATCCATTTTCACCCTCTTCTAAAAATGATGTAGCGGCCCCTATTTTATCTGAACATAAGAGAACTAATCCAGATGCAGCCATTTCATGAACGACTACTCCCCAAGGCTCCTTGTGGCTCGGTAAAACGAAGGCATCACACTCATTTACTAATTCGGCAAGTTCAGCAGGTTGTAGAAACCCATGATGAACGATACTCTCATGTAGGGCTCTGTTCTCCCATAAATCTCCATTTCCCGCACAGTGAAGTTCCCACTCGGAGTGCTGGTTAGATTTTAATCTAACAAAGGCATCCCAAAGTTCATAGATTCCTTTGAATTCTAAATACCTTCCTATAAATAATAATTTTCTGTTTACTCTCTTCGAGGGGTTTGATTTAAATAAATTCAAATCAGCGCAGTAGAATCCAGTTTTATAGTTTTTAAAGCCGAGCTTTTGGATGAATTCTACCTGTGGCTCTCCAGGTATCCAAGCGGCCGAGAATATTTTCTTGAAGTAGTGCTTAGCGATCTTAGTTTTTAGTATTTGCTTGAGATCACCTTGCCAGTGATTGTCTAATGTTAAAACTGTATTGCAACGCCCATAAAAGTGTTTACAGCAGTTTATATATCCTTTATCCATCCACCCTGAGCTGATAATTAGAGATGGGTTTAGTTCTTCTAATAATTCCATTAACTGGGAAGAGTTATAGTCTTCTCGGTTGTATATGCTTACGCCTTCTAGTTTACGGAACTGAAAAGGAGCCTCGCTGTTGGTAGGCCACTTTACGATATGAATATTTGGGTGTTTGGCAGCTAAGACAGCTATGCAGGCTAATATATATTCTGCTAATTCTGAATAGAGAAAGACGATTGGCTTTTTATTTTTCATTCGCTAAGTTCAGTTTTTCTTGAGAAATCTTCGAGGCGTAATAGTATAACCAGATGAAAAAAGGAAACCCATTATAAAAGTAGTGTCCTTGTCGAACTAGATGCACAATAATGATAATTAAGCAGCCTACTGAGATGAGCCAATATTCTTCATTTAGGGCTTTTTTTCTGGGGATGTAATTTTTAATTAGAAAGAACAGAAAAAATCCTGTTCCAAAAATCCCTGTTTCTGAGAGGAGTCTTAAAAACATAGAATTGGCGTCTGCAGAATTAAACTCTATGTCTACTACCCCAATTTGATTGGTAAGAGAATATTTATCAAAGGCTATGAGGTGTGAGCCTATACCAGATCCGAATAGAGGGTTTTTTAAGAAATTAGTAGTGGCTACGTGATAATTATTGTAGAGGACAAAGCTTGAGCCGTGGATGTCATAATTATAAATATTCTGATTAGAAAAAATCTCAAAAGTTCCGTCAGCTCTCTCTTTAAACTCATCTATGGTGTTGTACACCAAGAAAAAAGCTAGTGCTGTCACTGGCCCTACAAATACCGCTGCGGTGATAAACCCCTTTCTTACGAGTAGAAAAATTAGGGCTATGAAGAAAGCGAAAATTCCTAGAGATGAAAATGACAAGAAATACATTAGAATTATTACGATACACTTTTTCTTAGTCAGAAATAGTGAAGAGTTGGTAGTGATGTTGTAAAGCGAAACAAACATTGCTGGAGCTAAACTGGCTGCTACATAAGAGGGTTCCGAAAAAATACTATTTACCCGAATTCCTAGACCGCCAGGAGATAAGGACCATTTATTTAGTATCCAGTTAAACCTATAAAGCGGTGTAATCCCAAGGTGCCACGCAACAAACTGCACTATTCCTATGATAGCAAATATGTAACATGCAGACATGTAAATTGTAAAAAGCCTCTCTAAGTTGAATTTATAGTGCTCTAAAATGAGGTGAAAGAAGAGAAGAGAGGTGAAAAAACCGATGCTTATCTTAAGAAATTGGCTCCATGTATTATCTCCTAGCTGAATGTAAATTACTCCCATGACTGTGAGTGGGATAAATATTTTTAAAATGATTCTAGATACACCATACTTCATAACGAAAATTGGAAGTAGGAGGAAAATAGGGATATAGCTCAAATATATTTCCGCGGGAGATTTTGTAATCACGTAAGAATTGAAGAATATAGAAATCACCAGCAAAAAATCAATCGCTCGTTCAGATAATATTGGTTTTTGCAGTGTAGTCATACCGGTAAAGCTTTTGTTAGCTCGTGCTTTTAACTCTTTGATATGTAGTCTTTAACCTGAGAAACCCTTTCTCTAGGTATTCATACGACAGCCATGAGATTAATATAGTGAAGCTAATAATCAATAAATAGATTAGCGATTGGCTCCATGAGTTGTATGGGATGTTTAAAATTATAAAGCTTTTAATGACTACAGTACAGATTACGAAATGGTACATATATATACCATAAGAAATTTTGCCTAAGAATGAAAAAGCTTTTTTCTCCAGAAATTGAGAGTACTTGTTATTTGTAGATAGATTTAGTATAATGATCAAGAAGGAAATAGACATAGCCAGGTGTTGAGCATCCTGAACAAAAGCAGGTGTGCAATAAATGAGCACAGGAATCGAGGTAAGAGCGCTGTAAAAGACCAAATCAGAATAAATGAGTTTAAGAATTTTAGTCTTCTTTTTGAATAGGACATAGGCAGCAAGTGCTCCTAATGCCATGCATTCAACCTTAGTAGCGGCTAGAAACTTTTTTATGACTTCTTCTGTGGAATTGGATAAGAGATTTAAATCGACAGATAGAAAGATAACCTTGATTAAGACAAAGAACAGAAAGGCATAAACAATCGTGTTGAGGATATTCTTTCCTAGTTTAAATAGTAGTGGCCAAATAATATAGAATTGTTCTTCGACACCTATTGACCAAGCTTGTCCAATGTTGGGAACGTGCAGGTAAATTGCCTGAGCTAGATTGGGAACCAAGAATATATACAGCAGTAAATTAGGCCAGAAGTGATTTGAAAGGCTTTCCGATTGGAGTGGGATATAGAACAAATTGAACTGGGGAAACACGAAAAATCCTAGAATTAGTATAAGAAAATACAACGGCCAAATTCTTAAAATTCTCCTCATGTAGAATGCTTTTAGACCTATGGTTCCGGTTTTCTCCTTCTCTGCGAGCAGTAAGTAGGAGATTAGAAACCCACTCAGTACAAAGAAAAACACGACACCAATAGGGCCAGCAGTGGATACAAGTGGAGAAATCCAATGAACCTTGTTGTTTATTACCGAAGCTATAGGAGTTTCCCAGCCTGAACCCTGATAAAATGACCAAAAATGACGGCCGTATTTTAAGTGATGCTTGATAAGTTCTATGTGGGTGATAACCACCAAAAGAGCAGCCATAAAGCGGAGTGCGTTTAGACTTGGGAAGTAGATGCTATTTGCAGATTTAGAACTCAAGGCTTAATGCTAATTAGTTTTTTACTTAAACTCTCTGCTAATTTCTCCCAAGCCAATAGCTCGATCACGATTTTCTTACTTTTGGTTTTCAGTTTTGTCAGAGACTCCTGATCCATTTGAATGAACTGGAGCATGGCGTTATTTAAACTCTGTACATTTCCTGGCAAACAGAAAATACCGTTTTCTTCATTAACGATAACTTCTATGGCGCCTACTTTTGTAGTTAAGACAGCTAGTTCACGAGCCATTCCTTCTATTATTACATTGGGCATTCCTTCTGAATGGCTAGGGCAGAGCAAAACGTCCATTTGATCCAGTATAGAGGTTATCTCAATTAAGGAGCTTTTACTTCCATGAAAAATAACAGCATCATTTTGTACGAAAGGGTCTATAGGCCCTATAAAGTGTGCTTCGAAATTTTCACCGGCTTCTATTAGGAGTTGAATAGAGTCTTTTATTTCTTTTACCCCTTTTCTTATTTCCGACCTTCCGACAAATACAAATTTTACGGGTGATTTATAAGTCGGCGGCCTCTCCTTCCTAATTATAGAGGAGTCTATTCCAGAAGTGAATTCTAGGATTCTCTCTTCAGAGACTCCTAATTGTTTGATTAACTCACTAATCTTTCCTCCATAAGAAAACACATAGTCAGCATTCAAATTATTCCATTTCGTAGGAGGTCGGAGTAATACTCCGTCTAATTTCTGCTTGAATGAGGGCAACATCTGAAACATTTCATATCCATGAAATTTCACTCCTACCAAAGGGTATGTCGCTCCGTTTTTTTTTCTTTTTAAGATATCCCACGCAGAAAACCCTTTCGCGTAAATAAAGTCAATTTCGGAATAATCTAAGGCATCGGTGACTAGTTTAGAATAGGCGTAAGACCTTCTTATATAGTGTCCCGGAATTTTACCGTTTTTTGGAAACTCTAAGCAGATTACTTCTTTTAATTCAACTTCAGCTTTGGGTCCGAAAAGCGCTTCGTTTACTTCTTTTGTGCTTGGTGGGTTTTCACCATGATGAACACAGTGTACAAGTGAAACTTCGATTCCAGCTAGTGTGAGGTGTTTAGCGAGATTGGCAGAATGTCTTTGCATTCCACCCATTACATATGGCGTGATTCCGTCAGTTAAGAGAGCTAGTTTCAATAGAAATTATCTTTCCTCAAAAGTAACCAATAACCATTATCTATAGGAACATCGAGTGCTTATAAATCATCTGGCATGAGCCAGCAGATGCGCCAGTTTTTTTAGGCCTTTAATTCTAATAGGAATATAGTTTTGGAAAGAAAAGTAAATTCGGACTATTATAGTAGAAAACGATCTAGAAGTGTTCTCCATTAAGACCTTGAATAATTCTTTAGTTTTCAATGGAGAGAGTTGGCCATTTTTTTTAGCCATTATAAGTTGGCTAGCTGTCTCTATTAGTGTGCCTGAGAGCTCTTTCTTAGCTTTTACAGTGGGTAAGCTCTTAAACTTTTGAAAATACGCAGATGCACTTTGAGCCCATCGGGTATAGAATTCTGACTTATCCATAGAGTGTCTTCCCTCCACAATCCTATAAAAACAATCCGGGTTTTGGTCTGAGTTTATTTTAATACGAATGCCAGAGGATAAAATTCTAGTATGAAGTTCTACGTCTTGGAGTCGTTTAAAGCTCTCGTCAAAACCTCTATGGGCTTGTAGTGTTTTAGTTTTCCATAAGGGCTGCATAATAGTCCAAGGTAGATCATGTCTTAAAAATCGTATCAGGGCATTGCTGTCAGTTGGAATCCAATTGAGTTTTGAGCTAACATCTCCTATCGAAAGATTGAACACACCCATAGAAGAAATCACTACATCCGAGTTTTCCTCGAATTGATTTATTCTATTCTCGATACATGAAGCAGAGAGCAGATCATCTGCATCAAACAATAAGGTGTACTTTCCTGTCGCTAGGCTAATCCCTATATTTCTGCTTTTATTTCCTCCTAAATTCTCAGCATTAAGGACAAGTTTTATTCTGGAATCTTTCGCTTTCCATTTTTCTAGTACGCTCAGAGAACCGTCAGTTGATGCGTCATCAATTAAAATAATTTCTAACGAAGCATAGGTTTGACCGCAGACGGAGGTGAGCGTTTCATCTAAGAAAGACGCTTTATTAAAAACAGGAATAATAATACTCACTAACTCGTCCATAAGAATTTTAAATTAAATTAATTTTTTCATTGGCTCGACTACATATACTACATCCTCTTCATCCATCGGAACGTAGAACGGAACAAGAAGAGAAATGCACGAATTATTTAGACTTTTTAGTAATAAATAGAAGCCAATTACAACACATAAAAGAGCAACAATGTAAGGGTGTATTATTGATTCCCAGTACACGGAACAGGGGAATAAGGTGTATGTAATTACTCTTAAAGACGAAAGGTAAATAGATGTGTTAATACTATTTCTGATGAGTAGATATAAGAAATAACCAGACGATAAGGCCAATAGAAACTGAAAGAGTAAGAAGACAGTTGACTTTGCGGGTAAGCGTGCTCTAAAGATAATATAAGGGAATATATATCCTGAGAGTCTGCCCACACATTGGTGATAAATCTCTGAGGGTTTAGCATAGGTTACATGCTCAATCAGATTGTCTACTGGTGCCAGCAATTCAATATAATCATTGCTTTTAATTTTTTCAATGATTAAAGCATCATCTGTATACATATAAACTGAAGCGGCTAGAATGCCAAGGACAATTACTTTCAGCAGCATGATGACGTAAATTAGTGTCTTTCGTAGTGCCATGGGTTGTTATCTTGACATTAACTTTTTCAGTCGCTCAGCTCCTCTAAAACCAAGTAAATTATAAGCTAGAACATAACTGGTCGTATTTACTTCTGTGTTTTCTGGCCGAAAATCTTTCTTTAGGTGGTTAGTTAAATCTCTATTTGCCTTGGAGAGGTCAAATTTGGCGGTTTGTCTGATTAAGCCAAATAAGTATTGATCGATTTCATTTTGGTTATTTGTAAAAGTAAGGGCGTCATTTAGGAGTAAGTACTCTTTTATTCTTACTCTAAGATGGAATCTTCTGGCTAGGTTGTTTTGTTCGTTAGAGCTTATGGAGTTATTGTCCCTTCTTATGATTCTTGTATTTATTTGAGCATCAAAAATAATCTGTTGTGTTGTTTTTAAGATGTCAAACATTAGATTGTATTCCTGAGAACTGGGCAAGGTCTCATTCCATGAAATACCCTGCTCTTTAAATAATGAGGCTCTGAATAGATTACTACATGTATTTCCTAAATCACTTCTATATAATCCCATCCAACTTGAATCATTATTATCGGAATAGTTTCTTTTTCTAGTCTTTAAGCTTTGTAAATTGACAGTTTCGTAGCTGCCCACTATTAGTTGACAGTTTTGATTTTCGCTGATGAGGTTTATTTGAGATTGGATTTTATCCTTAAATAGAATATCATCTGCATCTAGAAATTGAATGAAAATTCCGTTTGATTCTTTTATTCCTGTATTCCTGGCAGAAGAAGCTCCTTTATTCTCTTTTGAAAGAAGTCTACAATTTAGGTCTGAATTTTTTGCTATAAACTGATTAACGACCTCTGTTGATTTATCAGTGCTGCCGTCATCAATTACTATAATCTCTATATGGCGATATGTCTGTATTTGGCATGATTCAAGACACTCGGTTATGAAGGGTTCAGAATTATAGCAAGGAATAATAATGGAGACTAAGAGGTCTAGATTCGAGTGCATTCTATGTGTAGGGTTGTGAAGTGATCAAGGGCGTAAAAAAGCATCAATTGAGTAGGGCGGTTAAATCATTCAAAAGTGTTGGGATAGAATATTTTTCTATTGAATAACCTTGAGGGACATTGAGGTCGCCTTTATAAAAGTCTTCTTTTATTTTATTCAAAGAATCCGCAATATTATGTGGCTCTATACTATAGCCTATCCTGTTATTGGTGACATATTGATTTATTTCACCATACTTAGAAAACACGGCTATTTTCTTTCGCAAGTGGATGTACTCATAGAATTTAGTGCTTTTGGTGTAATTCAGGTCATCTGTAAGAAATAGCATGGCTAAATCACTAGAGACGATTTTCTCTCCTACCTCTTTTAAAGGCACTTTTCCATGAAAAGTTAGAGTTGACTGGAGTGCGTTGTTTTCAAACAAGTAGTGCGCTTCTTTGGGTATTGACCCGTAAAAGTTAAATACGAATTCCTGTTTGAGTGCTTCGTTTTCCAATAGTACGTGATATAGAGCTTCTAGGTGTGATAAAGCCTTAGAGTAGAGTGAGCCTGTAAATACAATATTTATCCTGTTGTCTTGCTTTCTCTTGGCTTCAGTATTAGAGAAATCTTCAGGGTCAAAACCATTGGGTATAATCTTGATTTTATCAGGGTTTATTTTTAAGCTCCTAATATACGTTTCGTGAATAGTATCAACGCAAACTAGATAATCAAAGTTCGCAAAAACAGTGGCCTCTTTCCGTTCTTCGTCCTGCAGTCTTTTTTGGTTTAGATCAGTAATCCCATAAGAAATGCTGTTGTTGGCCCAAGGATCTCTGAAATCCGCAATAAAATTCACATTTGGGAACTGTTTTTTCAGCGTAGAGATTTGGCTGAGGTAGTGAAAAGGTGCTGCGGTGCAAATTATAGTATCAAAGCCTTCATTCAATTTGTCAACTACAAAAGGAACTAGGTTGAGATGCCACAAACTGCTTTTATCATACATATTCCCTTTTACTTTTATTTTCAAGTATTCAAGTGAAAGTCGATACTGAATTTTTTGAAAGTAGGTGTCAGGCGTTTTCTTAATTATTTCGGGATAGCGAGTAGGCAAGGAATGGACATTATTGCTCTCATGCAGGAGTTGCGCGTCTTTGTTCCAGGTACTGGTATCGTCAGTAGAAAGCTTTGCATTAATTACCTCTACGTAATGGCTTGCTTTTACAAGGTACTTCGCGAATTTGGCCCACCTTCTTCCACCTACACCTGGGTTGGGTGGGAAGCTATAGCAGACTAATAAGATTTTATTCAATGTGGTGGAAGTCTATCTGATGAGTATTCTTTCATGGAAGATAGAGTTCTCTGAAACAACTTTCACTATATAACTCCCCTTTTGAAATGAAGAAAGGTCTATTGCAGAGGATTCCCTCAGTACATTTTTATAGTTGAGCTCTCCATAAGAGTTGTAAATCAATAGTGAGTAGTCTGTATCCTTATCTAAAACATTTATCAATAGAATCCCTTCTGTTACAGGGTTAGGATATAGCGTAATCTTATCGCTCAGCGTGGAAATCTGAAGATTTGTACTTTCATCTGAATTGTCATTATCCTCTAATGCCATTCCTACACCAGAACCAGAAGTTCCAATCTGGCAGAATGCTCCGTATTCCCCAACTTGCGCGCCATTTGCAAATACAGGTTTAACAGCGATACGGTACGCGGTGTTTGGCGCAAGGCCGCTAAGCACAACAGCGCTAATTGTGGATTCTAAAACAATAGCAGGACCAATTGGCGTGAAGGTTGGGTCGTCTAGTACTATTGGAGCCAATTGCCAGAAGTAACCAGTAGTTAAAAGTAACGTCCCACAATTAACAGCACCGCCATTGTTAATGATGCTATTACATGTTCCTGAGAAGAATGAAACATAAGGGATATCTGTGGTGAAAAACTGATTATACTCGGACCAGGGCCCTGTTACCCCGCATGAAGTGACTCTAATTCGCACGGTGTAGGCCCTATTGAACACGAGCTGGGTTGAGGTGTTTAGGTATAGCCTGTTATCTCCTTGGGCTGTTTGGATAGTTTCCAGGATTGACCCGAACTCAGAGAACTCCCAGTCCATGACCTGATCGAGGTGCGTGTTAGAAGCTACTAAGTAGTCTGCTCCTGGATTTACAAAGGCGCTAATATAAGTCGATGACAGTCTTGTCGTTGGCACATT
>CESE01144853.1_pt1 | contig 12014 bp, 7 predicted proteins | sample 350271 | NCBI WGS metagenome assembly CESE01 (sample SAMEA2621536, study PRJEB7988) | marine metagenome | isolation source: saline water (ENVO:00002010), including | reverse complement strand
ATGCGTGCGTACAACAAAATAAAATTCTTTGTTCACGCCGAAGAATTGAATCCAGACTTGCCTTTGGCTGATGGAGACTTAAGTATGTTTATTCGAGTTGGTACCGACTATAGTTCCAATTATTACGAATATGAAGTTCCTTTAGAAGTTACCGATTGGGGCGCCTCCGCAAGAAATGAAGTTTGGCCGGATGACAATCAATTTGAAATTGATTTTACTAAACTTAAAGAAGCAAAGGCTGCAAGAAATTCCGAGATTAGAAATGGAAATGTTGACGTTAATTTTACAACACCTTTTTATTATGCTCATGGAACAAGAAGAATAACCATAGTAGGGAATCCTAATTTAGGAAATGTACGTACAATAATGCTTGGTGTTCGGAATCCTGAAGTTAATGCAGAATTTAATCCAGAAGATGATGGAGAAGATAAATGTGCAGAAATATGGATTAACGAATTACGTTTAACCGATTTTGACGAACGTGGTGGTTGGGCAGCTAAAGCTCAAATGAAAACCAGACTGGCAGATATTGCCAGTATTAGCTTAGGTGGAAATATTAGCTCTATTGGTTTTGGTAGTTTAGAGCAAAGTGTATCCGAAAGAAATAAAGAAGAGACTAGACAGTATAACCTAACCTCTAATATAGAATTAGGAAAGTTGTTTTCTGAAGAAGCGAATATTAAAATACCACTTTATATTGGTCTATCCGAAACAGTTTTAAAACCACAGTTCAATCCTTTAGATCCAGATGTAGAGTTAGAAGCTTCTATTGCTGCCGAACAAACTCAAGGAGCTAAAGATACATTAAGAAGTATTGTAGAAAATTATACACTGCGTCGTTCTATTAATTTAACGAATGTTAGAAAAGAAAGAGGTGGAGGTAAAAAGAAATCTGCAAAAAATAAAGGTGGTAGAGGTAGCAAAGGAAGCTCTAGAGGTGGTTCTAAAAATAAACTCTACGATATTGAAAATATTAGTTTAAGCTACTCTTTTAACGAAGTTTTTAATAGAAATATTAATACGGAATTTAGTGTTATGCAGGAGCATAATGGAGGAATTGGCTATAATTTTAACAACAGCCCTAAAAATTACAAACCTTTTGGGAAAATTAAATTCTTAAAAAAGTCGAAGTATTTAAGATTAATTAAAGATTTTAATTTCTACTTATTACCTAAAACAATTTCTGCTAGAACAGACTTTAATAAAAGTTATTCGGAAACTAAAATGCGGAATTTGGCGAGTTTAAATGCACTATCATCAGTTAACATTATTGAGCCAGATACTATGTTCAATAAGATGTTTAATATAACTCAGAATTATAGTGTAAAGTACGATTTAGCCAGAAGTATAAAACTTAATTTTTCTACAAATTCTCGTTCTATTGTTGACGAGCCTGAAGGGAAGATTGATTCCCAAACTGAACGAGATGCACTAAGGGATAGTATTATGAATTTTGGTAGAACTACAGCTTATCATCATCAATTTGATATCCGATATACTGTGCCAATTAATAAATTCCCCCTTACCGATTGGATTACCTTATCCTTAAATTACGATGCAACATACGATTGGGCAGCAGGATCTATGGCAACCATAAACGATTCGATTAATTTGGGTAATGTAATTCAGAATTCAAATAACAAGAAAATTAACGCCCAGCTAAATTTAAAGTCACTTTATAATAAAGTTCCCTATTTTAAGAAAGTTAATTCATCATCTTCTAAAAAGAAAAGAAGGGGTGGAAGAAACCAAACGGTAGAAAAAAAATCTAGTAAGATAGAGGATGCTAAAAAAGACGACAAAAATAGTGATGATAAGGATGAGGATGAAGAAGAGGAAGAAAAAGAATTTAAGTTGTTCGAACACATAGCAAGAACCTTGCTTTCTGTACAAAGTGTAAATTTGAGTTACGATGAACGTAACGGTTCTATGCTTCCTGGATTTAAACCCAAAGTTGGCGCTTTTGGGCAAAATGATATGTTTAGTTCTAATACTGCTCCTGGTTGGGGGTTTGTTGCAGGAGAACAATTAGATGATAAAGGTTTAGCGTTGTTCGCCGATAATGGATGGATTTCGAGCGATAGTTTATTAAACCAACAATATACTACACAGTACACCTCTCGTTTAAATTTCCGAGCTACTATAGAACCTGTAAAAAAATTGAGGTTTAAGATTACCGCACAAAGAAGTCAAACCACCAATACTTCTGAAACATTTAGGAATACAGGTACTCCAGATGATATATCATTCGAAAGTTTAAACCGTAACGAAACTGGAAGTTTTACCATGTCTTTCTTAGCCATTAATACGGCTTTTAGGAAAATGGAAATCAACTCGTCTCAAACATTCGATGAGTTTAGAACTATGCGTTCGGAAATGGCGAAAAGAGTAGCTGCCGATAATGGACAAATCAATAACGATAATATTGAATACCCTATAGGATATGGACCAAACTCGCAGGAAGTTTTAATCCCTGCCTTTATGGCTGCTTATTCTGGTACAGACGCTACTTCTCAAACATTAAATAAGTTCCCAAAAATACCTCTCCCAAATTGGAATGTTAAATACGATGGATTCACAAATTTAAAATGGGTGAAAAAACATTTTAAATCAGTGTCTTTATCCCACGCCTATACATCCACTTACTCTATTGGAGCTTATAATACTAATTTGTTTCATGCAGATTTAAAATACCCAGGAACAGGAACTCCAGAGACGAATCCAGAGAATTTTGATGCAAATAATAACTATTTATCAGAAACTCAAATTCAAACAGTTAATATTAGTGAGCAGTTTAGTCCTCTTATTAAACTGGATTTAACGATGAACAATAGTCTTACTACTCGTTTGGAATATAGTAAAGATCGTCAGGTTTCCTTGAGTTTAAATAACAATCAAATACAGGAACAATCTGGGCAGAGCTTTACGATTGGATTAGGTTACAGAATAGAGGATTTCGAAATTAGTTTAAGTACCGCAAATGGTAAAAAAACATTCTCCTCTAACTTAGATTTAAACATGGACTTCTCAATCCGTAAATCAGTTTCTGCTATTAGAAGTTTAGAAGAAAACACACATCAAGGAGTTAGTGGTAGAACCGATATTTCTATTAAATCTACTGCAGATTATGTACTTAGTGAAAGAGTAAATATCCAGTTATTTTACGACAGAATAGTTGCTAAATACGAAGTTGCTACTTCTTTCGATACAGCAAATAATAGTTTTGGACTAAAACTCAGGTTTACCTTTGGAGGTTAATGAATGTTAATTTTTTTCTTTTGGCTTAAAAATTGTTAACTTGTGCCTGTTTAAAAACAAACAAAACAAACATTATGAAAAAAACACTACTTACTCTTGTAGCAGTAGCAATGTCTTTGGGGACTTCATTTGCTCAACTAGCTGATGGATCTATTGCCCCAGATTTTACCATTACAGATACTGATGGGAATACTCATAACCTTTACGATATTTTAGATGAAGGAAAACCAGTGATATTAGATTTATTTGCTACTTGGTGTGGTCCATGTTGGTCTTTTGCAGAAACAGGAGTTTTTGAAGACATGCACGCAGCTTATGGTGAAGAAGGTACTGATGAGTTATTTCTTATTACAATAGAGTCTGATCCTAGTACACCTGCAAGTGAGCTTAATGGTGGTGGATCATCTGTTGGAGATTGGGATTCAATGACTAATTTTGCTTTAGCAGATGATGAAACAGGATCGATTGCTGATGCTTATGCTCTTGAGTATTATCCTACAATTTACCTTATTTGTACTGATAGAACAATAACTGAAATTGGACAAGGTCCAGCTAGTGGTTATTGGACTCCACTTTCTCTCTTTGAGGAGATTTCTGGAACTTGTGGAATTGAATTATTACCTCCATTTGTTGTTGAGGGTGTAAATGCCGCAACTACTTCTTATGACTCTGAAACAGTCCTTTGTGATCAAGATAAAATTTCCCCTATCGTTTCAATCGAAAATAGAGGAACTGAGACAATGACTTCATGTACAATAAATACTGTAGTTAATGGTGCAACTATTGCTTCTTACGAATGGACTGGATCTTTAGATATGTCTGATACTGAAAGTGTAACTCTAGCAGAAATAGATGGAAGTAATACTAATGTATCATTTACTATAGTTCTTGATGGTGATCTCGTAGAAAATGACAATACTTTAGATGTAGTATTTGAATCTGCTATTGCTGCGCACGCTTCTATTAATATAGAGGTTTCTGCTGATTTTTATCCTGTTGAAACATCATGGGAAATTAGAAATTCTGATGGTACTGTAGTTGCAAGTGCTACCTACGAAGGTGGTGAAGAAGATGATTATGGCGGTGGCGGTCCAGATGCTGATATGGTTCATAACCACATGGAGTCTTTAGCAGTTGGATGTTATACATTTACAGCTATGGATGCTTTTGGCGATGGACAAAGTGGATACACTGATTCAGGTGCAGGTACTGACGGTTCTATCGTTGTAGTAGATGCTGAAGGTGTTGAATTGCTAAGTATCACAGGAAACTGGGGTGAGGAGCAAGGAGTTTCTTTCGAAGTTACACACGGCGTAGGTATCGAAGAAGTTTTAGCTAACAAGCTTTCTATCTTCCCTAATCCTGCCTCTAACAATGCAGCTATCGAATTAAACTTAATTGAGTCTAACGAAGTAGTTATTGAAGTATTAAATACTTTAGGTCAAAAAGTATTTACTTATGCTGCTGATATGTCTGCTGGCTTAAATAAAGTTGAATTACCAGTTGCTACTTTAAACGCTGGATTATTCTACGTAAACATTAAAGTTGCTAACGAATTGATGACTGAAAAGTTAAATATTCTTAAGTAATATATTTATAGATACAATTTTTTAAAGGCTGCCTTTCTAGGCAGCCTTTTTTTTGTAAATTTGTTTGGTACACTTTTTGAAAACATTGCGATATACTTAACAAGTCTAAAATTACTCTTATGAAAAAAATACTACTTTCTTTTTTAACGATTATTAGTTTAACAGTTTTTGCTCAGTCATCGTTGTCAATAGAACCTTCAGAATCTTATTATGCTGAAGTAGGAGAGCAATGTGTAGCTCATTTTGATGTAACCAATACTACAGATGCAGAAATATCTGTTATTGTAACTAGATCATTTGATAGTTCATACGATATTATGTCTACTTTTTGCTGGGGAATTACTTGTTATCCACCAACGGTTGATGTATCAAGCCAGTCGATACTTATTCCTGCTGGAGAAAGTTTTGATGGCTTTTCTGGTTATATTAATGATATGCCAGAAGACAAAACCTTCATCATTAATTATTGTTTTTCTGTTGTTGATAATCCTTCAGACAAAGTTTGTGCTGATGTAGAATTTACGAGTATATCAACTGTTGGAGTAGAGGAAACTAATATTAGTTTTGGAGTTTACCCAAATCCAGCAAACGATGTTTTACATTTAGAATATACTGCACAACAAGCAGCTGATTTTGTATTGTACGATATGTTAGGAAATAAAATATACAGTGATGTAGTTTTAAACTCTAAATCAATTCAATTAAATGCTTTTGAAGCAGGAATTTATTTCTATACTTTTTCTGTAAATGGAAAAAATAAAGAAGTTCAAAAACTAATTATCTCACATTAAGCGAACAATTTTAAATTAAAGAGCCTTTGGGCTCTTTTTTTTTGCTCTAAACTTTCTAATTGAAGTACAATCCGTACTTTTGTGCATTCGCAAAACTCGTATTATTATGAAGGTATCATATAGCTGGATCAAAGACTACTTAAACGTTGAACTAAACGCAATAGATTGTGCTAAAGTTTTAACCGATACAGGTCTGGAAGTTGAAGGAATTCAGGAAGTTGAAAGTATTAAAGGTGGCATGAAAGGATTGCTTGTAGGTGAAGTACTCACTTGCGAACAACATCCTAATGCCGATAGATTAAGAATGACTACTGTAAATATAGGTTCTGAAATCTTAAACATAATTTGTGGTGCTCCTAATGTTGAAGCTGGACAAAAGATTGTTGTTGCCACAGTCGGCACCGTTTTATACGATGATAAAGGCGAATCCTTTAAAATTAAAAAAGGTAAAATCCGAGGCGAGGTTTCATTGGGAATGATTTGCAGTTCAGACGAAATTGGTTTGGGTGGTGGCCACGATGGAATAATGGTTTTAGATGCCAAGACTAAAAGTGGTACAACTGCTAGCGAATATTTCAAGCTAGAATCGGATACCGTTTTTGAAATTGGTTTAACTCCAAATCGCTCCGATGCTATGGGTCACATAGGAGTTGCATTAGATTTAAGAGCGGGATTAGCTGCGCAAGGAACAAAGTTAGAATTGTGCAGACCAACTTTAGAAGCTTTCAAAATAGACAATACAAACCTTACTATTGATGTAGAGGTTGTAGATTCTGAATTGTGCCCACGTTACGCTGGGCTTACAATATCAGATATTAAGGTTGCCGATTCTCCAGAATGGTTGCGAAAAAGATTAGAAGTTTTAGGTTTAAATCCAATAAATAATATAGTTGATATTACAAACTATGTTTTACACGAAACAGGAAATCCTTTACATGCTTTTGATGCAGCTAAAATAAAAGGCAATAAAATTACGGTAAAAACCACTAATCAGGATACTATATTCACTTCATTAGATGAAGTGGAACGCAAATTGAATGCTGAAGATTTAATGATCTGCAACTCCGAAGAAGCAATGTGTATTGCTGGTGTATTCGGAGGATTAGAATCTGGAGTGAATTCAAATACAACTTCTATCTTTTTAGAAGCAGCATATTTTAATCCTATTTCAGTTCGTAAAACTGCCAAACGTCATGCTTTAAATACCGATGCATCTTTCCGTTTCGAAAGAAGTGTAAATCCGAATACAGTAGTTTGGGCTCTTAAACGTGCTGCCTTATTAATTAAGGAAATTGCAGGTGGTACTATAAGTTCCGATTTAGTAGATATTTATCCAAATCCAATAGAGCATTTTAGAGTTGATTTCTCTTATGACAAATGCGATCGTTTAATTGGTGAAGCTTTAAATAGAAATACGATAAAAGAAATTCTTTCTAATTTAGAAATAGATATTTTAGAAGAGTCAAAAGAAAACTTACTCTTATCTGTTCCTCCATATAGAGCAGATGTTCAAAGAGAAGTTGATGTAATAGAAGAGATTCTTCGTATTTATGGGTATAATAATATAGGCATGTCTGGGCGTATTAATGCCTCTTTGTCTATTAATCCAAAGCCAGATGCTCATAAGGTTCAAGAAAGAATTTCGGAACTTTTAACTTCAAATGGTTTTTACGAAGGAATGTGTAACTCTCTTACGAAGTCTTCTTATACCGATGGCTTAGAGTGTTTTAAGAAAGAAGCTCAAGTAGTATTGCTAAATCCTTTAAGTCAAGACTTAAATGCCATGAGGCAAACTTTGTTGTTTGGAGGATTAGAGAGTTTGGCTTATAATATAAACAGAAAAGTATCGGATGTTTTCCTTTATGAATTTGGGAAAACGTACAATAAATTTGGAGATGATTATCATGAAGAACGTCGTTTAGCTCTTTGGGTAACTGGAAATAAACAAGAAGCTAGCTGGAATTCATCTAAAGCCAAAGTTGACTTTTTTTACATTAAAGGTATTGTAGAGAAGTTGCTTCAAAGACTAGGTTTGCATAAAGGGGTTTCTGTAAATCCAATTCAATCCGATCTTTTCTCTGAAGGCTTAGCCTATAAAATAAGAAAAAAGAAAGTTTTAGAAATCGGTGCAGTTCGCTCATCTATATTAAAAGCGAGCGGTATAAAACAAGAAGTATTTTATGCCGATTTAAATTGGGATGCAATACTCGAATTGTTAAAAGACCAAAAAACAAAATACAAAGAGGTTTCTAAGTTTCCAGAAGTACGAAGAGATTTAGCTTTATTAGTTAACAATGAAGTCTTGTTCTCAGAATTACAAAATATTGCATTGCGTACCGATAAAAATTTATTGAAAGAAGTTAGTCTTTTTGATGTTTATCAAGGAGATAAAGTTGCCGATGGCAAAAAATCCTATGCGCTTAGTTTTGTATTTAGAGACGAGGAGAAAACGTTAACAGATAAAATAGTTGATAAGGCTATTTTGAAAATATTCAAATCTTTAGAGCATCAGCTAAAAGCGGAGCTTAGAGATGGAACTTTATAGAACGAGCTTTAATTTAGCTTAATAGATAGTAGATTATGAAAGAAAAAGGAACTAATTGCTCGTTTTGTGGACGCACTAAGCTAGAAACAGATGTGCTAATAGCCGGTACTACAGGGCATATTTGTAACGTGTGTATTACTCAGGCTCACGATATTATTACTGAGGAAATGGAGCACAATACGCGCGAAGGTCTTGAAGAAGATCTAACGCTTTTAAAGCCCATTGAAATTAAAGCTCATTTAGATGATTTTGTAATTGGTCAAGATCATGCTAAAAAAGTTCTTGCCGTGGCTGTTTACAATCACTATAAAAGATTGTTACAAGAGGGGTCTAAAGATCAAGAAGTAGAGATTGAAAAATCGAATATAATGATGGTTGGTAAAACGGGAACAGGGAAAACCCTTTTAGCTCGTTCTATTGCCAAAATGTTAAACGTTCCCTTTACTATTGTAGATGCCACAGTTCTTACAGAAGCCGGTTATGTAGGAGAGGATGTAGAAGGAATTCTATCGCGTTTATTACAAGCGTGCGATTTTGATGTTGAACTCGCAGAACGTGGAATCGTATTTATAGATGAGATTGATAAAATTGCTCGTAAAAGTGATAATCCCTCTATTACCAGAGATGTTTCTGGTGAAGGAGTTCAACAAGCAATGCTTAAATTGTTAGAAGGAACTGTTGTTAATGTTCCTCCTCAAGGTGGTCGTAAGCATCCAGACCAAAAGTATATTAAAGTAAATACAAAGAATATTCTATTTATTTGTGGTGGAGCCTTCGATGGTATTGAGCGTCATATTAGAAATAGAATGAACACCAACGCTCTTGGATTTGGGAATTCAACTGACGAGCAAGTAGATGAAACTAACTTGTTGCAATATGTATCTCCACAAGATGTGAAAAGTTTTGGGATTATTCCAGAATTAATCGGTCGTTTACCTGTGGTTACGCACCTTAATCCTTTGGATAAGGAAGCACTTAGAAACATTCTTACAGAACCTAAAAACTCTTTAATCAAGCAGTATAGAAAATTGTTTGAGATGGATGATGTTGTACTGAAATTAGACGATGATGTTTACGAGCTCATTGTAGATAAGGCCGAAGAATTTCAATTAGGAGCTAGAGGTTTGCGTTCTATATGTGAAGCTATTATGGTAGACGCAATGTTCGAATTACCATCCTCCGAAGAAAAAGAATTTATAATTACTAAAGCTTACGCTGAAGAAAAGTTGTCTCATAAAAAATTAAGACAACTAAGAGCGGTAAGTTAATAGTTTTATGAAGTTTAAAGTTCTACTAAGCTTAGGTTCTAATAAAGGGAATCGTAAAGAGAATTTAGAAAAAGCAATTATAGAAATCCAAAATCTACTGGGTAATGTTATTGCTATTTCTCCTATTTACGAATCCCCTTCATGGGGCTATATAGACGAAGCTTATTTAAATAATGCTATTTGTTTGGTTACAAATATTGAGCCTTTAGCATTAATGGAATCACTTTTAAATATCGAAAATAGTTTAGGACGATTAAGGACTAATAGCTCTACTTACGAAGCGAGAGAAATAGACTTAGACATTATTCTAATCGAAGGTTTAATTGTAAATCATGTTAAGCTTCAGGTTCCACATCCTAGAATGGATTTAAGGAAATTTGTACTGCAACCTTTAGTTGATATTGCCCCCAATTGGGAGCATGAAATTACAAATTTTAGTTTGAAAGAATTACTATACAACTGCGAAGATAAGTCTGAAATTAAATTATATGGAACAGTATCCTTACATAGTAGTTGAAGGAAATATAGGCTCTGGGAAAACAACTTTAGTTAAAAAGTTGTCGGCACACATAAATGCCAAAGCTTTTTATGAAGAATTTTCTGAAAACCCTTTTTTACCTAAATTTTATGCCGAACCAGAAAAGCATGCTTTTCCTTTAGAACTCTCCTTTTTAGCAGAACGCTATCATCAGCTCAAAAAAGAATTGAACAGCAAAGATTTATTTCACGATACTATTATTTCAGATTATTATTTGTCTAAATCATTAATATTTGCTGAAATAAATTTACCAGAAGATGAATTTTCTCTGTTCAATAATTTATTTTCTATAATCCATCAGAAACTACCAAAACCAAGTTTATATATTTATTTATATTCTGATGTAGAGCGTTTACAGCTAAATATTAAAAATAGAGGTAGGGAATACGAAATGAATATTTTGGACACCTATTTAGAAAAAATACAGACTAGCTATTTGGCATTTATAAAGCAACAAAATGAGTTTCCAGTATTACTGATTAATACTTCTAAAGTCGATTTTGTGAATTCAAAAGAGGACTTTGAGCTAATTATTACCTGTTTAGATAAAAAATATTGTAAAGGAGTACATAGAATTGACTTATAGTAAAAGCATTTTTTTATATTTGCACTTGTCTTTATATATAAAGACTATTTGAAATTAACGACTTACACAAACTACATCCTAAAATTAAAAACATGATTATCTTAAAGAAAGTAGCTTTAGCCTCTTTATTCATTGCCTCTAGTGCGTTTGCTCAAGATGGCGGATTAAAAGGCCTTTTATTAAACGATGCTTCTATCGGATTAAATGCTGGATTATTTAGTTCTTTAGCTGAAGGTTCTTACATGGACTTCGGTTACGGACTTAACTATAATAAGCAAGTTAATTCTGTTGTTGGTGTTCAAGTTGGAGTTATGATGGGAAGTTTAACGAATACTGAAGCTTCCAACGATTTTACTTCATTAAGTCTTAGAGGTATCCTGAATACTTCGAACTTATCAATCAACTCTTATCTTAAAGCTAAGTTTTATGTTGCTGGTGGTTTTAATATCATGTCAATAGGTGCTGATTCTGTTGCTAATGCTTTAACTCCAGCCGTGGGGCTTGGAATGAAATACGCATTGTCAAATAAATTTGATTTAGACTTATCTGCAACTATTGTATCACCGTCATTAACTAACAATCCTGTTTCAGCTTATTCTCAAATAGGTTTAGGAGTTAATTATAGATTTTCTTCAAAAGAAGAATCTGTTGAGTGGAATAATCCTCTTGATGCAATGTATGGAGATATCGCTTCTGTGAAAACAGAAATCGAAGGTCTTTCTACTGATTCTGATGGTGATGGTGTTTCTGATGCTTTTGATGGAGATAATAATACTCCAGAAGGTGTTGCTGTTGACGGTAAAGGAAATGCTTTAGATGTTGATATGGACGGAATAGCTGATTATGCTGATGAAGATCCATTTACTGCACGTGGTGTTCAAGTTGATGCAAAAGGTCGTGAATTAGATAGCGATAAAGATGGTGTTTCAAACTCTATAGATATCGAGCCAAACACTGAGTCTGGTGCTACCGTAAACTTCCAAGGAAAAGAAATTAGAGGTGCTAAAGGTGCATTTATGCCAGCTGTTTACTTCGACTTTAATTCTGCTAAAGTTTCTTATGCTAACTACGAAAGATTAGCTGCTGTAGCTTCTTTGTTACAAGCGAATCCTAAGTATAAATTAAAAGTAATTGGTTATGCTGATGCTGTAGGTAACTCTGCTAACAACCATAAAATAGCTTTACGTAGAGCAAACGCTGTTGTAGATGCTTTATCTTCTATGTTTAGTATAGATGCTGCTCGTTTAGCAGCTGAGTCTAAAGGTGAAGATGCTCCTTTGGCAAACGAATCTGTAAAAGTTACAGAAACTACTGCTGATGGTCAAGTTATCTCAAACAACTTAACTAGAATGAACCGTCGTGTTGAATTCGTGATTGAGTAGTTCTTTAAACTACATACATTATACAAAAAGTCCCTTCATATTTGAAGGGGCTTTTTT
>CESE01002273.1_pt1 | contig 12063 bp, 11 predicted proteins | sample 350271 | NCBI WGS metagenome assembly CESE01 (sample SAMEA2621536, study PRJEB7988) | marine metagenome | isolation source: saline water (ENVO:00002010), including | reverse complement strand
GCTCAGTTAAATGGACAAATTGAAGCTCTTGACATTTCATCGCTACCTCCAAATATTTACTTTATTAGGATAGATAATGAGTCAATTAAATTTGTCAAAACAGAGTGATGTACACCCTAAACTGCAGTAAAACGCAGTTTATACTATCCGTTTTAAGAAATTGAGAAAATGCAGGAGCCCAAATCAAGCTTTTTTTGCCCTTAATGCTCGCAGGTGGAATTATAGGAATGGTAATGATGTGGATTGTGGACATTCCTGCTCTTCCATTTTAAACTGATAAAAGGAATCAACATCGTTTAAAGAATCATAGAGCCCGTCGGTTTGTTTGAGACTCAAAGCGAAAATCTAACGAACATTTCATCATGGAAATATGACCCAAATAAAAGACGGATTATCCGATGCAATTGATTCTTGAAAACCAAGACATAAACTATAATTTTGCAAATTCTTAAACTTAGTACAGTTCGGTATATTCCCAAATACGTATTTCTATGATATTAGATGTCCAAATTACCAAAAGAGCATAAATTTCTTGATCTTTCAGATTATGGAAGACCAATTGCAAAAATTATAGCGAACTCCTTAAAGCATACCACCTTTACTCCAATTCACGTTACTATTGGTTTTATAATATCTGGACTAATAGCCACTTATTGTATCCTGAAAGGACACTTCTTGCTAGCAGCATTTTTTTTGATTCTTAAGTCTATTTTGGATGCTGCCGATGGAGAATTGGCTCGTGTAAAAGAAAAGCCTTCGTATACTGGTCGTTATTTAGATTCGGTAGCAGATATTATATTAAACGCAATATTCTTTATTTCTATCTGGTACATTACCAACACTGCATTCCTTATCTGCCTATTGGCATTCCTAGGCATGCAATTACAAGGCACGCTTTACAATTACTACTATGTTATTCTAAGAAATAAATTTGGTGGCGATACAACCAGTCGCGTCTTTGAATACAAAACACCAATCGCATTAGAAGGGGAAAAACAAAAGCATGTGAACATTCTTTTTGCATTATATAAAACACTTTATGGTGCTTTTGACAAAACCATTTACGTCTTAGATAGCAATGCAGATGAGGGAAAGATATTACCAAACTGGCTAATGACGAGTGTTTCTACGTTTGGCTTGGGCTTTCAATTGCTCATTATTTCAGTCCTACTTGTGGCAGGCTTAAAATCAATCATTCTGCCTTTCTTTTTAGGTTATACCGTAATGATTTTTGTGTTTATCGGAATCCGAAAGGTGTTCTATTAACAGGCAATATCAGCACCGTTTGAATAGTGACAAATACACCGCTACCAAGTACGCGACATCTAAGCAAATCTATCACTGCCCTTGATGCATTTAGCGGTTTGCAAATGCTAAATGAAGCCAAGAACCAATAAACACCTTCGTTCAATTCAATCAATGCAGGATCATTTCATTTTAAGTATAAAATCTTGATAAGGAAAATTTGATTCAAAAAATAGCCAATACCGTTAAGCAAATAAAATCCGAATAAAACCACCTCAGAAAACTGGAGTTGAATGCAACCAAACAGTTTTGAACGCATTTATTTTTCTAAAGTTTTTTACCAAAAAATGACCTAAAACAACGGATTTCATGAATAATTCGAGTAAAAAAGGGCAAAAACGTGTAAAAGTGCCTCATTTTCGCTAAATCTTCATAAAAAAGGTGCTCAGTCTATTCTCTCTTGTTATAATAGGGCTAAATAAATTTAAGAATATGACTGAAACAAGAGTTTTCGACCCATTTAATAAGCCATCATCGATTGAAAAGTCAGAAATCGTCAATTTTCTATTTGAAAATTTAGAGGAATATGGCGATCCAAAAACAGACATTGAAAAGGCAATAGATTATTCTCTTAAAGAATTCACCTCCTTCGGTGGTTTTATTCTCTGTCTCTATTCAGACAGTCAGATAAAAGGAGCAGTTGTAATAAACTGCACAGGTATGGGAGGATACATTCCTGAGAATATTTTAGTTTATGTAGCCATTGACAAAAAACACAGAGGTGAAGGGCTTGGTAAAAAAATAATGAAACAAACAATAGAGCACACTGATGGTGACATCGCCTTGCATGTGGAAGCTAATAACCCAGCAAAGTTCTTGTACGAATTAATGGGATTTACAACTCCTTATTTAGAAATGCGATTGAAGAAATAAACTATGGGAATTCATATCGTCGATTTATCGATTTTTATTGGTTACCTCGTTTTTATGCTCGGCATTGGATTTTACTTTCTTCGCAAAAACAAATCAAAAGAAGATTATTTTGTTGGAGGTCGCTCTATGTCGGCAGGTCATATTGGCCTCTCAGTAGTTGCAACCGACGTTGGTGGAGGCTTTTCTATTGGTTTGGGTGGTCTTGGTTTTGCAATGGGAATATCGGGAAGTTGGATGCTACTTACCGGGCTAATCGGGGCTTGGCTGAGTGCAGTGTTTTTAATTCCTAAGATTTATCCCATAGCTAAAAAACACCATTTTCTTACCTTTCCAGAAACACTCTCTTTTCATTATAATGCCACCGTTGCACTAGTGGCAGGCATCATTTCCTTAATTGGCTATGTAGGTTTTACGAGCTCCCAAATATTAGCTGGTGCAAAATTGGCTTCAGCTACCTTCCCTGAACTTTCTATTCATCATGCAGCGATATTGATGGGAATAATTGCAGTAGTCTATACCGTAATTGGGGGTATAAAAGCCGTGATTTATACCGATACCATTCAGTGGATAATTTTAATGGTTGGTCTCATTTTTATAGGCATTCCACTAAGTTATGTCCACATTGGAGGCTGGGATGCACTCCAGAATCATCTACCGCAAAGTTTCCTTTCATTGGGAAACGTTGGATTTATTCAGTTTTTTAATTGGCTCATTACTATTGTGCCCATCTGGTTTATCGGTATGACGCTATACCAGCGAATTTATGCTTGTAAAGACGTTGAAACAGCAAAAAAAGCATGGCGAATTGCCGGTCTATTTGAATGGCCAATAATGGCTTTTATGGGTGTTTTGTTGGGCTTGTTTTCTAGAGTTGCTTTTGAGCAAGGAATGTTTGCCGATATAGGTTTTGCAGCCAATACTGCTTTTGATCCAGAACTAGGTCTCCCCTTGCTGTTAAGTCATATTTTACCGGTTGGTTTAATGGGCTTAATGATGTCAGCCTATTTCTCAGCAATTATGTCAACCGCTGATAGTTGTTTGATGGCTGCTAGTGGAAATTTAATCACCGATATTTTAGATAAAATAAGGCCTACCAAAGAACAGCATAGCATATTAAAATCGCAACTCATTACGTTTATTATTGGAGTAATTGCAATCGCATTATCTACAGTAATGACGAGTGTACTGGATCTAATGTTGTACTCTTATGCCTTTATGGTTTCAGGCTTATTTGTGCCTGTATTGGGTACTTTGATTTACAAAAAGCCCAACTCCTCTGCCGCCCTGTTATCGATGATATTTGGTGGCAGCACTACTCTTCTATTAATTCTGTTCGACACCCAATTGCCTTGGGAAATTGATGCCAATTTTTTCGGAATTTCTATCTCAGCAATTATTTTTTTAATCGTTCAAAATACCCCAAAAACGAATGCTCAGTTCAAAACAGTTGGATAAATTAGCACAGGTACGGCGAACGTTGCATGCAAACCCAGAGGTTTCTGAGCAGGAATTCGAAACTCAAAAACGTATTCTTCAATTCTTAGAAAAAGAAACTGAAAGCGATTTTAAAAAAGTTGGGAAAACAGGTGTAATCTCCACTTTTCAAAGCAATAAGCCAGGACCAACCGTAATGATTCGAGGCGATATCGATGCCTTACCTATTGTTGAAATAAATGACTTTGAGCATAAATCAAAAACCGAAGGAGTTTCTCACAAATGTGGGCACGATGGACATACCACTATTTTATTAGGCTTAGCTATGCTCCTATCAGAAAAATCCATAGCTAGAGGAAAAGTACTCCTACTTTTTCAGCCTGCAGAAGAAAATGGTATGGGCGCCAAAGCGGTATTAGAAGATAAAGAATTCCAAAAAGAAAAAATAGATTTCGTATTCGCATTGCACAATTTACCAGGTTATAAAACCCACCAAATAGTTGTAAAAGAAAATGAATTTACCGGAAATGTAAAGAGCATCATTCTAAAAATGACAGGTAAAACTGCCCATGCAGCAGAACCAGAAAAAGGGTACAACCCAAGTATGGCAATGTCTCAAATATTTGCCTTTGCCAATGATATTACGCACAACAAACCTGAAGAGCAGGATTTCTTCTTAATGACTCCCATATTCGCCACTTTGGGCGATTTAGCTTATGGGATTTCTGCTGGTTATGGCGAAGTACATTTTACGATAAGAAGTTGGTCAACAGATTTGATGACACAGAGAAGTAACGAGATTGTAGCTTTTATAGAAAAAACTTGTAAAACCAATCAACTATTGGCCGATATTTCGTGGACTCAAGTCTTCCATGCCAACATAAATCATCCAGATGCAGTGCAACTGATTAGAAATGCAGCCGAAAAAAACAGTTATGAGCTTAACGAAAGAGCGTACCCATTTAGATGGGGTGAAGATTTCGGTCTTTTTACGCAACAATATATGGGAGCCATGTTTGGAGTAGGATCAGGAACGAGCAATCCTGCCCTGCACAATCCCGATTATGATTATCCAGATGAAATTACAGAAACTGGCATTGGAATGTTTTACCAAATAATTAATCAAATTCTATAAGCTATGTTTCAAACTTCGTACATCGAACTTTCTGAATCTGCTGTAAAAAACAACATTGATTTCATTCATAATTTCATAGGTGAAGGTGTTACGTTTTCTTCAGTTGTAAAGGGAAATGCATACGGACATGGAATTGCAAATTATTGCCCTATAGCCTACAAGTATGGTGTTCGTCATTTTAGTGTATTTAGTGCACAAGAAGCCTTTAACGTATCAGCTACACTGCCAAACCATGAGCAAGCGGTTATGATTATGGGTCAGATCGAAAATGAGGAATTAGAATGGGCTATTGAGCACAACATTGAATTTTATGTTTTTGAGATAGACCGACTAGAGCACGCTATAGCTGTTGCCAAAAAAATGAATAAAAAGGCACTCATTCATGTTGAATTAGAAACTGGAATGAACCGAACAGGTTTTCCTCAAAAAGGACTGCCTGAAGTTTTAAAAAGTATAGAAAACAACCTACAGTATCTAGAGGTAAAAGGAATTTGCACGCATTTAGCTGGAGCCGAGAGCATAGCCAATTATAAACGCATAAAAGATCAATTGAATCGTTTTAAGCGTTATCAACTCAAGCTAAAAGATACGCCCTGGAATACTGCAAAAAAGCACATTTCCAGTTCCTCTGCTACTTTGCGATACACCAATTCACAGCTCGACATGGTGCGTATTGGTATCCTTCAATTTGGTTTTTTTCCAACAGAAGAAATATTTGTGCACTACTGCGCCAAAAAGAAAACTAGTATCGACCCTATGCAGCGTATATTGAGTTGGAAAGCGCGTGTAATGGACACAAAAACAGTAAAAGCTGGTGAATTTATCGGTTATGGCACCTCCTATTTAACGAATCAAACCTCCAAGATTGCGTTGATCCCAATTGGTTATTCCTTTGGATACAGTCGCTCGCTTAGTAACCAAGGTAAAGTACTTATCAATGGAGGTCGTTTTGATGTGGTTGGTACCGTGAATATGAGCATGCTCGCAGTTGATATTACCTCAGATCCATCCATAAAAAAAGGGGACGAAGTTGTTTTGATTGGAAGCCAAGGAGAGCAAGAGCTTTCGGTGTCATCCTTCAGCGATTTTAGTCAACTTATTAATTACGAATTACTTACTAGATTACCTCAAGATATTCCAAGAATAATAACTAAATAACTATGGCTGAATTAATTATACAAACAGAAAAGATTAAAGACAATATAAAGACGCTAAGCAGCTATTTTAATAAGCACGGCATTCATTGGAGTTTGATTACCAAAGTATTTTCTGGTGATCAAGAGTTTTTGAAAAACTTACTGACCGCTGATGTTATTGAAAAGATAGATGCCGTTGGAGATTCGCGTTTAACAAGCTTAAAAAATTTAAAAGCTGTGAATCCAAAAATGCGCACGATATACATTAAACCACCTGCTAAAATTTATGCAGATGATTTAGTAAAATATGCAGATATTTCATTAAACAGTTCCTTTAGTACCATTATTGCTCTGAATGAAGCCGCAAAAAAAGCTAAAAAAACACATGACATTATTATCATGGTTGAATTGGGCGAATTGCGCGAGGGTGTGAAACGATCAGATATTATGAATTTCTATGAAAAGGTGTTTAACCTTTCCAATATTGACGTAATTGGTATTGGATCCAACTTAGGCTGCATGTACGGAGTAGAACCATCCTACGACAAACTGCTGCAATTGGTTCTTTACAAGGAATTGATCTCTGCCAAATTCAATAAAGAATTAAAATACATTTCTGGCGGTACATCCATCACTTTACCGCTTATTGAAATGGGAACACTGCCGAAAGAAATAAACCATTTCAGAATAGGTGAGGCTGCTTTTTTTGGACTGAGTCCTTTAGAAAACAAACAGTTTAAAGAACTCCATACCGATACCTTCGAATTTTCAGCCAATATTATTGAGCTAGAAGAAAAAAAGATTGTTCCAGAAGGAATAATCAGTGACGCAAATATTGGTCATACGGCAAAAATTGATGAAGACGATATTAAAGAGACAACAGTTAAAGCCATTTTAGATTTTGGTTTGCTTGACGTAGCTATGGAAGATATAGAAGCTCAAGATTCAAGTTTATCTTTTGTAGGTATTACCTCAGATATGCTAGTTATGGATTTAGGTGAAAACCGCACTAAACAAGGCAAGAAAAAATACAATATAGGAGACCAAGTTATGTTCACACCAAACTACATGGCTGTTGCTCGTCTACTTAACTCTAAGTTTATTGCAAAGCGTTTTGAATAACACTTATCCAATCGGCTGACATACTGAATAAGCAGTTATTGTTTTACACAAAGAAAGAAGTTTGGAGAACGAGCCCTAATTACGTCTAAATTGATGCATTTAAACCACGGAGTTGTCTGCATATGCTAGAACCCAAATCAACTATTTAAGAACCTCTGCATGCAATCTATTTGGTAAATACACTGAGCTTTTTTTTCCAGAAAAATAATGCGTGTATTTGAATTAAGAAATTCATAGATGCACTGGAACAAATGAAACAACGTTTTACGGAAACCAGCTGAGCTCTCTCAATTAGTATTCTTAATTGAATTGGAAACGATAACATCAGTAATAATGCTGACCACAATTAGTCATACTATTCCAGTCGAAATTGGGTAAGCAGAGCATCAGTTATGATTTTTTATCCTGAATAGGTTATTACTGTTAAATTCAGATGAGACTAAAACGTAAATTTTCCTTTATTACAATTTTAAAACGACTCAACATTCTTACTATCAGTAAATTAAAATATATTTATGATTTTACAAAAATAATGATAGCAATTGCCGCTCTTCTATTTTCAACAAGTTGCGTGGTCATAAGACCTGGCGAAGTTGGTGTAAAACAGAAACTGGGAACCTTAAGTAAAGAATATAAAACGCAAGGTTCGGTATGGTACAATCCATTCATAACACGTGTTATTATTACAAATATTCCGATCAAAACGTAGAATTATTATTGAATCTGCCAAGCAAGGAAGGTTTGAGTGTTGAGGCGCAAATTTCAATCCTGTACCGTATAGATCAGAAAAGTGTGCCCAAAGTCATAAGAAACATAGGATCGGGTTATGAGAATATAATATCAAATATTTTTCGCTCGGCAGCAGCAGATGTTTGTGCCCAATACTTTGCAAAAGATATGCACTCGGGAATGCGTGCTAAAATTGAAAAAGCAATTTTAGATAAAATGTCGGAAACACTTAATCCGCAAGGAATTTTGGTGGAAGCAGTATTAATGAAGAGTATCAAACTACCAAACGGGTTGGCTAATTCGATTGAGTCAAAGTTACAAGCAGAAAAAAATGCTATGCGAATGGAATTCATTCTAAAACAAGAAAAATTGGAGGCTCAACAGAAAATAATTGAAGCAACAGGCTCTAAGGACGCACAGAAAATTATTTCAGAAGGATTAACCGAACAAATCATTCAAATAAGGAGTATCGAAGCCTTTTTGGAGTTGGCAAAATCATCAAATACCAAGATTATTATAACCGATGGTAAAACCCCCTATTTAGTTGACTAAACGGAGTTTTAGTTCCAGCATAAGCCTACAGCTATTTGGCTATCAAAAAAGTTCAACCCTGCATTTGGTGGAATGAACAGTATTATAATCGGTGGAACTTAGCTTTTTCTTCGATTATAAAGGAAAGTTGAATCTAGTAGTAATTGATTGATTTAGTCAGTATTAATTTTGGTGCAATCAATAGTAACCTTTAAATAACATACAGCCAACAAATTGCTCGGAAACACTAGTTTCTTTGTTATAGCTTTGGATATACATGATACCATTTAATTCGATATTTACAATTAAAGGAATAAAATGAAAACAACCTTACAACACAATTTGAATACTTATTCAGAATACGAATTACTAATTTTTTATATCAAATCGAAGTCTGCTTTCATTGGACATTTGCCGCATTTTCAGGGGATATCAAAAAACAATGGAATATAAAAGTAATCGTGCGTTGAGACTTTAGTTAGAATATTAGATCAACTAAATCAACTAAAATTAAAAATGAAAATTTTAAAAGATTTTATAGAAAATTCTCCTGACTCAATCTCAGTCTACGATAAAAAACTTAATCTGCTCGAAATTAACGAGTCGGCTTTGCAGTTAGACAACATGACCTATAAAGAAGTAATTGGCAGGAATATAAAAACACTATACCCTGGTATTGAAAGCACTGGTCGTTTAAAGGAATACAGGGCAGTCATTAGGGGTGCGAAACCCTTTATGAGCCAAGATATAATCCAATCAAAGAAAATTGGAAACAAACAATTTAGCGTTCGTGCTTTTATGATGGCAGAAGGCCTTTCAATAGTTATTCGTGACATAACAGAATTAAAAAAAACGGAGCAGCAACTGCTCAAAACAAACCAACGATTGGAAGAACTGGCATATATAGCCGCCCATGATCTAAAATCACCACTGACTAATCTTGAATCACTCGTTCAATTAATTGAGGAGTCAGCTGACATAAAAGACGAAAATCGATTGTTATTGGACAAAATCAATGTTTCTGTAAAAAGCATGCACAATACCGTTTATACGTTGAACGATGTTATTGCAATGCAGGAATATAACCTTCCCAATGATGAACAACTCAATTTTAGAGCCGTATTGAATATGGTAAAAGCTAGCTTGGCGATTCAAATTAAGCAATCCAAAGTAAAGATTAGGGCAGACTTCACTAAAGCGCCTAATATTAATTATCCAATGCTTCATCTGCAAAGCATTTTACAAAACCTGATTACCAATTCAATCAAATTCCGACAACCAGGTAAAGAAGTCGTTATCAAAATAAATACACTGGAGAAAGATGGCGGATTGTACCTTATTATTTCTGACAATGGCATTGGTATCGACTTAGAGAGTTCAAAAGATTCTATATTTAAGCTATTTAAACGGATGCAAACAGACATTGAGGGTAAAGGAGTTGGACTGTATATCGTAAACTCAATTATAGAATCACATGGAGGTGACATAGAGGTGACTAGCGAGGTGAACAAAGGCACTACATTTAAAATATATTTAGGATATGAATGATACAAGTATATTATTAGTTGACGACGACAATATTGTGAATTTTCTATCCGAAAGGATATTAACCAAGATGGATTTCAATAATATTACCGCAGTCACCGATGGTACAAAAGCATGGAAAAATATAAACGAGAAATGCGTTGACTTGGTGTTCTTGGACATCAATATGCCAGTTATGAATGGCTTTGATTTTCTTACTAAGCAGGCAAAAGAGCTTTTGTGCGACGATATGAACGTTGTAATTCTTACCTCATCCAATCGCAAAAGTGACCGGGATCAAGCGAGTCAGTTTAAAAGTGTTATAGGCTTTATAGAAAAACCTTTAAGCCAAGATAAAGTGCAACAAGTACTTGAAAAAATAAAATAAAAACTATAAGCCAATAAGCCCTTTAGGCAATAGCTCCAACCAATTTGTTACTAATAGCAATCAAAACGCAGACATACATTTTGAAATAAGGCTTGAAATAATTGATCAAACTTTCAATCATTTGACCTCTCACCTACCTTTTTAATTGTCAAACTAAGAAGTAAGATCAATCTAATATTGGAGAAAATATAGAACTGTTCAAATTTCTAATAATCATTGATACTTCAAAGGTCAAGACTATAGACATAGAGGCCTGTTTAATAAATACCGCAAACCATCAACTGATTTTCATAGAGAACGGAGGGCACCATTTAATCCGACTAAGGACTTTGGTCTAATTGACACATTAGAACATACTAAGAAGGTTCAACAATAGAAAACGCACATTTAACACTTTCTTAGTAGCACAAGCTTGCAGTATTCATGATCTAATTCAGTAGTTTTCAGAATCTAATTATTGTTTAGTACCCAAAGCTCTACTTCTTCTAAAGAACGCCAGTGTGGATCTCTTTTTGTTTTATTGGAAGCTGTTCTAACCGATTTTTTATAACAGTTCTCCAATTGAAATCTACCGCCTTCCGCCAATTCCGTTTCTATTGGATGTTTGTTGGTTACTTTGGTAATTTGAGCTAGGTTGGAAAAGAAAACTACCAACTTTCCATCAGGTAAAAGTCTCTTTTTTGCCTCAGCAAAAAATTCAGGGAAAAGTTTCTCATTGTAGTAAATCGCTTTATCAATACCACCCAACTCATGTGTTTTTGGCAACCAAGGCGGATTAAAAACAATTAATTCAGTCTGCTTTCCCCACTTACCAAAAAGATGTCCAGCATCTAATTCAATCTTCCGAGAGAGCTTTGTGGTGCCCATAAACTCTTGCAATCCTACAATAGAATTAGGGTTTGTATCAGTTGCAAATACTTTTTGAAAACCATATTGCACCATTTGAAAAGACAATACTCCACAACCAACTCCAACATCAATTGCGGTTTTTTTTGGTCCTTTGTAACGTTTCAACCAATTATCAAAAACTTCTAAATGCTCAAAACGTGTAGGAAAATAGGTTCCGTAATACGGGTGAATTTTATTCCGCAATACAGGAATAGAAATTCCATTTTGGTACCATTGCCATGCACTGTTCATTCCCTGAACTTGAGGGAATGTCAAAAAGAAATGATTGTTTTCTGGATAAAACTTTTCTAACCAACCAATACTAGGAGCTTTCTTTGCGCATAACTCTTGATCGACAACTTCTATTAATACCAGATTTGAAAGTTTGAAATACTCTGATCGGTACTTCTGTTGTTCCTTAAAAGATTTATTCGGAAGCTTTAGATTTAAATAGCTGTGTATTTCCTGAAGAAGGGAAACTCCGTCATTATAAAACTCATTGATTAATACCGATTTACCTTGTATTAGGTCTTCGATTGTAAGCTCAACATCATTTCCATTTGTATACGATTGTACTTCCGCACTAACTGGAATTGGCTCTGGCTTATTTATTTCTATTTGAGTCTTCATAGAGGTGTTTTTCCTTTTTCGTTAATAATAAGTAATCCTTTCTGTCTATTGCATTGATTTGTGGATTATTTATAAAATATGTTCCGGCACATTGAATTAAAATAGATTGGAAGTATTATCCCTTTACTTGGTAATTCAATTTAAAGGATTCAATTTAAAGGATTCGATTTATCAAATCTTTAAAACTAGAATGCGTGAGCGCCTCTGCTGTTCTATAGTCTTAAAAACTAGCCATTCTTAAAAGCGAACACTACTCCAGCAAATGAACTTGGATGAGTTGGATTTTGCAGCGCAAAAACGCGCAGATAAAATTGTTCGGTAGCCGTTGCGATCTAAACATGGATTGGTGGTTGTTGATTGAAAATCTG
>CESE01055394.1_pt1 | contig 12080 bp, 12 predicted proteins | sample 350271 | NCBI WGS metagenome assembly CESE01 (sample SAMEA2621536, study PRJEB7988) | marine metagenome | isolation source: saline water (ENVO:00002010), including | reverse complement strand
TATAGATGCTCCATTAAGTAAGCTTGCTGTATGTACGACCGTACTCCCGTTTAAAGCTTCTTCGATACTAGTGTTTAGGTGTTTGTAAATCATAGATTTACGCGATGCACCTACAAGTAAAGGATGCCCTAAACATTCAAAACTTTTAAGGTGTTTAACAATTTCATAATTCTGGATTAAGTCTTTTGCAAAACCCAAACCAGGATCTACAATAAGGTCGTTTAAACCCAATTTGTTAAGTAATTGAACTTTTTCTTGGAGTTCTGAAATGGTATCGAGAATTAAATCATCGTACTTATTTAAAGAATTCATAGTTTCAGGAGTTCCTCGCATATGCATTAATATATAAGGAACTTGTTTTTTAGCTACCAAGGCAAACATATCAGCATCTAAATTTCCTCCTGAAATATCGTTTACCATACAAGCACCTAAATCAATTGCATCAGCTGCTATTTTAGAACGAAAAGTGTCTACCGAAATTAAGACCTCAGGAAATTCTTTTACAATAGTTTCCAAAGCGGGTAATAAACGTTGTTTTTCCTCTTCTACAGAAACAAAATTTGCACCCGGACGAGAGGAATAAGCACCAATATCTATAAAAGTAGCACCTTCATTAAGCATTTCTTCAATTTTACTTAATAAACTACTGTCTTTTAGCGTTCTACTTTCAGAATAAAATGAATCGGGGGTGAAATTTAAGATTCCCATAACTTTAGGAATACTCAAATCGATTAAATTTCCCTTACAATTGACTGTTCTTTTCAAAGAATATTTTTTTTAATTAAAGAAACCATTACTTTTGCATCAAAAGTAAAAATAATTCTTTTACACCTTCAATTATAATGAGTAAAACCTCACAACAATACAATCAGGTCATTGAAAGATGTGCTAGTCTTTTCGAAAATAAAATGAAAGACTATGGTAGTGCATGGCGAATTTTGCGTTTACCCTCTCTAACCGATCAAATATATATTAAAGCCCAACGCATAAGAAGTATTGAAAATAAAGGGGTGCAGATGGTAGATGAAGGAATCGCTTCCGAATTTATCGGCATCTTAAATTATTCTATCATGGCTTTAATTCAACTCGATAAGGGAGTGGTAGATCAGCCCGACTTAAATGTTGAGCAAGCTTTAAAAGCCTACAATGATTTTGCCAAAGAGTCGAAAAATTTAATGGAAGCTAAAAATCACGATTATGGTGAGGCTTGGAGAGAAATGAGAGTAAGTTCTCTAACAGATTTAATTCTTCAAAAATTATTACGCGTAAAGCAAATTGAAGATAACAAAGGAAAAACATTAGTTAGCGAAGGTATAGATGCCAATTATTACGATATGGTAAACTATGCAGTCTTCGCTTTAATTCATTTAGAAAAAAAATAAAATGCAAAAATTAAATACTATTGCTCGCACCCTTGTAGGGTTCTTATTTATTGTTTCAGGTTTAGTAAAAGCTAACGATGCTGTTGGTTTTTCCTTTAAACTTCACGATTATTTTGCAGCTGATGTTCTCGACATTCCTTTCATGTTAGATTATACTCTACCCTTAGCTGTATTTATTTGTATTTCGGAAATAATGCTTGGTTTAGCTGTTTTGGTTGGGGCGAAAATGCGTTTAACTGCATTTTCTTTATTAGTCATGATTCTGTTTTTTGATGGATTAACTTTCTATTCTGCATATTTTAATAAGGTTACAGACTGTGGTTGTTTTGGAGATGCTATAAAACTAACTCCATGGGAATCCTTTACTAAAGATGTGGTCTTGAGTATTCTCATTTTTATTATTGTTGCTTTTCATTCTAAAGTAAAGTATCATACTAAAAAAGAAAACTACCAGGTTTTACCTAGTGCATTACTGCTTGTAGGTTTGTTTTCATATTTCATTCTCGATTGGATGTTCCCAGTATATTTTACTGTTGCCTTGTTCTTATTAGTTGGATTGGTAAATAAATTTTTAGTTAAAGAAATTAGAGAGTCAGTTTTAGCTGTACTTACTTTTATAACCTGTATTGCATTTTCTTATCATACGTATTCTCATCTACCTATAAGAGATTATAGACCTTATGCTGTGGGTAAAAATATAGTAAACGACATGGTTTTACCAGAAGGTGCCATTGCTGATGTTTACGAAGATGTGTGGATGTATGAGGTGAATGGAGTAGTTAATGATTATGCTACCGAAGATAAGCCTTGGGAGATAGAAGGTGCTACTTTTGTAGATCGAGAAACCAAATTACTGATTGAAGGCGATCATCCGCCAATTCACGATTTCTCTATTGAATCGGATGAATTTGGAGATATAACAGATTCTATTTTAGCTGCTAAAAACGCTGTTTTATTTGTGATGTACGATTTAACTAAGTCTGATATTAAAGGACTGCAAAAAGTAGAGACTCTTATGAATTCTTTAGCCGATGAAAATATTTCGCTTATCGCGATGTCTGCTACAACAGAATCCCAGATGCTTGCAATATGTGAAGAAGCTGAAGTTTCTTTTCCTTTCTACTTTACCGATGAAACAACTTTAAAAACAATTATCCGATCTAACCCAAGTATGTTGTGGTTGCAAGAAGGAACTATTGTGGGTAAATGGCATCACAACGATTTTCCATCCGCCGACGATTTAATGCATAAATTCCTAAAGTAAATTGCTAAAATCTATCGTAAATAAACTCGCTTATGCGCTACTGGTAATGTGGGGTGTGGCGAGTTTAGTTTTTTGTTTGTTTTCTATTTTACCCGGCGATCCTTCTCGTATGATGCTCGGGCAAAGAGACAATGAGGAAATGCGATTGGCAATTCAAAAAAAATACGGATTCGACAAACCTGTTACCTCACAGTATTTGTATTTTATGAACGATTTATCTCCTTTATCGCTGCATGGAAATTCTCCTTCTGATTTTACCAACCTTTCTAATCATCCATATTCTGTAATTAGCTCACTGAAAATATCTTCCTATAGACTCGTTTTAAAAACGCCCTATTTAAGAGAATCCTTTGTTCGAAAAGGTGTTTCTGTAAGTTCTATTATTGGAAATACTTTACCCAATACTTTTGTGTTGGCTATTACTGCTATGTGTATTGCACTGTTTTTAGGTATTTCCTTAGGTTTATTCAGCGCCACCAATCAGCATAAATTTATAGACCAGTTTTTATCGAGCATTGCCGTTTTTGGTATGGCACTGCCTTCCTTTTTCTCTGCAATATTAATTGCATGGATTTTCGGCTTTGTCTATCAAAAATATACGGGCTTGTCTATGACCGGAAGTTTATACGAAGTAGATGATTATGGCAGGGGAGAGACGCTTGTTTTAAAGAATTTAATACTACCTGCAATAACCCTAGGAATTCGTCCTTTAGCAGTGGTTATGCAATTAACCCGAAATTCTATTCTCGATACTTTGGGCGAAGATTATATACGTACAGCTAAAGCAAAAGGATTGTCCTCTTTTAGAATTCTATTTGTTCATGCTTTACCAAATGCACTCAATCCTGTAGTAACTTCTGCCTCGGGTTGGTTAGCCTCAATGTTGGCAGGTGCAGTTTTTGTAGAGTTTATTTTTGGATGGAACGGACTCGGAAAGGAAATTGTGTATGCACTTAATTACCTCGATTTACCTGTGGTTATGGGAGCTGTTTTAACGCTTTCTATTTGTTTTGTGGTTATTACTATTTTTACAGATTTACTCTATTACTTACTCGACCCTAAAATTAGAGTTTAAAGATTTTTTTAACAGATGGATATTTTAAGAAAACTATTTCCAGAAAGCTTTTATCATTCTGTCCTTTCCTTGCATATCTTGTCTTAACTCCAATTCTGTAAAACCTTTAGCCAATAACATAGCTAGGGTTTCTTGTGCCTTCTGCTCGTGAATTTCAAAATAGAGCAATCCGTTTTTGTTGAGTTTTTTTGTGGCTATTTCTGCAATGGCTTCATAAAAAATAAGAGCTTTATTGTCGGGAACAAATAGTGCTAAATGTGGTTCGTTTTCCAGTACATTGGCAGACATCTTCTCCTTGTCAGATTCTAATACATAAGGGGGATTACTTACAATTACATCAAATTTACCAAGTAGTAATTTTGATTTAGCCTTTAATATATCAGCTTGAATAAAATGAATAGTTGTTTTATGAAAATCAGCATTGTATTGTGCTTGTTTTAATGCCAAATCCGAAACATCTAAACTCGATATTTTTGCAGTACTATTTAAAGCTAAACTTATGGGAATACAACCTGATCCTGTACCAATATCTAAAACTGATTTACCCTTCAAACCATCTTTTAATATCCAATCTACTAACTCTTCAGTTTCGGGTCTAGGAATAAGAACATTTTCTGAAATAGAAAATTTTGTTCCATAAAACCAAGCATAGCCAACAATTTGTTGAATTGGAATTTCTCGTTTTAAAAGCCTTGAAATTCTGTGAACTTCATTTATTTCATCAAGCTTTAAAAGGACATCTTCTTTCATTAAAGCATCCATAACAGAGAAATCTAATACAAATTCTAGAATCCAATTTAGAAAACCTCTAAGCTCTGAATCAGGGAATTGAGTACCCAATTCAGCTTTCAAAAAAGGACGAATATCTTTGACTTTTTGCATAGCCTAAAACTAAAGCATTTTGTCTATTTTTGAACTATGCAGCAGGATGAAATTTACATGAAAAGATGCCTTGAACTGGCAGCTCTAGGATTAGGTATAACCTACCCCAACCCAATGGTTGGGTCTGTAATTGTTTATAAAGGAGAAATTATTGGCGAGGGTTGGCATAAAAAAGCTGGTGAGGCTCATGCTGAGGTGAATGCCGTGAATTCTGTAGTGGATAAATCAGTATTAAAAAAGGCTACCATATACATAAACTTGGAACCTTGTGCTCATTATGGTAAAACGCCACCTTGTGCATCTCTAATCATAAAACACCAAATACCAAAGGTGGTTATAGGTTGCATTGATACTTTTTCTGAAGTTTCGGGTAAAGGAATTGCTATGCTTAAAGAGGCTGGAATAAATGTTAAAGTAGGGGTTTTAGAAAAAGAATGTACAGAATCTCACAAACGATTTTTTACATTTCATCAGAAAAAAAGACCTTATATTATACTAAAATGGGCCGAAACACAAGATGGATTTATAGCACCTATTACTCAAGAAATAGGAAAGCCTTTTTGGATTACATGTCCCGAATCTAAACAATTGGTACACAAATGGAGAACTGAAGAAGCGGCTATTATGGTTGGAACAAACACGGCAGAAAAAGACAATCCTGCTTTAACAGCTCGGTTATGGAAAGGTAATCAGCCTATTCGAATTGTATTAGATAGAAAGCTTAAACTTAAGAAAGATTTAAAAATATTTGATACAAGTTCTACAACATTAGTATTTACCGAAATAGAAAAGGAAACTACAAATTCCACTGAATATATAAAAGTGAATTTTAATTTTCTACACGCTGAATTACTAAAAGTACTTTATCAAAAAAATATACAATCGGTTATTATAGAGGGCGGAAAACAAACATTACAGTCATTTATTAATCTTAACTTATGGGATGAAGCTAGAGTTTTTATAGGAGAAACCACTCTAATAAATGGAATTACCTGCCCAGTTATAAATGTTAAACCGCAGTCTAAAGTTACGTTTTCGAACGATGTATTGACTTGGTATTATAGCAATAAAAACATTGATTAATTTATCTAAATTTCACTCTAGATAATTATACTAAAATCCCAACATACTAAATACTGTCCTTTATGATTTACTTAGTTTTAAGTATTCTTTTGACTACTACCTTAATGCTTATTTTTAAATTATTTGAGCGATTTAATATCAATAATTTTCAGGCAATTGTATTTAATTATATTACAGCGGGTAGTATATGTTTTTTTGTTACTGACACTCCTTTAAGAGTTACTCAAATAATTAATGAACCTTGGTTTACATCTGCCTTTCTAATAGGTATACTATTTATTTGTGGTTTTAATTTAATTGCATTTTCAGCTCAAAAAATTGGAATTGCTATTACATCAGTTGCTACAAAAATATCGCTTTGTATTCCTATAATTTTTGGATTTATATATTATGGCGATCAGTTTAGTTTTTTAAAAATTTCGGGGATTTGTTTGGCATTAATTTCTATTTATTTTACTTCAAAAAAGGATACTGAACAAAAGGAAAATTCACAAAACTATATACTTATACCTGTTGTATTGTTTTTATGTACAGGCTTAATCGATCTTATATTTATTTACAGTCAAGAAAGTTATGAAATTGTAGCAAAAGGATTAGAGTTAAAGTTTAGTGCAGTTTTATATTCCATTGCTGGATGTATAGGTGTTCCCATTTTAATTGTTAAATTACTTAGAGGACGCAAAATTGAATTAAAAAATGTAATTGCTGGTTTTGTTCTAGGTATACCCAATGTATTGTCAATCGTATTTTTCTTAAAATCATTACATCATTTTCCAGAAAGTACTTTTGTATTTCCTATTAATAATATGGGAATTGTGGCTGCATCGGCTATATTTGCTAGTGTTTTATTTAAAGAACATTTATCAAAAATAAATTGGCTTGGTATTGTTATAGCGATGCTCTCCATTTTACTAATCTCCATTTCTTAGAATGAGCGAAATAAAGGATTCATACAAAACAATTACTTCACCATCTGAGGGTTTTTTTAAAGACCGAGGCTCAAAGTTTTTCGGTTATGCCTATCCTTACACAAGCGAGGAGGAATTAAAAGCAATAATTGAAGTTTTAAAAAAGGAACATCATACTGCAAGGCATCATTGTTATGCTTATCGGTTTAAACAAGACTATTCGGTTTATAGGGCAAACGACGATGGGGAACCTACAAATGCAGCCGGAAAACCCATTTTAGGACAAATAGATGCCAAAGACCTAACCAATGTTGCAGTGGTAGTAGTACGTTATTTTGGAGGTACAAAATTGGGTGTTGGTGGCATGATGAACGCCTATAAAACTGCAGCTCTTGAAGCTTTAAACAATGCCGAAATTATTGAATGTACCATTGATGAGGAATTCGAAATTAGCTTTGGATATCCAGAAATGAATACTGTTATGCGTTTTATAAAAGATCTTGGCGTAGATATTGTTTCTCAAAAAATGGAAATGGATTGTAAAATTATTTTTTCCATTAGAAAGAAAGAAGTACAAAAAGCTCAAGACAAATTTACAGGACTTAAAAATATTTATATTAAACAAATTTAAATACTGTAAGCTATTAAATGAGTCCAGCGTTAAATAGTTTATGATGGTATGACATTTGTTAACTATTGTTTTAGATAATGTTCTATGAAAGCAATTTATTCTATTTCACTTCTCATAACTATCGGTTTCTTCTCCTGTTGTAAACCAGATTGTGAGGATAGTACAACTGATAACGAACCTACTCTTTTTGATTTGGTTATTCCCAGTCCTTTACCAACCATAACTATTCCTAGTGAAAATCCGCTTACTTTAGAAGGTGTAGAACTTGGTAGAATGTTGTTTTACGAAACTTTATTGAGTGGCGATGAGACCCAATCCTGTTCATCGTGCCATGTCCAATCAGCTGGTTTTACGGATACTGCTCGATTTAGTACTGGAATAGATGGCTTTCAAGGTAATAGGAATGCAATGGTTGTCTTTAATTTGGCTTGGAGTCCAACCTTATTTTGGGATGGTAGAGCAACCAGTTTAGAAGAACAAGCCTTAGATCCAATAGTAAACCCAATTGAAATGCATGAAAACTGGGAAGATGCTGCCGAAAAATTAAACGCCCATTCGGAATATCCTAATTTGTTTAAAAAGGCTTTTAATATTGATGTAATAGATTCTTCTCATGTTACTAAAGCATTAGCTCAATTCGAAAGAACACTTATTTCTGGTAATTCTAAATGGGATAAGTTCTACAGAGGGGAGTCAATACTTACGGAGCAAGAGCTAAGAGGTTGGGATTTATTTAATGTAGATGGACCCTATGTTGGTGCAGATTGTTTCCACTGCCATACAGCACCTCATTTTACTGATTTTACTTTTCATAATAATGGACTAGATTCTGACGTTTCTATGAACGATTTAGGTCTTTATTTAGTAACACAAAACGAATACGATAAGGCTAAATTTAAAACACCAACCTTACGAAATATTGAAGTTTCTGGTCCGTATATGCACGACGGTAGGTTCGAAACCTTAGAAGAAGTTATAGAACATTATAATTTTGGTGGGCATGCATCTTCTACAGTAGATCCTTTGATGAAAAATATTGGAGAAGGTTTACTTCTTTCTCCAACAGATAAAGAAGCTTTATTAGCATTTTTACGTACCTTAACCGATGAAGAATTTTTAACGAATCCTCAATTTTCAAATCCATTTAAATAAAACGATATACCCATGAAAAAGTACATTTTAGTATTGAGCTTCTTGCCATTATTAGTAGCTTGTAGTAACTCTAAAAATTTTGCAAAGCAACCGACTCAAGTTACCGAAGTAGAAGTGATTATTCCCTGTTCAGGACCAGATTATTTCACCAACAAAAAATATTTTAGAGCCAATAGTATTGGAGAGAGTTTAGATCAAGTAGTTTCTAAAAAGAAAGCTTTAAGTAATGCTAGAGCAGATTTAGCGGCTTCTGTAAAAGTATTGGTCGAAGCTGTGGTAGATAATTACGTGAAATCTTCTGAAATGAATAATGTTGAGCAAGTTGAAGAACGTTTCGAAGGGCTGAATAGAGAGGTTATTAAGGAAGAATTAGTTGGAATAAAAACGATTTGTGAAAAACTAACCAAAACTTCACAAGGAAAATTTAAAACTTATATAGCGATTGAATTATCTGCTCAGAAACTAGTTGACAAATTTCATGAGCGAATGATGAAAGATGATTTGATTAAAATTGATTACGACTATGAAAAGTTTAAAAATACTTTTGAAGAAGAAATGAATAAAAGGAACTAACAAGTTCATATACAACATAAATTACGCTTTTTTAAAATGTACTATTTAATAAATAACCCAATTTAGGGGCTTAAAAATTAAGTCTAAATCTCAGTATGATTAATCATACTGAGATTTTTAATTTTACGACAATTATCCCTATGCTTTTTTATATATTTGCAGCTTATTAAAACAAAGCCTTTGTAATGGGATTGTACTCCAAAGAGTACAATATTATATAGGTTTTACTGCAGTTACAAACAAAAAACATGAAACGAATACTCGTTCATTTTTGCTTAGGTATATTAATTCTATCTGGAATTATATATGCATCTCTACAAGCTTTAGATAAAATGACTCTTCATGGAGAAACTATTTTGGTTCCTAATTTATCGAGTTATTCAATTTATGAAGTAGAAGATACTTTAACTGCTTTAAATTTACGGTACACGGTGGTAGATTCTGGAGCATACAACGCAATTTATCCACGTGGATCTGTTATAGACCAGCTTCCAAAGCCTAATTCTAGAGTAAAACTTAATAGAGAAATCTTACTTACTGTAAATCCGAAAAATGTAAGTTTAATTTCTATTCCTAATTTCACCGATCGTTCATCACGTCAGTATATATCAGAGTTAAAGGCTAAAGGATTTAGAATAGGTAAATTTATTTACAAAAATGATGAACACGCAAACGTTGTTTTAGGTGTTCGATATAAGGGTGCTACATTAAATGTTGACGATAAGTTAGAGAAGTCTTCAAAACTAGATTTAATTCTAGGAAATGGAAGAGGTATGCAAATACAAATGCCTAATTTTTTGGCTGTTTCAAAAAGAAATATCGAGATGAAATTACTAAATGCATCTTTAAATATAGGTCAGTTTTATTACGACAAGTCTATTGTAGATACTTTAAATTCATTTGTTTACAAACAAAAACCAGATATTAACGAAGAAGGGATTGATTTAGGTTCTTTTGTGAATTTATGGTTCACAGAAGACAGTTCGAACCTAGCAGTTGATACTTTAGAATTAATGCGAATAGATAGCATAAAAGCTAGATTAGATAGTATCTTAAATAATTAAGATGAAAGAAAAGGAAGAAGAAATAGAAAAAGAAATCTCTTTACTTATTGATGGAGAGGTAGCTTACGAGCATTTTAAACATATTGTTGAAGAAGGGCAAGTAACTATGCGATTAGATAAATTTGTTTCTAATCAGATTGCAAATATGACTCGTACTAAAGTTCAGAAAATGGCAGATAGCGATTTTGTGTATGTTAACGATCAGCCTGCAAAATCGAGTTATAAGATTAAGCCTAATGATGTTATTCGGATTGTAAAAGATATTCCTAAGCGCGATAATACACTTGTTGCACAGGACATTCCTATTAACATTGTTCACGAAGATGACCATCTTGTTATTGTGAATAAAGAGCCAGGAATGGTTGTTCACCCTAGTTATGGGCATTTTACTGGTACAATGTTAAATGCACTTAAATTTCACATTAATAAACTGGCAAGTTGTGAAGACGAAACTAGACCAGGTTTAGTTCATAGAATTGATAAGAATACTTCGGGTCTTTTGGTAGTTGCTAAAACAGAACATGCTTTAGTTCACCTACAAAAACAATTCTTCGATCGTATTACATTCCGTAGATACCGTGCTTTGGTATGGGGCGATTTTGACGAAGATGAAGGTACAATTACTGGAAATATTGGTAGAAGTATTCGCAACAGAAAAGTAATGGATGTTTTTCCGGAAGGTGAAGAATACGGTCGTCATGCAGTTACGCACTACACAGTATTAGAGCGTTTTGGATACATTACTTTGGTAGAGTGTAGATTAGAAACGGGTAGAACTCATCAAATTAGAGCTCACTTTAAACATATAGGTCATCCTTTATTTAACGATGATACTTATGGAGGAGATAGAGTTTTAAGAGGAACTACTTTCTCAAAGTACAAGCAGTTTGTTCAAAATTGCTTTAAGGCGATGCCAAGACATGCATTACATGCTAAATCTCTAGGCTTTAACCATCCTAAAGACGAAAAATATACAGAGTTTGATTCGGAACTTCCAGCAGATTTTGTAGATGTTTTAGAACGTTGGAGAAATTATACTACTCAGCGTATAATGAAAACCGGTGAGTAATTAATATTCGACTTGGTCTATGCTAAGTAAAAATCAAATTAAGAAATTAAGAAGCCTACAGCGCAAAAAGGAACGTAAAAATACGGGCCTTTTTGTGGTGGAAGGAAAGAAGATTGTAGAAGAAATGCTTCAGTCTTCTATTGCTTTTACCGAGTTGTATGCATTAGATTCTTGGTTCGAAAAAAATCCATCTTATTTACAAGCTGATAATTGTTTTGAAATAAGTAGTAAGGACTTAAGTCAAGTTTCTACCTTAAAAACTCCGAATGAGGTTTTATTAGTTTTAAAACAAAAAGATGTTTTTTCTTATGATTCCGTTTGTAATCAGACTCTAATTTTAGCATTAGATGGTGTAAACGATCCGGGTAATTTGGGAACTATTATTCGATTGGCGGATTGGTTTGGAGTCCAACATATTTTATGTACTTCCACTACTGTAGATCAGTATAATCCAAAAACAGTTCAATCTGCTATGGGTTCTATAAACAGAGTTCAATTGCATTATGGTGATTTAATTAAAATGCTAAACGATTTTAAATCGCATACTATTTATGCCAGCGATTTAAATGGAGATTCTATTTATAGTACAAATTTCGCACAAAAATCAATCTTATTAATGGGAAGTGAATCTCATGGTATTTCTGATGAAGTAGTAAGTTTGGTGAACAATAAAATTACGATTCCTACATTTTCTAAATCGGGTATAGATTCTTTGAATGTAGCAACAGCGACAGCAATTGTTCTCTCTGAGTTTCGATCCAAGTAAATTTAGTAACGTTTTCATTTACTTTTCTTTATTGGTCATTCTAATCAGTTGCCCAGAAAACTAAAGAACAATTAATCAAGGCAAATATTGTGTCTTGGGTAAGTTTCGATTCCCAACTTCTTCATTATAAGTCATAAAATCAAAAGTATTTATATCTGTTTATCTACAAAATCTGTTTGACTCAGGAGATTTATATAATTCGAGCCTGATGTAAATTTGAACTTTTTTTTT
>CESE01051204.1_pt1 | contig 12143 bp, 11 predicted proteins | sample 350271 | NCBI WGS metagenome assembly CESE01 (sample SAMEA2621536, study PRJEB7988) | marine metagenome | isolation source: saline water (ENVO:00002010), including | reverse complement strand
ATTTGAGAAAGAAAATATTAGTGTTGAACTCAATTCTGATTTAACTAATAGATTTGTGATTAACAGAGCTATTCCTGCTGATAAAAAAGCCTATCCTATTAGATGGTTAATTGTTGTTTTTGCAGGAATGAGCGCCTTTATAATGACGCTGATTTTACTTTATATCCGTCAGACCATTTCAATTTCTAACCTTGACTAAAAAGTATACCCTTTATTTAATTGTATTCTTTGTTCTTCTGTTTATAATAGGGAATACCTATTTGATTTCAGAACAGAGATATTGGGGTATATTTATTCCTGTTGCTATTGGCGTAATTTCCATGGCAATTTTAAGGGTTGATTTACTATTGACTCTTGTTGCTTTTTTAACGCCGATGTCAACAAGCTTAAAAGAACTTGGAATTTACAATCCTATAGGTATTGAGATGTCTTTACCAACAGAACCACTGTTGTTTGGCTTAATGATTATTGCATGGGTGAAGATGTTTAGCGATAAAGAACTCTTTAATAATTTGTATAAACACCCAATATCTATTGCTATAATAGTGTATTTAGTATGGTTGTTAATTACTGCTATAAGTAGTTCTGTTCCTATAGCTTCGATAAAGTTACTAATTACTAGACTTTGGTTTATTAGTAGCTTTTATGTATTAGCATACGCTTGGTTTCAAGAGAATGCTAATATTCATCGTTTTGTGAAATCTTATTTGTTAGGCTTGAGCTTGGTTGCTGTCTACACCATTATTATACATGCTACAAGAGGTTTTGAACATGAAGCTGCACATTGGGTAATGTCTCCTTTTTTTAAAGATCATACTTCCTACGGAATGGCATTGGCACTCATACTTCCTTTTGGTTTTTATATGCGTAAATGGGCAAGCAAGGAAAAAACAAGTATTTTGTTTACTTCTATTTTACTTATTCTCCTATTGGCAACAATTTTGTCTTATACACGGGCTGCTTGGTTAAGTTTAATTGTAGCATTGGCTGTTTATATAGTGATGAAATTACGTATTAAATTTTCTTTACTTTTTACATTTGCAGCATTTATTATAAGCTTTGCACTTGTTTTTCAAACCGATATTTTAATGGCTTTGGAAAAAAATAGTCAAGATTCTTCTGATAGCTTCACCGAGCATATAGAATCGATGTCTAATCTAAGTACCGATGCCTCTAATTTAGAGCGGATAAACCGATGGAAGTCTGCAATTAGATTATTTGAAGAAAGACCACATGTAGGATGGGGAGCTGGGACTTATCAATTTAATTATGCACCTTACCAAAATCATTTCGAAAAAAGTATTATTAGCACTAATGCGGGTAATATGGGGAATGCACATAGCGAGTATTTGAGTATGCTTGCCGAAACTGGGTGGCCAGGTTTGTTAATCTTTCTTGTGATGATCGGTCTAATATTAACAAAAGCAATAATATTGTATCATAAGTTATACGATAGGCAAGAGCAATGGATGGTAATGGCTTGTATATTAGGCTTGATTACTTACTTTACGCATGCCTTTTTGAATAACTTTTTAGACATGGACAAAGCTTCAGTGCCTATTTGGGCTTTTGTAGCTATTATAGTTGTTTTAGATCAACGACAACAGAACAGAGAAATTACTGCATAAAAAAAGAGGAGCATTCGCTCCTCTTTTTTGTACTATAAAACTATCAATTAAGATTTTACTCTTTCTTGGTATGCCCCTTTTGTAGTATCTATTTTAATTTTATCACCTTCGTTAATAAAGAGTGGTACGTTTACAGTAGCACCTGTTTCAACCGTCGCAGGCTTAAGGGCATTTGTAGCGGTATTTCCTTTTTCGCCTGGCTCAGTATAAGTGATTTCTAAAACTACAGAAGAAGGTACATCACAAGTAAGTGGGTTCTCTTCGTCAGCATCAAATACAACTTCTACGATCTCACCTTCTTTCATAAACTGAAATCCGCCAACAATTGTTTTCTCTAAGAAAATCTGCTCGAATGTCTCTGTATGCATAAAGTGAAATCCGGTGTCTTCAGGATATAAGTATTGATATCTTCTAGATTCAACTCTTACGGCTTCAATTTTTGCTCCCGAAGGAAAAGTATTGTCTAGTACCTTCCCTGTAGTTAAACTCCTTAGCTTGGTTCTCACAAAAGCAGGTCCTTTACCTGGTTTTACATGAAGGAATTCTATAACTTTAAATAAGTCGTGGTTGTGTTTTATGCACAATCCATTTTTAATGTCTGATGTACTTGCCATAATGGAAAATTTAGTTGTCCAAGATATTAATTTAATTTGAGGCTTTCAATGTTTTAATTCTTCAATGTGAAGTGTATTTTTACAAAAAAAGTATTCGTCTTCTATATTGTTAGAACAAACTATTACAAGTTTGTTTTTTGAGTATGTATTTGCTAGGTCCTTATACCACGCTATGCCTTTTTTATCTAAGTTAGAAATGGGTTCATCTAAAAGAATAATACTCGATTCGCTTAACCAAGCTAAGGCTAAACGAAGTCTTTGCTTCATCCCTGACGAAAAGTTTTTAATGAGCTTTTCAGAAGAGTCTTCCAAATAGGCAATCTCAATAAATTCGGTAATCGAAATATCTTTTTGTAACGGTTTAAATTTTGTATAAAAGGCTAGAAATTCTGTTAAATACATTTCGTTAATCAGCTCAAAATAAGGCGCTGCATAAGTAATATGCTCATTCCAGTTTTCTAGTTCTATTTTTTTTTCATTAATTTTCAACTCCTGCTTTCCCTCGCTAGGAGATAAGAAACTAGAAATTAATTTTAATAAAGTAGATTTTCCTGATCCATTGGCTCCTTGAATTACATAGGTTCCTGGAATTTGAAATGTATAAGAAACATTTCTGAAAATCCAATCTTTTTGAAATTTCTTCGCAATATTTACTAAACTTAAGCTCACTATTTTAGACCGTATCCTTTCATAATTCCTCTTTGAGACGAACGTATGAAACTTGTGATTTCATCCCTTTCTTTACTTGCAGGGAAATCAGTGTCTATAACTTCTAATGCCTGAGAAATATTATTATTCGACTGGAATACTTGTCTGTAAATATCTTGAATCTCTGCAATTTTTTCAGATGTGAAACCTCTTCTTCGTAATCCAATTGAATTTATACCAACAAACGAAACGGGTTCTTTAGCTGCCTTTACATAAGGAGGAATATCTTTCCGAATTAAAGACCCACCAGATATCATAGCATGTGCACCTATTGTTACAAACTGATGTACTGCAGATAATCCACCTAAAATAGCATAATCACCCAAGGTAACATGGCCTCCAATAGCTACATTATTTACAATAATACAATGATTCCCTATGACGCAATCGTGTGCTACGTGTGCATACGCCATTAATAAACAATTATCGCCAACTATAGTTTTACCTGAAGCGTCTGTACCACGATTAATGGTAACACATTCTCTAATTGTTGTGTTGTCGCCAATAATTACTAGGCTATCTTCTCCACCGAATTTTAAATCTTGTGGAATAGCAGAAATTACAGCACCAGGAAAAATTCTACAATTTTTACCAATACGTGCACCTTCCATAATAGTAACATTAGGTCCAATCCAAGTACCTTCACCAATTTCTACATTTTTATAAATAGTAGTAAAAGGTTCAATAACTACGTTTTGAGCTATCTTCGATTGTGGATGTATGTATGCTAGCGGCTGATTCATATTAGTTTTTTTTAGCAATTTGAGCCATTAATTCGCCTTCCATCACAATTTTATTTCCTACAAAGGCACGACCAAACATATGGCAAATACCTCTACGGATAGGACTCACTAATTCCATCTCAAAAATTAAGGTGTCTCCAGGTAATACTTTGTGTTTAAACTTAACCTTATCTATTTTCATAAAGTAGGTAAGGTAGTTTTCTGGGTCTGGTACAGTATTAAGTATTAAAATACCTCCTACTTGTGCCATCGCTTCAACTTGTAATACACCAGGCATTACTGGAGCTCCAGGGAAATGTCCATTGAAAAAGTCTTCGTTCATAGTCACATTTTTCAAACCGACGACTCTACTATCACCAAGCTCTAAAATTTTATCGACTAATAAAAATGGAGGTCTATGTGGTAATGTATCCATAATTTGGTGAATATCCATTACAGGAGGAACATTTTGGTCGTAAACAGGAGGTTGGTTCTTTTGTTTTTTCATTACTTGTTTAATTATCTTAGCAAAGGTAGTATTTGGACCGTGCCCAGGTTTATGTGCTATTATTCTTCCTTTTATTGGTGCTCCAACGAGCATTAAATCACCTACTACATCAAGTAATTTATGTCGTGCAGCTTCGTCATCATGTCTCAAAGAAAGGTTATTTAAATATCCATCTTTACAAACACCGATTGTATCTTTCTTAAAAATTGAAGCTAACCTGTTTAATTCATTTTCTTCAACTTTATCTTCTACATAAACAATAGCATTACTAAGGTCTCCACCTTTTATAAGTCCATGTTTAAGTAGTAATTCTAGTTCGTGCAAGAAGCAAAATGTTCGTGCATTTGCATAATCTTCTTCAAACTCGTTAATAGATTTTAATTCAGTTTTTTGAAATCCGAGTACTCTAGAATCGTAATCTATACTTACCGAAACACTAAATTCATCTGCAGGAAATGCTTGAATTTTAATACCAGTTTCTGAATCTTCATAGCATATTTCTTCCCTTACCACAAAGTATTTACGCATAGCGTTTTGTGCTAAAGGCTTTGCTTTGTTAAGTGCTTTCATAAACTGAATAGAGCTTCCATCAAGTATAGGAGGCTCTTCACCATTCAGTTCTATAAGTAAATTATCAAGTTTAAGTCCGGCACAAGCTGCAAGCACATGCTCTATAGTTTGAAGTTTTACTCCTTTTTTGTCTAGAGTAGTACCTCTATCTGTCTCAGTAACATATTTAACGTCTGCTTCAATAATAGGATGTCCTTCGAGGTCAATTCTCTTAAAACTAATACCGTGATTTATTGGAGCAGGTTTAAAGGTAAGCGTTACCTCTTGCCCTGTATGAAGTCCAATTCCACTAATACTAACCTCGTGTTTTATGCTGTGTTGTTGATCCATTTATTGTTTACTAAGCTGTTTTTCTAATTCTTCTATCCTGCTAACTAATTTAGGTAGTTTCCTAAAGTATACATATGAGCGCTGAAAGTCTTTTATGTCGAATGCTAAAGGACCTTGAAGTATTTTACCTTCTACTTTTATTTCTGATGCTATTCCTGATTTTCCTGCAACTTTTACATTGTTTGCTACAGTTAAATGTCCTGCAATAGCAACTTGTCCACCTATCATGCAGTTGCTACCAATTTTGCTAGAACCTGCAACAGCTGTTTGAGATGCAATAACCGTATTTTCTCCAATTTCTACATTGTGTGCTATTTGGATTAAATTATCCAACTTTACTCCCTTATGTATAATTGTTGAGCCCATTGTAGCTCTATCGATACAAGTATTTGCTCCAACTTCTACACCTTCTTTTATGAGAACATTTCCCATTTGCGGAATTTTGTCGTAGGAATTCCCAGTATTTGGAGCAAATCCAAATCCATCGGCACCTATTACAGCGCCTGAATGAATAGTAGTGTTTCGCTCAATCTCACAATTTTCGTAGATTTTAACACCTGCGTAAACCGTACAACCATCGCCAATATGAACATTGTCGCCAATATAGCTATTAGGATAAATTTTCACCTTGTCTCCTAATTTTACATTTTTCCCGATATAGGCAAAAGCACCAATATATACATCAGAACCTAAAGTAGAGGAGTGGTGTATATAACTTGGGATTTCAATTCCTCTTTTTTCCTTTTGTAAATCTTCTACTATACGCATAAGTTGGGCGAAAGAAGCATATGCATCTTTTACTCGTATTAGAGCAGGGGTAAAGGGTTTTTCGGCTACAAAAGAGTTGTTTACAATAACTACCGACGATTTAGTGGTATACAAGTAATCGTTATATTTTGGATTAGCTAAAAAAGAAAGAGAATTAGAAACACCTTCTTCAATTTTTGTAAGCTGATTCAAAATTACACTTGAGTCACCTTCAACAATCCCATTAAGCAATTCTGCTATTTGTTTTGCGGTAAATTTCATAGTGTGCTAAAATACAAATTTTCTAGAGTACACACTCTTTTGGATAACACAGAAAATACTTTGTTACCGTTTTGGCTAAAACAGAAATATTTAGTTGGTCTGCAGCTTCAGCAATATCTATAATATTACCGTCTTTATACAGTAAATTTATCTTGTCTTTTTTAGGGTTGTATGCCTTGTTGTTTATTTTGTTTGAGAAAACTAAATGCTTACTCTCACTAGCATTTATATCGTAATAGCGTTCCGTTTTTTGCTGAATTTTTAAAATGTAATCAGCTTCGAAAGGCTTGTTTTGTAACTCTATTTTTAAGAGCTTTCGCTGAATGATTTTTTGACTTAATAATGATAAAATTTTATCGCTATGATGCACCCATTCTTTAATAGAAGTCATGATGTCGAAATCGTCTAACTGACAAAATAGGTCGAGTAAGCGATAGTTCGAGTTGAAATCTTCTAAAGTATAGTTGTTTTGTAAGAAGGTTTTTAATGCTGAGGTAGCAAATAAATCTTCTCCTTGTTGAACCAATAATTTTGCTCTTTTTAAAACTTCAACCAAGCTAAATTCTGCCGATAACACTGTTTTATGTAAATAGACTTGCCAGTACATTAAGCGTCGAGCAATAATAAATTTCTCCACCGAGTAAATTCCTTTCGCATCTACAACTAACTCTCCATTACTTACATTAAACATACTTATAATTCTGTCGGAGTTTATAACCCCTTCAGAAACGCCAGAGTAAAAACTATCTCTTTTTAAATAATCTAATCTATCCACATCGAGCTGACTTGAAATAAGCTGGTGTAAGAATAATTTAGGGTACTTATTTTGAAATATTTGAATAGCTAAAGACAATTTACCGTCAAATTCTTCGTTAAGCCTATCCATAATCATCATAGAAATATGCTCATGATTTACGCCATTTACGATACTATGCTCTAGTGCATGCGAAAAGGGACCATGTCCGATGTCGTGTAAAAGTATGGCAACCAAAACAGCTACTTCTTCCTCTTCTGTTATCTCATGTCCTTTAGATTGCAGTGTTTTTATGGCTCGTTGCATTAAGTGCATTGCTCCTAAAGCATGATGAAATCTTGTGTGGTAGGCTCCTGGGTAAACCAAATAGGTGAGTCCAAGCTGTGTTATTCTTCGCAGCCTTTGGTAGTAGGGATGTTCTATAAGGTCGAAAATAAGCTCGTTATGTATCGTAGTAAACCCATAAATTGGGTCGTTAAGAATTTTGTGTTTATTGGTGGTTATGGACTTCAATTTTACTAATTTTATTCAAGTTTTTGAAAATACTAAAGTACTAAATATCTATGGAAAAAGTAAGAATCCTTTGGGTGGATGACGAGATTGATTTGTTGAAGCCCCACATCCTATTTTTAGAAAGTAAAGGCTACGATTTATCTACCGCTAATAACGGAGAAGATGCATTAGAACTAATTGATGAATCGGATTTTGATATCATCTTTTTAGATGAAAATATGCCCGGCATTTCTGGCTTAGAAACGCTTAATAGAATTTCCGAGCAGTATTCTATCCCAGTGGTAATGATTACCAAAAGTGAGGAAGAATATATTATGGAGGAAGCTTTGGGTTCAAAGATTTCCGACTACCTCATAAAACCTGTTAACCCGCATCAAATTCTATTGTCTTTAAAAAAGACTTTAGATACTAAACGACTGGTTAATCAATCGGTAACCTCTAAGTACCAAAAGGAATTCAGAGAAATTAGTATGGCATTAATGGATGTTCGCAGTTTAAAAGATTGGGAAGAAATCTATTTAAAATTAGTGCATTGGGAAGTAGAACTCGATAAAATTGATGCTACTGGAATGGTAGAGATTTTGGAAATGCAAAAAAGTGAAGCCAATTCTCAGTTTTTTAAGTATGTTAAAAACAACTACGAGTCGTGGTTAAGGGAAAGTGAAGACAAACCTGTTCTCTCACATACTTTACTTAAAGAAAAAGTATTCCCTCATCTAAAAGAATCCAAGCCAAGCTTTTTTATACTTATTGATAACCTTCGTTACGATCAGTGGAAAATCCTTCAACCAATAATAGAGGAGTGGTTTAAAATAGAGGAGGAAACTACTTTCTGTAGTATATTGCCTACTGCAACTCAATATTCTCGCAATTCAATTTTTTCTGGTTTAACCCCCTTAGGAATCTCAAAAAGATTTCCGCATTTATGGAAAAACGACCATGAGGAAGGTGGAAAAAATTTACACGAAGCGGAGTTTTTAGAAGATCAATTACAACGATTTGGGCTCGGCGATAAAAAATACAGCTACCACAAAGTAGTTCGAAAACAATATGGCGAGCGTTTGGTTAATCAGTTTAATAATTTACTGAAAAACGATTTTAATGTAATTGTTTACAATTTTGTGGACATGCTTTCGCATGCCAAAACAGAAATGGATATGATTCGTGAACTAGCAGGAACTGATAAGTCGTATAGAGCCTTAACAAAAACATGGTTCGAGAATTCATCTCTTTTAGAAATGTTAAAAAAGATTTCGGAGTCTGGGGCAGATTTGTTCCTCACAACAGATCATGGAACTATTAATGTTGGTACTCCTTCTCAGGTGGTGGGAGATAAAGAGACTTCTTCTAACTTGAGATATAAAACAGGAAAACGTTTGCAATACCAAACGAAAGATGTAATGGTCGTAGAAAATCCAGAACACTATTTTTTACCTGCGGCTAATATTTCTTCAAGTTATATATTTGCTAAAGAAAATGTGTACTTAACCTATCCGAATAACTACAATCATTTTGTAAAATATTTTAAAGATACCTACCAACATGGTGGTATTTCTTTAGAAGAAATGATTTGCCCTTTTGTTCGATTGTCTGCAAAATAAATGAAAATCATAGCTAATTCTTTAGACGATTTACCTGCTATAGCAGCAAAAATTATAAGTACTTATCCTCAAAAAATAATCGGATTTTATGGGGAGATGGGAGCTGGTAAAACAACTTTTATTAAAGTGTTATGCACTTATTTAGGCGTTGTTGAAAGCGAAATTTGTAGTCCAACTTATTCTATAGTAAACGAGTATTTAACAGTGAATAAAAACGTTGTTTACCATTTCGATTTTTATAGAATTAAGAGCGAGCAAGAAGCTTTTGATATGGGCTATGAGGAGTACTTATATTCTGGAAATTACTGCTTTTTAGAGTGGCCAGAAAAAATTGAAACTCTCTTGCCGAACGATCTCTTAAAAATTCACATTGAGACTGATTCGAATAAACGTATATTTACACTAGACGAATCTAATTCCTAAGTATGAGTAAGCCAGATATCCTAAGTTTTTTGCACGATGAGTTTATGAAGACACAACCAGAAATGCTTGAGTTAGCAACCAAAAAACAATCTTTGTTTATTGGTATTCCTAAAGAAAATGCTTTTCAAGAACATCGAGTTCCTCTTGTTCCTGGTGCTGTAGCACTCTTGGTTAGTAACGGGCATAAAGTTTTTGTAGAAACCAATGCTGGTATTTCTAGTTCTTTTAGCGATCGGGAATACAGCGACTCGGGGGCTAAAATTTGTTACGATGTAAAAGAGATTTATCAGGCAGATATCATCTTAAAAGTTGAGCCACCTACTTTAAAAGAGTTAGATTATTTTAAGCATAATCAATGTTTAATTTCTGCTCTTCAACTAAAAACACAAACTGCGGCATACTTTAAAAAACTAATGGATAAGAAAGTTACTGCAGTAGCTTTCGATTATATTCAAGATGAAACAGGTTCTTTTCCAATAGTGCGTTCTATGAGCGAAATTGCAGGAACTTCATCTATCTTAATTGCAGCAGAATTATTAAGCACTTCTGCAGGTGGTAGAGGTATGTTAATGGGTGGTATTGCCGGAGTAAGTCCAACTCAAGTTGTTATTGTTGGTGCAGGTACTGTTGCAGAATATGCCGCTCGATCGGCCATGGCTTTGGGTGCTTCAGTAAAAGTATTCGACAATTCTATAGCACGCTTAAGAAGAATTCAGAATGACTTAAATTTACGAGTTGCCACTTCTATACTGCAACCTAAAGTATTAGAGAAAGCATTAAAAAGAGCTGATGTTGTTATTGGCGCTTTGCGTGCTGAAAGTGGTAGAACACCTTGTGTTATTTCCGATGAAATGGTTCAGAAGATGAAATCTAAATCTGTGATTATTGATGTAAGTATAGACCAAGGGGGTTGTTTTGAAACATCAGAAATTACGAGCCATGAAACACCAACTTTTATAAAGCACGATGTAATTCACTATTGTGTACCTAATATTGCATCGAGGTCATCCAAAACAGCTTCTTATTCTCTAAGTAATATCTTAGCACCACTTTTATTGAAAGTTGGCGATGGTGGGGGTGTACAAGGTATGTTATTGCGTTCGCCTAATATTAGGGGAGGGGTTTATGTATATAATGGAATTATTACAAACAAGGGTATTGGCACTTGGTTTCAATTGCAGTACAAGGAAATAAGACTACTTTTGGGGCTTTAAATTTAAGAGCATGTTAAGAAGAATCTTTTTATACTTAGTTGGTGTTGGACTTGGAGTTGTACTGTCCATAATGTTTTTTGGCGATAGAGATATAGATTTCTCCTATTTCCCTAATGCTCGTACCGTAAAGCATTTAAGAGCTCAAAGTTTTACTATTTCAGAAAAAGCTATGTGCCAGCTCACTTGTTTAGGTCTTAATGTCAGTTCTTTTGAGAAGGTTTTTAAAGACGGCGATTTAGACGTAGATTTTGGTGCTAGCGATGTAGATGGAATGTGCCGTTCTTACAGAATTGAAGTAGAAGATCAATCTTATGCAAGTTTTATACTCGACGATTGTGATAGTCTTTCTAATGTATTGAGCTTAGAAACAAGTGCTTGTGTTTGTGACTAGGGTTCTATTTAAGTCTATTTATCTACTTACTCATCTTCCTTCTTTTTATCTCTTCTTGAATTAAATTCAATTCTCTACTTGTTTGTCCGGCGATAGAAGTGTTTTCTTCTGCTCTACGAATAAGGTAAGGAAGAACATCTTTTACAGGGCCGTAGGGTACATATTTTACCGTATTAAAACCATCTTCAGCTAAGTTAAAACTAATGTGATCGCTCATTCCTAAGAGCTGAGCGAAGTATACTTTCGGATCGTTTTTTTCTATTTCATTCAATTCCATCAGCTTAATTAACTCCAAAGAACTCTCCTCGTTATGAGTTCCAGCACAAATAGAAATACCGTGAATGTTTTCGCAGGCATACTCTAAAGCTAGATTGTAGTCTGTATCGCAAGCTATTTTATTTGCTTGTATAGGTGTGTTATAGCCATTCTTTAAAGCACGCTCATTTTCCTTTTCCATATACGCACCTCTTACCAATTTCATTCCTAAGAAATATCCATCGTGTTTAGAGTCTTGATGTATGCGTTTAAAATAAGCTAAGCGATCGTGGCGGTACATTTGCAGGGTATTGTAAACAATAGGAGACTCCTTATTGTAGGCACGCATCATATCTTCTACAATACCATCAATAGTATCTTGAATCCAACTTTCCTCAGCGTCTATCATAACAGGGATTTTAAACTGAGCCGCTTTTTTACAAATCTTACTTATTCTGTGTAAAGCTCTATCGTACTCTTGCTGTTCTATGTCGGATAATTCCTTTCCGTAATTAACTTTTTCAAGCAGTTCGAATCTCGCAACACCTGTAACTTTAAAAACTGCAAAAGGTATATTGTTATTTTTATTGGCAAAGTCTAAAGAAGCTAATGTTTGCTTCATTGTTCTATTAAAGTCCTTTTCAGAATTTTTCCCTTCAACAGAATAATCGAGAATGGTTTTTACGTTTGATGCGGCAAGGTCGTTAATTTTTAAAGCACATTGCTCCATACTTTCGCCACCACAAAACTGTTGGAAAACGGTACTTCGTATGATTCCACCAATAGGTAAGCGCAGTGCAAAGGCTAGTTCTGCCAATTTACCACCAGCAGAAGCCAGTGCAGGTTTGCCCATTAATTTAAATAAATAGTAGGCTTTTTTAAG
>CESE01039713.1_pt1 | contig 12147 bp, 10 predicted proteins | sample 350271 | NCBI WGS metagenome assembly CESE01 (sample SAMEA2621536, study PRJEB7988) | marine metagenome | isolation source: saline water (ENVO:00002010), including | reverse complement strand
GATGAATGGTTTTATGGCCGGTGCCGAAGCCCTCAGGAACGCTGTGCCAGGAATGAAAAACAGAGCCATGCCTGGGCCTCATAACTATCCTCAAATTCCGGCTTTAGCTGAACGTGGCTTGCAGCGAATTGATAATTATTTCTCAGATCTAGATTCACATTTTGAATCTAGCCAATACATGGTCAATGACTACTTTTCGGTAGCCGACATTAGCATCTTGGTATTTATTGATTTCGCCAAGTGGGTGAAAAAGAGAATTCCCGAGGACCATAAGCACCTAGACCGCTGGTACCAACAAGTGTCCCAACGACCCAGCGCTACTGCCTAGTTAGTAGCTTATCATTGGTGTCTAATGTCTTTTCCTTTAACAACAAAGACAATTTGCTCACAAAGATTTTTTGCATGGTCGCCAATGCGCTCCAATGATCGGACCACCCACAGAATATTAATCGCCCGGCTAATACTTCTGGGGTCTTCCATCATATAGGTCACGACTTCTCGCAGAGCGGTTTTATAATCCAGATCAATTTGTTTATCTTCTTCAATAGTTCTTATTGCGGCCTCGGCATCAAATCTAGCAAAGGCATCAAGCGCATTAGCCAGCATTTTAATCACTGACGTACCAATGTGCCGAATTTCAGGATAGCCTTTTATCGACCCCCCTCCTTCTGATAAAAGAATGGCATGGTTAGCGATTTTTTTTGCCTCATCACCGATTCGTTCTAAATCATTGACGGCCTTGGTTACCATCATCACAAGACGAAGGTCACTAGCGGCGGGCTGACGCCGAGCAATAATTAAAATACAGGCTTCATCAATATCTACCTCCATTGCATCGACATGCCGCTCCTCAACAATAACCTCTTCGGCTAGCTTGCTGTCAGCTTGGCCTATTGCAAGTACTGCATTCTGTAGCTGCTGTTCGACTTTGCCGCCCATTTCCATAAGCCGCGTACGTATTTCTTCCAGCTCTTCATCGAACTGCTTCATAATGTGATTTTCAAAGGACATTTTTGTCATATTATTCTCCTATTGGCCCGTTTAGATTGGCCACTATGTAAGTCTCAGCCAAATCGACCTGTAATGTAAGCCTCCGTTAACGGATGCTCTGGCATTGTAAATACCTGTTCTGTCGGGTTCACTTCAATGAGTTTACCAAGATGAAAGTAGGCGGTTCGGTGCGAAACACGTGCCGCCTGTTGCATACTATGAGTAACAATCGCGATAGTGAAATTTTGGCTTAGCTCTTCGATTAGCTCCTCAATTTTTGCAGTCGCAATGGGGTCCAAAGCTGAGCAGGGCTCATCCATTAAAATAATTTCAGGACTTACTGCGATTGCGCGGGCTATACACAAGCGCTGCTGCTGTCCCCCGGAAAGGCCCGTTCCAGGCTGGTGAAGCCTCTCTTTAACTTCTTCCCATAAACTGGCTTTGCGCAGGCTACTTTCAACAATTTCATCTAAGTCGACTCGCGTGTCTGCCAAGCCATGGATTTTAGGCCCGTAAACAACATTATCATAAATGGATTTGGGGAAGGGGTTAGGCTTTTGGAAGACCATTCCCACACGAGCGCGAAGCTCGACAACATCCAGCTTTGGTGCATAGAGGTTTTCACCGTCCATCAGAATATCACCTTCAACGCGACAGCCCTCGACAGTGTCATTCATACGGTTTAATGTCCGCAAAAAAGTTGATTTTCCGCAGCCAGAAGGGCCAATCATCGCCATGACTTCGTTCTTAGCTATATCAATATTAACGTCGTAGATGGCCTGTTTGTCACCGTAGAAAACATTGACATTACGCATTGTCATTTTAGCATTTTCACTAAAACTCTGACCCACAGTAACCTTGTGATCGTCAACATCTAGGCCGTGTCCAGACGCAATTTTAGGCGCAATTGTTTGCCTATTAATTGAGGCATTTTTGTTTATCACAGGCACTGCAGTTGTATCTTTTATACTCATCACTTTATTCCTTTTTACCAACGGCGCTCTAAACGCTTTCGCAGCCAGACGGCCGATGTATTCATGATTATTAAAAAGGTTAGCAATACCATAATGGCTGCAGAAGTCTTCTCAATAAAGGCTCTTTCTGGACTATCCGCCCAGAGAAAAATTTGTACTGGCAGTACCGTTGCAGGGTCCGTGAAACTACCCGGAATATCAACAATGAAAGCAACCATACCAATCATTAATAATGGTGCTGTTTCGCCTAAGGCTTGTGCCATACCGATAATTGCGCCGGTCAGCATACCCGGTAGCGCCAGCGGCAATACGTGATGCAGGACCATCTGAATCTTTGATGCACCCATACCTAGAGCGGCTTGACGGATCGACGGTGGTACCGATTTAATCGCCGCGCGGCTGGTGATAATAATCGTCGGCAACGTCATTAACGTCAGCACCAGTCCTCCGACAATAGGTACCGATCTTGGTACATGAAAGAAATTAATGAAAATAGCTAAACCTAACAGTCCAAAAATAATTGATGGGACTGCCGCCAAGTTATTAATATTGACCTCAATAAAGTCCGTCCATTTATTTTTTGGTGCGAACTCTTCCAAATAAATCGCTGCTGCTACGCCGATAGGAAACGATAACATTAGGGTGAGCACCAATGTTAGTAGTGAACCCATCACTGCCCCGCGTATACCGGCTTGCTCAGGTTCTCGCGAATCACCGCGTGTAAAAAGATTAATATTAAACTGTAATTCAATTAAACCCTGCTGATGTAACCCTTCTATCCACTGCACTTGCTTGCTAGAAAGCCTGGCCGCATAGGCATCACCTGCCAACCAAGACTTAAAATAGGTATCTATGTCATCATCGGCAAGGATCCAAATAGATTCTTTCCTGCCCAAGAGGTGAGGATTAGCCACAAGACGATCTTTTAAATCAAATCCAGCACCACTACTGAGTAAATTATTTAATCGACGTTTATCGCTTCTTCCCGACACATTGGGAAATTTTTCTCGCAAAGCAACTTTCGGCAACGCTTGCCAATTGCCCGCAATCATTTGTTCCGTGTCAGTTAAGTTATCAATATCAATAAGCGCTTGGTCATAGTGAACCTCTAATTTGATATAGGTGGCCTTAAAAGCACCATGACCTTTGCCGATAATATCAAAAAATAGTGTCGCTACTGCCGCCAAACCAATAAACACAGCTAATCGACCATACCAACGGAATCGAGCTTCAGAACGATTCCTCCGCTTCAGGGAATGTTGGATTTTGATTAAATTTTCCGTCTGTTTACTCATACTGTTCTCGATATTTCTTAACGATATGTAGGGCAAAAATATTTAGCATTAGGGTGACCATAAAAAGCATTAAACCCAATGCAAACGCCGCCAGTGTTTTGGGGCTGTCAAATTCTTGGTCGCCGGTTAGAAGTGTCACAATTTGTACCGTAACGGTCGTCACCGAGTCTAGTGGATTGGCCGTTAAGTTGGCGGCCATTCCAGCGGCCATGACCACAATCATGGTTTCACCGATAGCACGTGATACCGCAAGCATAATACCCCCCACAATACCGGGTAGTGCCGCAGGGATAACTACTCGACGAATAGTCTCAGACTGCGTTGCTCCCATGGCCAATGAACCATCCCGCATAGATTGTGGAACTGCGGTAATAACATCGTCAGCTAATGAGGAAATAAAGGGGATGATCATAATGCCCATGACGCCGCCCGCGGCCAGTGCGCTCTCTGATGAAACAGAGACTCCAAAGCTATTGCCCAAATCTCGTAAGAATGGGGCGACGGTTAATGCGGCAAAAAAGCCATACACTACGGTGGGGATGCCGGCTAGAACTTCTAGTGCAGGCTTAGAAAAATTACGTACATTTTTACTCGCATATTCCGCTAAGTAGATCGCTGACATTAACCCAACGGGAACGGCAATTACCATGGCCACCGCAGATACTAGCAAAGTTCCTACAAATAAAGGCACTGCTCCGAAACTGCCAGAGGAACCTACCTGGTCTTCACGGATAGCCGTTTGAGGGCTCCAATCCAAGCCAAAAACAAAATCATAAATGGGCACAGACCTAAAGAACTGAATAGATTCAAAGAGTACTGAGAGAACAATACCTAAGGTGGTAAAAATAGCCACGCAGGCTGAGGCAAGTAACAAATTCTGTATGACTCTTTCAACCACAGGGCGCGCTCTAAACTCGGCGCTGATTTTACTCCACCCCCAAAACAAGCCCATGGTAGATAGCACAAATGATAAGGCTGTCAGTGCCCACTGAGATATCAGTTGTAGCGATTGCATATGATCAGCTGCGTCAAGTAGCGCGTCACTCCGTCCCGTGCGCGGTAATATCCCATCAGCCAGATTACTGACCTTATTTAATAGCAGATTATAACTGGCGGTATCGATCGGTATTATATCGGCCGCAACCGAACCAATAACGAGACTATTAATGATCGGACCATCAAAAATCATCCATAGGCCAAGTATGGCTACAGAGGGTAATGCACACCAAAGTGCAACGTGCATTCCATAATAAGAGGGCAGCGAATGTAACTTGCGTATACCACCAAGTGGCCCCGCAATCGCCAAAGAACGGCCACGGCCTAAATAGAACGCAACCGTGCCAAAACCAATCAGTAGAATAAGAATGTTAGTTGCTTGCATGTCGTTTACACCATCTCTCAGAAATAGAAAAGCCCAGCTCAACGAGCCAGGCACTACTGGGGTAACACATGTAACTTATTTCAGTGCTTCGTTACCACTCATGGTCACTAAATTACGGGTATTTTGACCCATCAGATTTCGCTCTTTAATGGGCAGTGGAATCATTCCTTTCTCGGCTAAATACCCCTCTACACCCCAAGCTCGCTCACTGGTGAACTCTTTTAGATAACCCATCATGCCTGGCACTACACCAACATGAGCTTTCTTCACATAAAAGAATAGCGGTCGAGATATAGGATATGATTTGTCGGCAATCGATTCAAAGGTAGGCTCTACCGACTCAATACTGGCCCCCTGAACTTTGTCAGCGTTCTGATCTAAGAAGCTAAACCCAAATATACCCAGAGCTGCAGGATTAGCCTCAAGCTTTTGAACAATAAGATTGTCATTTTCACCCGCTTCAATGTAGCGACCATCTTCACGTACAGTATGGCAAACCTGTTTATAGGTGTTTTTATCAGTCTTTTTGAGCGCTGCTATCCAAGCAATTTTCTTACAGCCACCCTCCATGCCCAACTCAACAAATGCATCGCGAGTACCCGATGTTGGAGGAGGACCTAAGACTTCAATATCAATATCAGGCAGTAACGGGTTGATCTGCTTCCAGTTCGTGTAAGGATTGTCAATTAGCGATCCCTCAGTATCTCCTGGTACCTTGGCGGCTAACGCCAAAAAAATATCTTTTCGACTTAGGTTGATTGACTTAGCATCAACAGAGTTGGCTATGACAATACCGTCATAGCCAATTTGAACCTCAATGACATCTTTAACGCCATTTTCCTGACATTTTTTAAATTCAGACATCTTAATGCGCCGTGAAGAATTAGTAATATCAGGATAGTTAGTTCCCACTCCTGAACAAAATAACTTCATACCACCGCCCGAACCGGTAGATTCAATTTTAGGCGTCGCTTTACCTGTAGACCGTCCATAACGCTCAGCAACCACTGTTGAGAAAGGGTAAACCGTCGATGACCCGACTACCTCAATATTATCCCGCGCAAATACATTGGCTGTCATAAGTAGCCCTGCTAAAACGCTAATGGTCGGCAGTGCAATTTTCAATTTACTCATAAGAAACTCCTGAAAAGCTGTTAATATTTTTAAAAGGTCAAATAGGTGTAGTCAATGAGCGTTAGGATATTCAATTTATATGACAGAAATATGACAAACCTCAGTATTAAAAATATTTTTGGATGTCATATTTCTGTCATAATTTCGTCCTATATTTGCCGCTAAATTGTCGTGCGAGTGGTATGGCAATTGAGGGAGGCGTTAGCCTTAAGAAACATTAGTGAGTTAGGATACAAGTATGAGAAAACTATTATTAACATTGGCCATCTTGGTCACACCTTATAGCCTTGCCAGCGGACCTATTGATGGCAAGGTATATGGTAAAGCCAATCTTTCAGTGGTAAACCAAGATTTTGGGTCTTATGACGAATGGACGCTAAATAGCAACGCGTCACGTCTAGGCTTAAAGGGTAAGACTGAGATTTCTGACGGCTTGGAAATCGTCTATCAAGCAGAATATGAAATCTGTATTGATAGTGGTGACTGCAAGGGACAAACCTTTAAACAGCGTAATACTTTCGTAGGTATCAAAGGCGGCTTTGGCATGGTTTTGGTAGGTAAACATGACTCCCCTACCAAGCTTGCTGCAGGAAAAGTAGATTTATTCAATGATCTTGAAGGTGACATTAAAAATGCCTTTGAAGGAGAGAATCGGCTGTCAAATATCATTGCATACACATCACCCACCATGAATGGCTTTACGACTACGTTAGCAATGATTCCAGGTGAGGGCGCGGACGTAGATCAAGACGGGCAAGATGATACTGGACTGAGTGATGGGTTGTCATATTCAGTCAATTACACCAAAGACAGTATCTATCTTGCTATTGCCGGTGATCAAGATATCGATAAGCAAGATCTACTTCGCTTTGTTGCACAATATCAAATAGACGCACTTAAACTGGGCGTTATGTACCAACAAAATGAAGACAATCTAGGCACCAAAGATGAGTCTGGATATTTTGTTAGCGCAGCCTACAAGCTTGATAACAATATAACGCTGAAAGCACAATACGGTGCCATCGAAGATGATGTCGACGGCGACGAAGAACAGACTCTGTCTTTGGGTGCGGATTATAAGTTAGCTAAAAATACTAAGGTATTTGCCTTTTACACAAACAATACTGACTCCGCAATCGACTCAAATGATGATGAATTTAGTGCGCTAGGTATTGGTATGGAGCATAAATTTTAACTGTAAGCTTCTTTCTAGGGCGCTTTTGCGCCCTTTTTCACTTCTTAGCTAAATTCTAGCGACCCATAATTTCCTCTTTTTCCTCTTGAAACTAAACCGTCATAGTGTGTATTTTTGTGACTTAAATCATACGGTTATGATCGCTACTGAAGATTAAATTTGCTACATTGGCGACCTAATAAAGTGAGCCTTACCAGCATACTGATGCAAAAAGGCCACTCAGATGTAACAGGGGTAACCAATGACTAAAAATAAGTTTGATTCCTTCGCAATCACCGCGGCGAACTATGAGGCCCTAACCCCACTTTCATTTTTACCCAGAACCGCTCTGATGTTTCCAGATCGCCGTGCTGTTGTTTATGGCGAACGCAGCTATTCTTGGCAAGAATTCTATGATCGCTGTAAAAAACTCGCTTCAGCACTTAACAAAATTGGTATCCGCAAAGGTGATACCGTGGCTGTTTTGGCTGCAAATACTCCCGAAATGATTGAAGCTCATTTTGGAATTCCTATGGCTGGTGCTGTACTAAATACAATTAACACTCGTTTGGATGCTGAAACTATTGCCTATGTGTTGGGTCATGGAGAAGCGAAAGTGTTTATCGTTGATTATGAGCTTGCCCCGCAAGCCAAAAGTGCATTAGAAATCCATGGCGATAGCGATTTAATAGTGATTGATATTTTAGATCTGCAAAATACGATCAATCCAGGCGTATTAGGCAGTACTGATTATGAAGCCTTTTTAGCGAGTGGCATGGATACGTTCCAGTGGCAGATGCCAACCAGTGAATGGGATGCCATTGGGCTCAGCTATACCTCGGGTACCTCGGGTCGACCCAAAGGTGTCGTCTACCATCATCGTGGCTCATATCTAATGTCGATGGGAACTATCACCGATTGGGATCTACCGCGGCATCCCAACTATTTGTATACAGTACCCATGTTTCATTGCAACGGATGGGGCCATGCCTGGACGATGACCGCTGTAGCGGGCACTATGTTTTGTACCAGAGCGATCGTACCAGAAGACATATTTTCGACCATTTTAGAGCATAATATTTCTCACTTTGGCGGCGCTCCCATTGTTTTAAGTATGTTGCTTAATTCTCCGGCAGCTAAAGGTTTTGTCTGCCCGCATACTGTTGAACTAATGACCGCAGGCGCTCCACCTCCGGCGTCGGTACTGCAAGGTATAGAAAAATTAGGCTTTAACGTCACCCAAGTCTATGGATTGACTGAAACCTATGGTCATACAGTTATGTCGACTTGGAATTCAGATTGGGACACCTTGAATGATGAACAAAGAAGCGCATTAAAAGCTAGGCAAGGCGCCGCGATGGTTCAGACTGCCGGGATGCGTATTGTAGATATGGAATCACGGCAAGATGTTCCCGCTGACGGCAAATCGATTGGTGAAATACTGATTCGTGGCAATACAGTCATGAAAGGCTACTTAAAAGACGCCGAAAATACTGAAGCATCGTTAAAAAATGGATGGTTCCATACCGGTGATCTAGCCGTTATGCATCCTCAGGGTTATGCCGAAATCAAAGATCGTCTGAAAGATATTATTATTTCGGGTGGTGAAAACATTTCTTCAGTAGAAATTGAAGGCGTATTGCATAAACATGAGGCCGTCTCACTTGCAGCGGTCGTGGCTCTTCCGGACGAAAAATGGGGTGAAGTGCCCTGTGCGTTTATAGAGCTTCTCGACGGCGCAGCCGTTACTGAGAAAGAGATTGAGGTTTTTTGCAGAGCTCATCTCGCGGGGTTTAAACGACCCAAAAAGGTCGTTTTTGGAGAACTTCCGAAGACAGCAACCGGTAAAATTCAAAAATATGAACTACGGTCTTTGGCACGTAGCGGCCGATTAAACTGAGCCCTATTGTTGCTCTGGACTCGCTGCTCGAATTAACTATACTCTCGCCTTCTCAGAAGTTACTGAGAAGGCGATTTAACAGCATAAAGCTTACGGTATTTAGGAGAAACTATTTTGGAAAAACTCGATAACTTTGATCTTGAAAATCTCACTTTAATCGGTGATGAAGACGGTATTGTGCAGGTGGTTCTATCTCGCCCCGCAAAGCGTAATGCCTTAAACGCTGAAACCATCGAGGAATTGATAGAGGTTTTTTCTAAGCTTCCTAGGTTGGGTGCGAGGGCTGTGGTACTTAGAGCGGAAGGCGATCATTTTTGCGCTGGTTTAGATCTTGTTGAACATCATAATGAACAGCGGCGCCCTGAAGAATTTATGCATATTTGTCTGCGCTGGCATGAAGCCTTTAATAAGATGGAATATGGTGGCGTACCCATAATCGCTGCGCTTAAAGGCGCGGTTGTCGGTGGTGGCCTGGAGCTTGCCTCAGCCGCACATGTTCGAGTTGCTGACCAAAGTACCTATTTTGCATTACCTGAAGGACAACGCGGTCTATTTACTGGCGGTGGTGCAACTATTCGTGTTGCTGACCTTGTAGGTAAGGCTCGCATGATCGATATGATGCTAACCGGCAGAGTTTACAAGCAAGAAGAAGCCTTTCAAGTGGGTCTATGTCAGTATCTTATAGATGGCTCAAGTGATGAAAAAGCTATGGCTATCGCGCGTACAGCTGCGGAAAACCCAGCCTTGTCTAACTTTGCTATTTGCTCTGCGATTAGCCATATGCAAAATATGTCGGCGCTAGATGCCGCCTATGCAGAATCTGTTATGGCCGGCATTGTGAATACTCAGCCCGCGTCTAATGAGAGATTGGAAGCATTTGCCAACAAGAGTGCTCCCAGAGTTCGACCTGACTAATCATGATGCGGATCAAGGGCTCTACTGTTCAAAAGTAGGTAGCCCGACGTGAAATTGTGCACCCTGTCCAAGCCGGCTATTAATGGTTAGGGTGCCCCCCGCTTGAGTAATTGCATGTTTCACAATAGCCAAGCCCAAACCACTCCCACCGGTCTCAGAGTTACGGCTACTATCTCCTCGGTAGAATCGCTCAGTAAGCCGTGGAATCTCCATAGGATCTATACCTCTACCATCGTCTACGACTGAAACGAGTAAACCCTGATCTCTATTAGTGACTGTAATTTTAATTGTTGCGCCATCAGGATTATGCTTCACGGCATTAAAAATAATGTTCCCCAAGGCGCCACGAATAGCTTTTTGATTAGCCATAGCCATGGTGGTTTGACCGTTAAAAACAATGACATGCTGTCCATTACTAAGAGCCTCAGCTTCACCAACAATACTCGTTAACAAAGACCCTATATCAAATGATTCAGTCTTCGGCTCAAGGTCCTCTTCCAGCTGAGATAAGGTAATTAAATCATCTGCCAATGACTGCATACGCGTTACTTGATTTGACATTTCTGCGTAGGCTTTCACCTGCAAAGCCGTACCTTTGGACAGATCTTGTAATGTCTCTAAATAACCACGAACGACTGTTAGTGGCGTACGCAATTCATGTGAAACATTACCAACCAATTCTGATCTGAGAGTTTCGAGTTTATTAATATGGCTAATATCTGTAATGACTAACACAATCTCACCCTCACCGAAGTAAGATGCTGATAGCTCCAGCAGGACGTCATCTTGAACATTTGAGGCTAACTTAATCGAGGTAGAAAATTGATCTTGGTGAATGTAAGCAACAAAAATAGGATCACGCATTAAGTTCATCACTGATGTCCCGCGATCACTTGTGCGCAAAGCTAAAAGGCGTTTGGCCGAGCTGTTCCACCAATCCAGTGTACGATCTTGTCGCAACACCAAGATACCTTCATCCAAGGCCTCAGTGACTCGGGTTACTCGGTTAATCGTTAGTCTCATTTTATCTTCAGAGCGGCGATGACGACGACGTTGTCGATTTAAGGTATCGGTGATCTCGCCCCATAGACCATCGGCCTCTGGAGGGAGTCCCCGCATCCCTTTGTCAATCCAGGTCAAGACCCTAGAGGCAAGCCTAAACACCCAAAAAAGATAGACTATTACACCTATTAAGAGGACTTCAGAAAGAAGCCCTATACTCCTACCAAACAGCGAGCAACAGAGTCCAATAAGAACCACTCGCCAGATTTCTGTGCGCATTCCTGGTCGCAATTATTGAGTTCCTTTCGCCAATATTGAAGTCAATTATATTTGTACCGAAAATCGATACCCAGCCCCGCGCACAGTCTGCACATAGTTGTCATAGCCTGCAACTGAAATAGCTTTACGCAACCTTCGAATATGCACATCAACGGTTCTCTGATCAAGGTAAACATTGCCCCCCCAGACATAATCAAGAATTTGATCACGAGAGTAAACTCGCTCCTGATGTGTTAAAAAGAATTGCAGCAAACGATACTCTGTTGGTCCAATATTAATAAACACGCCACCGATACTAACTCTATGCTCTAAAGGGTCTAGTACTAATTCTCCGACGACTATAGGACTGGTAGAGTCTGCTCTGTCAATTCTTCTCAAGACCGCTTTAACTCGCGAAATTAACTCTCTGGGCGAAAATGGCTTAGCAATATAATCATCGGCTCCAGCATCAAGTCCAGATAGCTTATTGGCTTCTTGCGCTTTAGCCGTCAACATAATAACCGGTATCTTTTCAGTGATTTCATCTCGCTTGAGCCGACGCAGGAGCTCTAGACCTGTGGTGCCTGGCATCATCCAGTCGAGTAAAATCAAATCTGGATTCCTATCAACCACCAGTGAATGGGCTGTTTGAGCGTTCAAAGCTTGCAAGACATTATAACCAGCGGCATCTAACGCTATCGATAGCATGTCGCGAATTGAGTCTTCATCATCAACAATCAAGATGGTATGTTTTGGCATCACTTGAATCTGCTCGTCCATGAATACTCGCTTATTAAATCCCATAAATATGACAGAAATATGACAGAAATAGTATGTCGATGCTAGTTTTCTTGATGGTCTATAATAGAACGTTAATTTAGACTAAACGCATTCGATATTTAAGCATGAATAACGCATAATACTCGTTAATTTTTTTGACATCGGACCTGAACCATGACCATTAAACACAATAGCGCGGTAAGCTTTCACTACACTCTGACTGATGATGATGGCCAGCAATTAGATAGCTCGGCCGGCGGGGAACCCTTAGCGTACTTACATGGCTCAGGAAACATTGTTCCTGGGTTAGAAAATGCACTCGAAGGTAAAAATGTTGGTGACTC
>CESE01023049.1_pt1 | contig 12179 bp, 9 predicted proteins | sample 350271 | NCBI WGS metagenome assembly CESE01 (sample SAMEA2621536, study PRJEB7988) | marine metagenome | isolation source: saline water (ENVO:00002010), including | reverse complement strand
TTTTATTTGGACCTCCAGGTGCAGGAAAAGGAACTCAGTCTGCCCTATTAATTGATAAGTACAATTTAGTACACCTTTCTACTGGAGATATTTTCCGTTGCAATATCAAAGAAAATACTGATTTAGGTAAATTAGCTAAGTCGTATATCGATAAAGGGGCTCTTGTTCCAGACGAGGTTACGATTGGAATGTTAGAAGCCGAAGTAAACTCTAATACAGAGTCTAAAGGTTTTATATTTGATGGCTTTCCTAGAACTAATGCTCAGGCTGAAGCCTTAGATGCTTTTTTAAGTTCTAAAGGAACTGCGATTTCTGCTATGTTAGCTCTCGAGGTAGATGAACAAGAACTACTTTCTCGTCTTTTGGAAAGAGGAAAATCTAGTGGTAGACCGGACGATCAAAATCCAGAAATAATAAAAAATAGAATTCAAGTTTACGAAAATGAAACAGTAATCTTGAAAGACTATTATACTGCTCAAAATAAATTTGTAGGTGTTAAAGGAGTCGGTTCTATAGAATCTATTACCCTTAGCCTATGTAAAGAAATAGACGCTTTAGTTTAATAAAATGGCTGTAAACGGATCAAATTTTGTCGATTATGTAAAGATTCATTGTGCTGCCGGTCATGGTGGTGCAGGTTCTGTACACCTTCATCGCTCGCGACTAACTGCTAAAGGAGGCCCCGATGGTGGGGATGGTGGACGCGGTGGTAATATATACCTTCGTGGAAACAATCAAATGTGGACTTTACTTCACCTGAAGTACAAAAGACACGTTAAAGGTGGTAGAGGTGGAGGAGGTTCTTCAAACAATAGTTTTGGAGACGACGGAAGTGATGAATACATCGATGTTCCTCTAGGTACTGTTGTTCGCGATGCCGAAACGCAAGAAATTATTTTTGAAGTTACCGATCATGGTGAAGAAATAATAATCCGTAAAGGTGGACTTGGTGGTAGAGGGAATTCTTGGTTTAAGAACTCTGTTCGTCAAACTCCACGTTATGCACAACCAGGTATCGAAGGCGAAGAAGGTTGGAACATATTAGAACTTAAAGTACTTGCAGATGTTGGTTTAGTAGGTTTTCCTAATGCTGGGAAATCAACTTTATTGTCTGTAATTTCTGCCGCTAAACCAAAAATTGCTGATTACGCTTTTACTACCCTAGTTCCAAATTTAGGGATTGTTGCTTACCGTGATGATCGTTCTTTTGTAATGGCCGATATTCCCGGAATTATCGAAGGTGCTAGTGAGGGTAAAGGTTTAGGTCTGCGTTTTCTGCGACATATAGAACGTAATTCTACACTTCTCTTCTTAGTACCTGCTGATGCGGATGATATTGCTAAGGAATACGAAATTCTGTTAAAAGAATTAGAAATCTACAATCCACAGTTGTTACATAAAGACCGCTTGTTAGCGATTTCTAAATCCGATATGTTGGACGAAGAACTAAAGGCAGAAGTAGCTGAAACACTTCCTGAGGGAGTTAAAACAGTATTCTTTTCTTCCGTAGCTCAACAGGGTTTAATGGAATTAAAGGATTTAATATGGCAACAACTTAATGCTTAATAAATTACTTCAATTGGATCAAGAGTTTTTTTTGCTGCTAAATGGAGCAGGAACAAAAAACTTTGATTCTTTTTTTGTTTTTATCTCAAGTACAAAATCAGCAATACCTCTTTTTTTATTTATTATCTTTTTGCTGATAAAAAAATACCGTAACTCTTTTTGGCAAGGCATAGTCCTCATACTTATTGTGGTGAGTTTAGCAGATTTAACTTCTGTGCATGCTTTTAAGAATGTGTTTATGCGTTTGCGCCCCAGCCACGAACCGGCTATTATAGATCAAATAAGATTGTTGGTTTCAAAAGGCGGCTTATATGGATTTGTATCCTCACACGCTGCAAACTTTTTTGCCATTGCTGCTATTGTTTCTTCCCTCTTTTCAGAACGTAAATATTTGCCATACCTCCTTTATTCATGGGCTTCAATCGTTGCATATAGCAGAGTGTATGTTGGTAAACATTATCCGCTTGATATTATAGGAGGTGCTGTCTTAGGAATTGTAATAGCTAAAATACTTTGGTTTGTTGCGAAGAGAATCAAGGTAAAGTATAACTTAGCTTTATGAATTTAGTTGCAATTTTTATTGGAGGAGGCTTAGGAAGTTTATGCCGTTATGGATTAGGGAAACTTAGCTCAACGTATCTAGCTTCTACCTTTGCTTACGCCACACTTTTTTCAAACCTATTTAGCACCTTAGTTTTAGCTACTTTTGTGTACTTGCTTCAAGATAAGTTTGGCTTGAGTAATACTTGGAAGCTCTTTGTAGTAACTGGATTTTGTGGTGGCTTTAGTACTTTTTCTACCTTTAGTTTTGAGACTTTCGAATTGCTTAAAAACGGGCAAATTGTTATGGCAGTATTTAATGTTTTTTTAAGTATTCTATGCTGTTTATTTATTCTTTACATCCTTTATAAAAATCAATAATATGAGACTTTTTACAGTTCTATTTTTATCGCTCCACATTAGTTTAATAGCTCAAGTAGAGCAACCAAAATTAGTGGTTGGCTTAGTAGTCGACCAAATGAGGTTTGATTATATAAATCGTTATTGGGATGAGTTTTCTGAAGGCGGATTTAAACGTTTAGTTTCCGAAGGGTATAACTGTAATAATACGAACTATAATTACATCCCAACTTATACAGGTCCCGGGCATGCTTCTATTTATACAGGAGCTACTCCTAGTAGTCATGGTATAATTGCGAATACTTGGTACGATAAAAATACTGAAGAATACAGTTATTGTGTTTCTGATGCCGAGATGAAAACTATTGGTGCGGATAATGAATCGGGGATGATGTCACCCTCAAAAATGTTGAATACTACTTTTGGAGACGAATTACGTTTGTTTACCATGAATAAATCTAAGGTAATAGGTGTTGCCTTAAAAGATCGTTCTGCTGTTTTGCCTGCTGGGCATATGGGTGATTTTGCTTTTTGGTTGGATTCTGAAACGGGCGATTTTGTTTCGAGTTCTTACTATGGGCTTCGATTGCCAAAATGGGCTCAGAAATTTAATAAAAATAACCATTGTGAGGCTTACCTTTCTGAGAAGTGGGAGTTACTGTTAAACTCTAAGTTATACGATGAGAGTTTAGTTGACAACAGTGTTTACGAAGAAGCTTTTAATGGGGAGAAATACCCGAAGTTCCCACACGACTTACCAAGTTTAGTAGCGTTAAATGGTAAAGGTTTAATTAAATCTACTCCTTTCGGGAATTCTCTTACCACAGATATGGCTATTGCTGCTATTGAAGGGGAGCGTTTAGGACAGGATGAATTTACCGATGTTTTGGCAGTTAGTTTTTCTTCCACCGATTATGTAGGTCATCAGTTTGGAGCAGACTCTAAAGAAACACAAGACACTTATTTAAGACTCGATAGAGATATTGAAACATTTTTGACTTATTTAGATGAGAATATTGGTAAAGAAAATGTATTGGTTTTTCTTACGGCAGATCATGGAGCTGTGAGAACACCTTCTTATTTGAAAGATAGAAATGTTCCAGCTGGTTATTTTGAAGCTGAGGAGCCTATAAAAGAGTTGAAACAATTTTTACAGAATATTTATGGTTTTGGTGATTGGGTAAAGACCTATGGAAATGCACAAATATTTTTAAACAGAGAGTTGATCTTTGAAAAATACTTAAGTTTAGAAGAGGTTCAGCAGCAAGCTGCCGATTTTATGTTGCGTTACGATGGTGTTCAAAAAGCGGTGTGTGGTAGGACTTTAGAAAATAGTGAGTTTACTTCTGGTTCTTTAGCTTCGTTACAAAAAGGATACAACCAAAAACGATCGGGTGATGTATTGTTAGTTCTAGATCCTGCATGGATTGAATATTCTCATACTGGAACAACACATGGTTCAGGTTATACATACGACCAACATGTGCCTTTAATTTGGTATGGTTGGAAAGTACAAGCTGGGAAATCTTCAGAAAAATTTGCTATTACAGAAATTGCCTCTACGATTTCTAGTTTATTAGGTATTAGTTTTCCGAATGGTTCTAAAACAAAGGTAATCCCTATTCCACTTAGCGAATAAGCGTAACAACTCCTTTAACCTGATAGGTGGTTTCTTCAATGGTTTTGTAATTTATTAGGTACACATAGTTGTCACTTTTTACTTCTATACCTGTTTTGTAATTTACTCCATCCCATTTGGGTTCTTCTCCTTCCTTATCGAAAACCATTTTCCCCCATCGGTCAAAAATTTGCATGCTATAACTTTCAACATTATAGTAAACTGGGAAAAAATAATCGTTTGTGGAGTTCCCGTTTGGCGTAAATACATTTGGAACCCAAAATGTGTGGTAGAACTCTATATTTACATTTACACTAGATGAGTCTATACATTCATATTCGTTGCTCACAAATTGCCAAATAGTAAAATCGCCTATAGAAGGAATTATGTATTCGGGCTCTTCCTCCGTACTTATTTTACCCGTACTAAATTTGTATAAATATGAGTCTCCATACTGGGCATTATTCGTTATTAGTATAGGATCGCCGTATATTAAGCTATCCGAATTAATGCTAAATCCCGAAATTGGTTGTGGCAATACAGTTATGTAGTCGTTTAAAGACAGATTTCCTTCGCATAATGTGTTTAGGTCTATTACATTTAAAGAAATACTGTAAATACCTTCCATATAGGTATTTTGAGGATTAGCTAACGTAGATGAAGTACCATTGTCTAAATCCCAATTGTAGGCATAAACGCCAAAAGGTAATAGGTTTTCGAATTCTACTGTAAATGGTTCACAACCTTCTGTTGGAGAGCTTTGAACTTCTATAGGTAATATATCCATTATCTCAATGGAACTTTGTGTAGCGTTTTCACAGCTGTTAAATAGTACATTTAATGAAATGCTTTGGGTTCCAATTGTAGCGAATATTATATCGTTGGGGTTTTGTTCACTCGAATATTGAGGACTTGCATTCGAACCAAAATCCCAAACGAAGGACGCTCCCGATGGATAAATACCTAGTGCCGAGAAATTAAATGAATTACCCTCTAAACATTGTGCAGCCAAAGAAGGGATTTCCGGAAAAATATCTTCTTCAAAAATCTCCACATTCGCTGTATAGGTTTCATCGCATTCTTGGTACTGAACGTTGAAAGTTACCGGGTAAGTTCCTACCGATGGAAAAGAAATATTACTTGGATTAAGAGAACCCGAATTTGTTGGACTTGCACTTGCCCCAAAATCCCAATTAACAACTGCACCAGCAGGAATTAGTCCTTCGCCTTCGAAAGAAAAAGAATTATTATCTAAACATTGCGGATCTGGATTTGTAAATATGGGGTTAAGCTCTGTTATTAAGGAAAATGAAACTGTATTTGTATCTGCACAAACTGTATTTGGATTCGCTATTAAAGTAACTGTATAATCGCCCGTATTTGGGTATGTGTAGTTCGGCTCAAAATCTGTGGATGTCGAAGTTCCTGTTCCAAACTCCCATAAATAGGTGTCTGCATTTGCGCTTGCATTCGTAAAATTAACAGTTAGGCCATTGCAAATCCAATCCGATAAAGGGCTAGAGGCAGTAGTTATATAACAATCAACTACCATAAATCTAAAATCTCGTACAACAGAGTTTATCAATACACCATCTCTGTATTCTTCTACTAGTACACCAATAATATACATTCCTATTTGTGTGGGAGTTCCAGTAATAAAACCCGAATTTACATTAATATTTATGGCAGGATCTGAATCTATTGGGTAGTTGGCAGAATAACCTGCCGCCCATGGTATGGTGGTGAAAGGTGGTGGTGTTATTAGTGTAGGGTTAATGTCGTTTGCTCCGTGAATAGGAGTTGTGAGAGAATAAACCAGTGAATCATTATCTGGGTCTATTGCTGAGAGATTCACATTTATATCATCTCCTAAACAAAGAGCCAAAGGAGGATAATCTTCAAAAGAAGGACTGCTATTACAATCGGAAATTAATTCTGAGCCTGGAATGTTGGTTGTATAGGTATTCCCAAATAAATTGGGTGTAACAATATTAATTATAGAAGGATTTCTACAACAACGTTGATAAGCCAACTGATAGCCTCCCTCAATAGGAGGTAATTCTACTTGTACCGTGTAAATACCTCTTAAAATACATAAATCTGCAGGTAGTTCTAAGCAATCATTCCCAACGGTTTCATCGCTTAATTCAATTTCATCAGCGTCGGAAATAGTTATTTCATTTACTAATACATTAGAGCTATTGTATATAGCTATAGTTCCGGTAGCATCAAAAGTAATTCCAGTAGTATTACTAGGACCACAGTCAACATAAATTATTAAAGTTATCTCGTATAGATTGTCACCTAAACAAGTATAGGTCATTTCGCCACCTATTAAGTGCGTGGCATAAGTGGTAATACTTAAGCAGCTGAATATAAAAAGTAAAAGTAGTTTTTTCAAAATAAATATTTTCTTCAATTTAGTGCAAATAAATTTAGTGCAAAAATTATTCCTTTTTTCGGCAAATCATCAAACCATCTCTAAGTGGGAGTAGTAGATTTTCTACTCTAGGATCTTCTTGTACTTTGCGATTGTATTCTAAAAGAGCTAGTGTAGATTTGTCGTTGGGATCCACTTCTTCTAGTACCTTTCCAGACCATAAAACATTGTCTGCAATAATCCATCCTCCAGTATTCATTTTATCTATAAGTAGATCAAAATAAAGCGGATAGTTTTTTTTATCGGCATCAATAAAAGCCAAATCGATGTTTAAGTCTAAACTAGAAATGAGTTTACTAGCATCGCCAATATGTTGGACTACTTGGTGTTCGAAACCTGCTTTTTTAAAGTAGCGTATATTCATTTCTTCCAACTCTTCATTCACATCAATAGTGTGTAAAACACCATCTACGGGTAAACCCTTAGCTAAACAAATAGCCGAATACCCAGTGTACGTTCCGATCTCTAAAATACATTTAGGTTGCATCATTCTACTTAGCATCGTTAAAAACTGCCCTTGTAAATTTCCCGAAATCATACGAGGATTTAATACCGAAGTATGTGTTTCTCTATTCAATTCTTCTAAAACATTACAGGCAGAACTTGTGTGTTCCTTACAGTAATTATCTAGTTTTTTTGAGATGAATTCCATTTAGATTTCTTTGGGTTCGTAGACAATGGTACTCAGTAATTTTTCGTCAAATATTTCTTGTGCAACCTCTTGAAGCTCTTCTGCTGTAATTGCTAATATTTTGTTTTTGGCTTCTTCTACACTTTCCACATCTCCAAAAGCTTGATAGCTTTTAGCGATAGTCTGCATTAAGTTGCAGTTGTTTTCTTGGGCAATTGCTAATTGTCCAATTAATTGTTGTTTGGCTTTTTGTAGCTGCTGAGGTCCTAGTTTAACCTCTCTTAACTTTTTTAATTCCTTAAAAATAAGCTTTAAGGTTTTTTGTACACTCTGCGGTTCTGTTCCGAAATAAATACTCCAAAGTCCAGTGTCGCAGTAGGTGGTATAGTTGGATTCTATTGTGTAAGTAAATCCATATTTTTCTCTAATTCCTAAATTTAATCTAGAATTCATTCCAGGACCACCCAATAAATTTGAAAGTAAAATAAGTGTTCTCGCCTTTGGGTTATGTGCACTGTAAGCTCTGTTCCCTAAAATACAATGTGCTTGAACGATATCTTTTTTTACACGTAATTCGCGTATTTTATACTCATTAATCTCCAATCGAGTTCCCTTTCTAAGGTTTGTTGGTATGTGTGCTAAATGTTTTTCTGCAATCTTAATTAATTTATTAAAGTCTATATTTCCAACCGAACTTACTATTATTTCGTCGGTATTGTAATGCTCTTTAATATAGTCTTTTGCTACTTTAGAGTTAAAGTTTTCAAGCGTTTCTTTAGTCCCTAATATATTACTTCCTATTGGATGCCCTTTGTAAATTAACTCTTCGAAATCATCAAAAATAGCTTCAGAAGGACTGTCTAAATAAGAATGAATTTCATCCATTATCACATCTTTTTCTTTGTCTAATTCCTTTTCGGGTAAGGTAGATTGGAAAACGATATCACTCAATAATTCGATAGAACGCTCGTAATATTCTTTCATAAAGGTAGAATAATACCAAGTTTCCTCTTTAGTAGTGTATGCATTTAATTCGCCACCAACATCCTCTAAACGACTTAGAATATGAAAAGCCTTCCGCTTTTTTGTGCCCTTAAAAAGTGCGTGTTCTATAAAATGAGCCATACCTTGTTCGCTGGCAACCTCATCTCTAGAGCCCGTATTAATCATAATTCCACAGTGAGCAACCTCGCTGTGTATGGAGTGATGTATAATACGTATGCCGTTGGCTAATTGGTGCGTTTCAATTTTCATGTGGCAAAGATAATTATTAGACTGATGTAAATGCAAAACATTTAAGGTAATGGTATGTTTCACTTGTTGAATTAATTGAACAACTAATACTCAAAAATGTACGATTATTGCCATGAAGGATTATCTTTGAAATTCAAATTTAAAATTATTGCGATGAAAAAATGGATTTACTGCTTTGGAATACTATTCACACTTGCTAGTGTGTCTCAACCTTTAGAAGCTCAGATCTTTAAGAAGAAAGATAAAACAGAGACTTCTAAAAAGAAATCTGCTAAAGATAAGTACAAGCAAAAAATAAAAAATACCGAAAAAATTGAAGGTCTTTTTACGCTATATCGCGATAAAGCGAAAGGTAAGTTGTTTTTGGAAATAACAGAAGAGCAGTTGAATAAGGAGTATATCCATTTTTCATATATTGAAAATGGAGTTACTGATGCTGGTTTCTTTAGAGGAAATTTTAGAAGTTCGAAAGTTTTTAAAATTCAAAAATACTACGATAGAATAGAGTTTATTCAAGAAAATACTCAATATTATTTTGATGAAGAGAGTGCATTGTCTCGCTCAGCAGATGCTAATATTAACAATCCTGTTTTAGTTAGCGAAGCAATACTTGTTACAAGTAAAGACAGCACTAAATTTTTGGTTGATGCAGACAAAATATTCTTAACAGAAACGCTTCAACAAATAAAAAGAGCAACCCGTCCTGGTTTTAAAGGCTTTCAAATAGGAAAACTAAGTAAAACAAAGACAAAATACCACAAGCTTAAAAACTATCCTGAAAACACCGATATTATTGTTCAATATTCGTACGATAATGCATTGCCAAAAAAGAATGGAAGTTCTGCTGTTGCAGATTCTCGTTATGTAAATGTATTGGTTCAACATTCTTTAATTGCTATGCCAGATAATAATTTTGAACCTCGTTTTGATGATCCTCGTGTTGGTTATTTTACTACTCGTGTAAACGATATGACTACTTCGGATGCTATTAATTATAGAGATTTAGTACATCGTTGGAATTTGGTTAAAAAACAGCCAGAACTAGCAATCTCCGAACCAGAAAATCCATTGGTTTATTGGATTGAAAATACGACACCAGTAGAGCTCAGGTCTTTAATAAAAGAAGGAGTAGAGTCTTGGAGTCTGGCATTTGAAAGTGCAGGGTTTAAAAATGCCGTTCAAGTAAAAATTCAGCCAGACGATGCGGAATGGGATGCTGGCGATATTCGGTATAATGTATTGCGTTGGACTTCTTCTCCAAATCCACCTTTTGGTGGTTACGGACCTAGTTTTGTGAATCCTAAAACAGGCGAGATATTAGGTGCAGATATTATGTTAGAGTGGGTTTACATTACTAAAAGAATTAAGCAAGGGGAACTGTTTGAAAACAATGCTTTGTTTTTAGACGAAGAAAATCCAATGGACGAACATTATTGTTCTGCTTCAGCTTTGATGCAGTCAAATAATTTATTTGCCCAAAGTGCTGTTGATGCAATGGAGCTTTCAGAAGCAAGTAAAGAAACTTTAATTAGAGAGTCTTTACGCAGATTAGTACTTCACGAGGTAGGGCATACTTTAGGTTTGAATCACAATTTTAAAGGTTCTAACTTATTAACCTATAAAGAAATATTGAACAAAGAAACAACTTATGAAAAAGGGCTTTGTTCTTCTGTAATGGAATATCCTTCCATAAATTTTAGTTTAAAACCAGAAAATCAAGGTTTGTATTACGATACTATTCCTGGTCCTTATGATCATTGGGCAATTCGTTTTGCTTATTCCGAAGTAGATGAAAAAGAATTGAATTCCATTTTAAATGAAAGTACGAAACATGAGCATGGTTTTGCAAATGATGCGGATGATATGCGTGGAACTGGAAAAGGAATGGATCCAGATGCGATGATTTACGATTTGACTTCTGAACCCGTTTTGTATGCCATAGATAGGATTAAGTTGGTGAATAACATTTTCCCAAATATCTTAGATAAGTATCGCAAGGAAGGTGATTCCCATCAAGAGCTTCTCAATTCGTATTATACTCTTACTGGACAATACGCTACTTCCCTAAAAATTATAAGTCGTCAGATTGCTGGCGTAAGAGTAAATCGTGCTATGGTTGGGCAAGATACCGACTCCAAGCCTTTTACGCCTGTTTCTGTGGAAGATCAAAAAGCGGCTATGGTTGCATTGAGTACATACGCATTTGCTCCAAATGCATTTGCTAATGCAGAAGCTTTATATCCTTATTTACAACAACAACGTAGAGGTTTTAGCACACCTTATAGAGGAGAAGATCCTAAAATTCATGAACGAGTATTAAGCGTTCAAAGAATGATTTTAGGACAATTACTTAACCGTAGTGTTTTAAATCGTTTGGTAAATACAAGCTTGTATGGTAACGAATATGAGCTTTCGGCTTACTTTAACGACTTAAATGATGCGATGTTTAAAGCTGATAAAAACAAAGAGGTTAATAGTTTTCGTCAGAATTTACAAGTCGAATATATAAACAGATTAATTCGTGTTGGTAAAGATAGAGTTACCAGTTCTCAGGTAAGAGCTCAAGTTTATAGTCAGCTAAACTCAATTTTAAAAACGGCTGAATCTGCCAACTTTACGAATGATGTATCCAAAGTACATAGAGAATATATTGCTCACCTTATAAATAAGCATTTTGATGAGTAGTGTTGTTTAAATATTGGATCGTATGAAATTCATTTCGCTTTATGGTTCGATGAAAATAGTAACAAAAAAGAGCCTCATTTGAGGCTCTTTTTTTGTCTAGTTTCTAACAAAGGTGAGCTGTATCCCGTCCACTTCGGGGTTCTGATCTATAATTAGTTCAGTTTCATTTACTATTAAGTTATAGTTTTCCTCATCTATAACAATTGTGCTGTCGTTTCCTGTATAATTAAAGCTCTCATTGTTAATTGAGCTATATGGAATATTAGAATTAAGTTCAAGTGAATCTTGAAAAGATACAAGTAGTTGGTTGTTATCGAATGTCCAAACCAACTCATTCATTTCAAATGTCTGATAGCCTCCCCAACCTAGCATAGCTTCTGTCATACTCCAGGAGCCTTCAACAGTATCTTCAGTCATTATAATACAAGTAGGCTCATCCTCTTCGCATGAGCTGAAGGTTATTCCCAGCAATATAGCCGATAACATAAAGTAAACTTTCATAATGTGTTTGTTTTATGGGTTCGGGTTATAACTTACAATAATTACACCTAAAAATAAATCAAAAAAAAGAAGCCCAAAAGGGCTTCTTAATATATAGTATTAAGCTAAAATCTAATTAATCAAAACAATAAGTATTTGCTTCAATCAATTTTTTAGCAATTGCTCTGCGGTGTTCTTTAAGATTTGTAGGTTGTACTTTAGTAAAGCGTTTCAATCCCATTAATAACATCTTTTGCTCATCGCCTTCAAGAATAGCATAAAGGGCTTCTTTCCCATTTTTACGTACTTCTTCTACAGCAGTATGCATAAAGCTAATACCTATAGAAATCTTGTCTTCGTGTGCTGCTCTTCCATCTTTAGTAATCAACTTTTCTGTTTTCAACAGCGTAGATTCTAACATATAGGTTTGAATAATCATATCCGATATATTCATCATTACCTCTTGTTCTAAAGCTAGTTTGTCGCCTAGTTTTTGTGCTGCAGTTCCAGCAACCATTAAAATAGATTTCTTTAAGTTTTTCAACACCTTTTTTTCCTCTGCAAACAATTCTGTAGAAGGAGCGTCAAAAGAAGGAATACTCATC
>CESE01020757.1_pt1 | contig 12187 bp, 7 predicted proteins | sample 350271 | NCBI WGS metagenome assembly CESE01 (sample SAMEA2621536, study PRJEB7988) | marine metagenome | isolation source: saline water (ENVO:00002010), including | reverse complement strand
TCCAGCCATGATAGACAATAAGTTTGCCGCCATTGTCTCGGTATGACCTCAGGTCAGGGTCATTCGAGTCCACGGCTGTTCCCACTTTCTCTAATGCATATTCTAGATCAGAATTAAAATCGAAAGTGCGGAAATTCCAGTCTGGATCATCGAACACGAACCAGCGGAAGAAGCCCTCGCCTCCACGCCAGTGCAGCGATTGGAAGGGCTCTGGCCCCGTCATCCAAGTAGACCAGGACCCGCGTGATGCTTCTCCACCTGGAACCAAGCCTGGATAGATAAGCTCTCCAGAAGAATTCTCCACACCTGACCAAATCTGTTCTACGGCAGTAACCTGTTTAGGAGTAAGGCAGCTGTCATTGTCTACCCCGACTGGGCAAGTCAAGCTCGCGGGTTGAAATTTGCAGGCGAGTGGGTTCTGCAAGATCCCATCGCTGACGCCGTCAAGTGCATCGCAAGCTTCGTTTACCGCGTTGCCGAACGCAGGTAGTTTGCTTGGTGGAACATAACTCTCTTCATCGTCGAGCAGCGCTAGTGAATACCACAGATGAGCACCAGCATAGAATCGCGTCCAATTGTTAGCTGGGTTACCGGCGATGATGCCATCGAAATCAGTCGGATAACGCTGGGCCTCCATCAGGCCTTGTTGGCCTCCTTTGGAGCAGCCTACGTAGTAGGAATAATTGGGCGGTGCTCGATAGAAGGCTTCGGTAACTTGCTTCGCGTTCACCGTAGTTAGATGCAGTGCTCTGTGGCCAAAATCTTCTATTAGATCCGGCCTGCCGGATGCCCAGAATGCATCAAAGGGAATCGGCCCTGCCTTATGACCAGTATCGGTGCTTGCGGTTGCATAACTGCGTCTGAGCGCATTGGCCATGGCGGCATAGCTTATGGTGCCGGCCATGCCGCCATTGCCTACGCCCTGATAATTGCCGTTCCATTCTGTGAGTGGCAGCCAAACCTCGAAATTTACTGCGGGCTTTGTCACTCCTGCAAGCCTGCAGAATGCAGGAGTTCGCATTGTGTTGTCCATTCCGGGCGCTATGAATGAATCCTGGTCAACTATTTCGGCTAGGGTTATATGAGTATCTCTGATAACTAGGCTGCTAAGCGCGGAGCAGGACTCAGCGGCATTGAAGTTTACCTGTGCTAGCCTTTGCGCACTGCTGTGGGTCGATAGAGTAGTGGCGCTGAGTAAAAGTAAGCTACCTGCCAGAAATTGGCCGATTCGGATAGTCATGCGTTCTCACTCAAGAATGATCTATTAGGGAGCTTTTCGCCCTTTAGAGAATGGCACGAGAGAGGGAGTGCTGGCAACATAGTTTCTGTAGGCCGGATCATCACCCCAGCGCTGCATGCCACTTTTCTCCAAAAGTCTCATGCCGCTAACCTTAATTAATAAGAACGCTACGAAAATTGGAGATATAAGGGTGATGTATTGCCAGCCCACTAATGTTGGCAGAGCAATTACGGCAATTCCTAGCCAAAGTATGATTTCCCCAAAGTAATTGGGATGTCGAGAAAGAGACCATAATCCTTCTGATATGAAATTTCCCTTGTTTTCTACATTTTTACGAAATTTATTTTTCTGACGATCAGCTACCACCTCTATACCGAATCCAAAGACCCATAAGGCAACACCTGCATAGAAGAAACCATCTAAGGCAACTTGATTGTCAGAAGTAATGACGGAGAGACCAGCGGCCATAGTGATAAATACCCAAGCGCCGCCGAGAGTCCAGGTGAACAGGTAGCGGAAGAATTTAGTCTTAATTTCATCGAAGCGTCGATCTTTGCCATCTCGCTTAACCCGCTGGAATAGAAAGCTGCCCAGTCGTATCGCCCAGATCACAATGAGAACGCAGACGACGAGGCTGCGCGTATCCATATCGGGGTTAAAAAAATAGGCTACGATGATTGTAGAAATATAGGAGATGGATCCAGTTAGATCGAAATAGTGCTCAGTTTGAGCAATAAACGAAGGAACGAAAATAATCCAGTGAAGTATGAATCCCACGCTTGCACAGATAAAAAACAGCGGTAAGCCATTCGTCTCTATACCTCCCTGGCTGCCCGCTAGAGCAATTCCAAAGCTGATAGCTAATACTGCTAGTATGCCAACAAGTGGTTTAATCATAAACAAATTTCCTGACCTCTTAGTTTTTTTTGGGTCATCTTTTAATTTTCGTTGAATTGACCCATTTTTACGCTTGAATTACGTGCATTGGATCACTACAAATTGCGACATGGGGGCCCGGCCATCATTTTAAAGCTAGTCTTGCAGCGACTATGACCAGGCTGCCGCAGCACTTCTAAAATAATAACATTAGGTTCACTGCCTATGTCCACACATGCTCCAAGTAATGCTAGATTTCTTTCTAGCAGGCTGGCCTTTTAGGTTCTTAAGCCGGGACTAGTCTACTATGCCAGATCCCATCTTCCTTCTCTTCTTTGGAATATCTACAAATTCTGCGGGGCGTTTTTCTGTCGCCGCTGTTATCGCTTCCATGATTTCGGCATTTTGTAGCATGCTGGCGTTCCAGATACCGATGTAGTCGAGGCTGTCAGCAGTGCTGTGATCGCGGGAGTAGTTGATGATACGTTTGCTGCCATAGATCGCTAGAGGTGCTTTGCTTGCGATTTGCTGTGCTATCGCCATGACTCCATTAAGTAGGGATTCCTGGTCTGGAAATATCTCGTTTACGAAACCCAGTGATTTCGCTTCAGCAGCAGGCATTCGGCGTCCCGTATATGCGAGTTCCTTGACCACTCCCTCTGGCAAGAGCTTTGTTATGCGTGGAAATGTACCAACGTCGGCGGTCATACCAATATTGATTTCGAATATAGTAAGAAAACTATCTGTGGTCATATAGCGCATATCGCAGGCAGTGATCAGGTCTACGCCGCCACCGATGACGCCACCCTGAATAGCTGCGAGCACCGGTATTCGGCATTCTTCAAGACAGGTAAAAGCCTGCTGTAAGTAATCGACTGTGTCATAGAGCTTCGCTCCATGAGTGCGTCTTTGTTTCTCGAAGACTTTTGGATCATCACTCTGGACTGCGTTGTTGCTGAACACAGCTGTATCAATGCCGGCTGTAAAATGAGGGCCTGTAGAAGATATAACAATAACGCGAGCCTCAGCATTCGCGTCAAGTTCTTTAACGATCGAGGGTAGCTCGTCCCAGAATTCAGGAATCATGCTGTTTCTTTTTTCGGGGCGGTTCAGAATTATATGGGCGATTTTGTCTTCAACGGAAACTTCAAAACATTTATAACTCACAGCTTAACTCCAATGATATTTCTAGTTTGTACGGCAATGGAACTTAATAGTATCAGTGCCAGCGCTAATATTCTGTACCGGAGAGCCCCAAGATGTCATTCCGGCATTGGCAAGTCGTCGTCTATCGTTCATGTAGGCGCGAAATAGAGGCAGTGACCTTTCATCTAGAATAGCTTCGACATCAAACAACACGACACCATAGTACTTCGCAATAAAAGTCTGGGTAAGCTGTTCGCGCGCCTTGTAAGCGACTATTTCTTCGGTTATTCGAGCATTATCGCTAGCTGCCGACTCATCCCACGCTGCGCACATCGCGCGTACGTTGGCGATCTCGCTGCCATTGATGAAGCCACGAGCATTAGAAATGATAACGAATAACTCTTGTAGCTGACTGTCGTTGATTCCAATGCGGGTTTTGGTGCTCGCCGGCTGAGTGCTTATTTCTTGCATCAGACGATTCAAAACAGCCCTATCGAGTTGTTCTGCTGAGAGTGTCTCCGAGAGCACGGTTAGCTCTCTGGCAGGAAATTTTGGTATTCCTGCTTCGCTCTATTCAAATTCACTGCGGTGGCCACTGATGAAGAATGGGTCTGAGCAAGGCAGCTACCTGCAAACAGCATTGCAGTCACGGCATATAAGCGGGAACAGGGAAATAACTTTTCTATGCTCAGAATTTGAGTAAAAACTCTTTGCGAAGCATAGATTTTATTTCTGAGGAAAAGCCTAATGAGGAAATGGGAAACACGTTTAGTTTACTGACTCCTCTGAATTAGATTCGGTTCTAATTGTGGGTACTCGATGCCGAGTTGATCCAGGTAGGTATCGAACCTCGAAGCATCATAGTACAGCTCCTCCAAGCGAGGTTTAAACTGAGCCATGATTTCGGCATTCTTCTCGATGGCTGGAGCATCATCCGGCCCGATGAATGGCTCATACTGCACATCAGTGGTTTGTACATCATCGAAGTAGGTTTGAGCGTCACGGATTAGCGTAGGGTCCTGGATCAGGTCGAGCATAGTAGCTGCTACAACTTTAGCGCCTGCGGTGGCACCTTTATGAGCAATCGGTGTAGCCATCGCCATAGCGCTTGACCAATGATGTCCCTGCAGGCCGCTTACATTAGATGGGTAGCGCAAGGTGACAGTTGGCACATTCCAGGAGATATCGCCGATATCATCCGAGCCACCTGACACGGGATTTTCTAGAGGCCCGGCTATACCGGAAAGGTCTGTGGCTAGACCCTGTGGATTATCCGAGCCCATTAGCGTTTGCAACGCCTTTGCAAAGCGCTGGTCGTCTTCTGACCAGATGGGCAAGCCTACGGCCTCGATATTTTTATCCATGGCAAGTGCGATGGGGCGATTGAAATGTCGCGGCCAAGCGGCGCCGACTATTTTCCTGCTAACAGTTGTGTCGGTCATCATCGCTGCGCCTTCGGCAACGCGCTGTAGGGTTGCGAAATTTTCCATGATATTTTCTGCAGTGATCTCACGAATGAAGTACCAGACACTTGCGAAAGAGGGCACCACATTTGGCTGGTCGCCGCCGTTGCTAATAACATAGTGGGAGCGTTGCAAGGGGTGAAGGTGCTCGCGGCGGAAGTTCCATCCTACGTTCATGAGTTCTACAGCATCGAGCGCACTTCGGCCCTTCCAAGGGTCGCCGGCTCCATGCGCAGCAACGCCATCAAAAAGGTATTCGACAGAAACCAAGCCGGTGCCTCTCGCATCGCCCCAGCTAACATTCATGTTGTTTGATACATGGGTAAAGAGGACTGCATCTACGTCATCGAATTGCCCGTCGCGTGCATACCAGGCTTTGGTAGCTAGCAGTTCCTCGGCGATTCCTGGCCAAAGCACTATGGTGCCAGACAAATTCTCACGCTCCATGATTTCTTTTACTGCAAGCGCCGCAACGATATTAACTGCCTGTCCTGAGTTGTGCCCCTCACCATGGCCAGGCGCACCTTCGATCATCGGCTGTCGGTAGGCGACTCCAGGCATCTGTGATGCGCGTGGAATACCATCGACATCCGAGCCTAGTGCGATAACTGGTTCGCCACTGCCCCAGCTCGCCCACCAGGAAGAAGGGATATTGGAGACTCCGAGTTCGATATCGAAGTCGTTATCAATGAGTAATTCGGTGAGGTAGCGCTGACTCTCAAACTCCTGAAAACCTAGTTCAGAAAAAGAGAAAAGAGTGTCGATGATTTCCTGCGTCATCTTCGCCTTGCCCTCTATGCTGATTGCCATCTCAGCCTTTAGGCCAGTGAATGGTGCGCCGGGAATCGTCTGCGCGAGACTTGTAAAGGAAAGAAGAGATATTGCGAAGGCGGCAAATAGGCGGGATGGGATCATGGGGTATCCTCAGACGATTAGTTTCATGAGTATGAACTTTTAGTTAAGCCTTAGACTACTTTCTTTTTTACAGCCTCGCTAGTTTTGAAGTCAGATTTTTCGCGAGCCCCTTTTGCTGGGCTTAATGGATGGCCGTAGGATGGGATTGCTTTTTTTTGTTAGCTCAATAAAATGATAAATAACAGAACGGGGAGAGCAGATATGCTTGAACTCACAACAGGGGTGATTGGATGACTGTTGGTATTAGTCTTATTTTAAGTTTTGGTTTCGGAATACTGTAGTTTTCGCCGATGATGATCGTCGAGCAGTCGACCGCGGATTTGGTATCGATATGAAAGAAGAGTTGAGACAGTCTAAGAAGCTATTTACTTGCTCGGTTAGTTGGTATTGCAGCTGCGATAAACACGTTGATGTTGGCTGCATTGTTAGCTATAACCATTAATTTGCTAATGGTCCCCTGTGGGCCATTAGGTAAAAAAATCGTCATACAATAGTAGTTGAGAGTATTTTCCCTATCGAAATATTTGTAATCATGCTCTGTGAGACGCGGTTATTTACGGCACGTAAGAGAATCTAAAAAAATATTATGGGGCGTGCTGATTGTTCGCGTAAGGGTTTATCTTCATAGTTTATATGGGAGGTGGGCCACCGCCGCCTCCGCTTCGTGCAGGTGGACCACCGCCTCCGCTAGCCTTATTAAAAGAGGGGTCAGGAGTTCCTTTAAAGCATGCTAATACCCAGGGGTAGGCATCGGTGACATAGTAGCCATATGAACCATCGCGCATCATACCATTGCACTCATCGAGATCGCCGCTGGCTGCAACATATTGATAGTCATCCACATACGTACCGTCATAGCTTCCCCCTGGCTCTTCTGCGCCGCTTGGGCGGCTGCCATTGAGCAATTTAAAGCTGCTAGTAACGGCGCGAATCTCTCCGTTATCTTCGATGTAACTGCCGAAGATTGGAAATCCATCGGCAGCAAAACCAATCACCGGTGATTTGGATATTGCGTTTTGATCGAACAAAGCCCTCGGATTTCCGTGATAATGGTAGGTGCCATCTGGCTGCGTATGCGCGTTATTTGCGTCAGTGCCAAACCCGGTATCAGAACTCATTGGGTCAAAGCGCCAAGGCTGATTCATCTCGTGACAGCCGATCTTGCCATTGGCCACACCGAAGCATCCCGCCGCCAAAAGATCTAACTTAACACCGTTTAGGAAAACGGCGTTGTCCATCGCAAGCGATATCGCTGTGGTAGAAGAGGCGAACGTCGGTTCTGTAGGTATTCTAAACTCGGCGCTGACTTCGCGAACATTAGTAGCGAAGGAGGCAGTTGAATCATTAAAGTCGTGGTTCGGTATGCTATTGCTTACCAATACGCAATCGCTGTCTTCAACCGTAAAGACGAGAGTTCCCATGAACTGCAGGTCACGCTTGATGTCAAAAACATTCGAAAACCGATTCTCTGCGTAGTAACTACATTCTCCTCGCTGGTTTGTTAGTAATAATTCGGTGATGTCTATGTCGCTTACAGTAATCAGCGAGTTAACTTTTCCTACGGAAACTAGTCCATTTCCAACAGAGCCACCGATTGCGTACACGTTGTCTCCCTTTACACCTAGATAGATCCCTGTATCGGTGTAGAGCCTGACATAGAAGCCTTGGATTTCCTGAATTTCAGGAGCTGCCGGGCTCAGTAGTTTGGGGTAGGCAGCTTCTGCGAAATCGAAAACTGCCTGCGCATTATCCAAGGTGTCTGCAATCGTAACCAAGGGGAGTGATGAGCAGGCTAGAGTGAAGCAGACGCTGATTCGTTTTAGTGATCGCATGAAAGGTTCCTTTTATAGTGCATGTGTAAATGGGTACTGTCCTGATTTTTCATACACCTTCAACGCTATTAGGCTAAACAATGATTCAGCAGCCTATTTGAGTTGTACGTGTGTAGTGAATAAACCCTTCTCTTTGCCATCGAAGTTTGGGCGGGGTGAAAAATTGCATAAATTTTCTTAAAGTACTATGGAACTGTGAAATTAATACAAAATGAATATTCATTTTCGCTTAGCGATAATCTTTGTGGGTTTTTTCTCTGCTTAATAAAATATTAGCAGGGTTTCACCCTGTATTCTGACGACGGAACACTATTCATATCAATTTCTGGACAGGGAAATGCACAACTTTGAATATACTGACGCAAGAAATACTCGGTGAATATACGAGGTAGATGTGCCAGATCGAATTGGCTATTCGCGGCTAGTTTGAAGAAGACAGTTAGCTGTTAGCTCGCGAGCGTGCCATAAAGGTCATACTCGTCGGCGTCTTCAATCTTTACCTGAATAATGTCACCCGCTTCAATATCTGAATTCGGCTGGATAAATACATTGCCGTCGATTTCTGGCGCATCGGCTGCAGATCGCGCGACAATTTGCTCTGTGTTAGCTTCATCCACCAACACTTCAACTACTTTACCAATTTTTGCTTGCAGCTTTTTCGTGCTTATTTTTTGCTGGGCTGCCATGAAGCGTTCCCTGCGCTCGACTTTTAGCTCTTCGGGTACAGGGTTTGCAAGCTCGTTGGCGGCTGCTCCATCTACCGCTGAATATTGAAAGCAGCCGACTCGATCCAATTGAGCAACTTGTAGAAACTGTAGGAGTTCTTCGAAGTCTGCATCGGTCTCTCCGGGGAAACCGACGATGAAGGTGCTGCGTAGCGTAATGTCAGGACATTGTTCACGCCAATTTAGAATCCTGTCGAGTGTCTTTTCTGTAGCAGCGGGACGTTTCATTGCCTTCAGTACATTTAAGCTTGCGTGCTGAAACGGTATGTCTAGATAGGGCAATATTTTCCCATCGGCCATAAGAGGGATAATTTTGTCCACGTGAGGGTACGGATAAACATAGTGCAATCTAACCCAGATGCCTAGCTGGGCGAGTGCCTCGCAGAGGCCCTGCATGCTCGCCTTAACCGGTTGTCCTTGCCAAAAGCCGGTTTGATATTTGGTGTCCACTCCATAGGCACTAGTATCTTGCGAGATTACCAGCAACTCTCGTACACCTGCATTCGCTAGCCTTTCTGCTTCATCAAGGACGTCTCCAACGGGTCGGCTAACGAGATCGCCACGCATAGAGGGAATAATGCAGAAGCTGCAACGGTGGTTGCAGCCTTCAGATATTTTTAAGTAGGCATAATGCCTTGGGGTTAGTTTTATTCCATGAGCAGGTACGAGATCGATAAAGGGATCATGAGACTCATTTTGTGGAAGGAAATTGTGAACCTGATTAACGACCTGCTCATAGGCGGCGGGGCCCGTAACGCCTAGTACTTTCGGGTGCGCATTGGTAATGATTTCTTTCTGAGCACCTAGGCAACCTGTTACGAGCACCTTGCCATTCTCCGCGATAGCCTCTCCGATCGCATCCAGAGATTCTTGTTTTGCACTGTCTATAAATCCACAGGTGTTGACAACGACCAAATCGGCATCGTCGTAGCTGGGCACGATATCGTAGCCCTCGGATTTAAGTTGCGTGAGGATGCGCTCGGAATCTACTAGGGCTTTTGGGCAGCCGAGAGAAACGAAGCCGATTTTATTACTTGATGGCATGTGCGGTGGGGCCTGCTTGAATGCTGGGGGCGGGAGTATAGCCAATTCAGAAGTGAATTGGCATGTGCTGATCCCTAGCTTTTAGCTTTTCGCTTTGAAGTGCTCTCTTTCCTGTTCTACCAATATGCGCCTTAGAATCTTCCCTGAGGCCGCCTTGGGAATTTCCGAGACGATGTCTAGCAGTCGAACCTTCTTATGGGGGGCAACTCGCTCTGCAACCCACTGCATGATTTCTTCTGGAGTGATTGGCTCCTTCAGGACTACGAAGGCTTTTGGGACCTCTCCAGCTTCCTCATTGGGGCTTGGGATTACTGCGGCGTCGGCGATCGATTCATGACTAAGCAGCAGGGCCTCTAGCTCGGCTGGCGCGACTTGGTAGGCCTTGTACTTAATCAGCTCCTTCAGACGGTCGACGATGTAGAAGAAGCCGTCGTTATCGGCATAACCAATATCGCCGGAGTGAAACCAGCCGTCTGCATCGATTGTTTGCGCCGTCGCTTCCTCATTGTTCAGATACCCGGCCATGACATGCGGGCCGCGGATTAATACTTCGCCTCTTTCATTGAAGCCAAGCTCTGCGCCGGTTTCGGTATCAATGATCTTGGAGAGTGTATTTGGCAAGACGGGTCCCACAGCGCCAGTCTTGTCAGCGGCCTCTGCGGCGGGATTGACATGGCAAGCGCCAGCTACCTCGGTCAGGCCATACCCTTGATAGATCTGGCAGCCCAGTCTGGTAGAGCAGGCTCTCTCTAGCTTTTCCCCTAAGGGGGCGGCGCCGCAGCCGATGACTTTTACGCTCGAAATATCATAATTGTCAACAGAGGGATGTTTCGCTAGTGCGAGTACGATTGGTGGCACGAGGTTTAGAAAACTAATCTTATAATCCTGCACGATTTGCAGGAATTGTTCGATATCGAAGCGTGCCATGGTAACTAAGGTAGCGCCTCTATAGATGGCTAGGTTGAGGATCAACACCATGCCATAGATATGAAAGAAGGGCAGCACACCGATCATGCTGTCGTTCTCGTCTATGGGATTAGGTTGGCAGGAAAGCACCATATTCGCGATTAGGTTCTCATGAGTGAGCATCACACCCTTTGATAGGCCAGTCGTACCGCTAGAGTAAGGCAGAGCAACCAGATCGGTTTTTGGATCAATCGCTACCGAAGGCGCTTGGCCTTCATTGTTGAGGAGGTCGGCGAATGCGCTAACGCCTTCGATGTCGCTTGCATCGCCGAGAACGAATATCTCCTCTATTTTAGTCTCTGCCGCTGCGGGTAGGGCACGGTCTAAGAACTCCGGCACCGTGAGTAAGTAGCGTGCATTCGAGTCTTTGAATTGGTGGACAAGATCGCTAGTTGAATAGAGCGAATTTACAGTAGTGTTAATTCCGCCGACGGAGGCAACACCGAGGAATACGACGGCATATTCCGGCATGTTTGGAATAAAGATGGCAAATACGTCACCCTTCCTAAAGCCACGTTGATCCAGCCCGGCAGCGAAGTGTTGAATCTGTTTAGCTAGTTGCTTATAGCTTAGCGTCCTGCCGGAAGAGCCCTCGACGAGGGCAGGTTTGTCTCCCAGCTCTGCCGCACGCGTAAGCACGACCGAGCATAGATCAGCATCTGGAATTTCTAAATCTGGATGTTTGCTCTTGAATATCACGCGTTGTTTCTCCTTTGATAGATGGCCATCAGTTGAGTAGATGTCAAGAGAGTACCTTATGACAGCGAGAGCAAAAGCTCAAATTGAATACTGGTCAGATAGGCCTGAGGCCCCTTAGTAGAAGAAAGAATTTCCCACAAGATTTTAATCTTCTGGCGACAGCAAATAGCGCCACAGAATCGATCTAGATAAGCCTTCTCCATGAACCCGGCACGACAATTTTTTAGATGCACATTGTTCTTGTTCTACCCCCAACCATTAAATAGCACTGTGCTACCTCACCATATAACGATTCGCTCGAAGCTTGGCATTGTTGCGAATGTTCATATAGAACAATGAATAGTCGAGCATGTGATAGATACCACTAGTATCCACTGTGCCTCCCTTATCTAATTCTGACCCTTTTTGATCCTGCACATACAACCAACCGTTTCTGCATTGGGCCCAAGTGTGCTGCGGCAGCGGTGCAGGTAACGCCTTGAACATCTGTGCCGTTGACGCATCTTCACCCTTGCCAATTCCCGCGTTATAAGTACCCTCGGGAAACACTGCGCCCACATTCTTCTCAGCGGTAACCAGCTCTTCATCAACCTGCCAACTAAGTGGGTTGGTACACAGGCTGTCTATGGGGCGGGTTAAGTCAAAAAAATCGGTAGGGGCACCTTCGGCCATCGTGTCCCAATGGACAACACAGTTAAGTTGCTCTGCGTCTGCACAAGCAGAAATATTTTCCATTGAATTAAGTAAGTTGTGAGTTGCAGGCATCACAATGCCGCCGATCAAATAAGCTGCCACCATGCGATTGCGCAATTCGCTGGCATCCACGATTTCTTTTAGGAGCCGCAATGCGTGGTGAGTGCCCTGACTATGGCTGGCGATGATAAAGGGCCTGCCTTGATTATAATGCTCAATGAAATAAGCAAATGCCTGCTTTACATCTTCGTAAGCAAAACTCAATACACTGTCACGCAGGTCCGTCTCACCAAAATAAGAAACGATGGTCGCTTCTCGATATCTAGGTGCATAAACATTGCAACAACCATTATAAGCGCTGGCTTGATTCGCCATCATCCATAATGTGTTTTCTTCTGTACCTGAATTTGGGTCCATTGGTGAAGTCCAAGTATTTGACCTAATGAAGCCTGTTGGATGAATAAAAAATGTATCTACTGGTTGCTCGCCCTGAACAACTTCCTCAACACCCATCGGCACCAAATCTGCTGGATCATTTTTACCCGGTAGCGCAGCCCAATTAACTGAGTCACTGTAATCTGGCGCAGC
>CESE01082118.1_pt1 | contig 12189 bp, 8 predicted proteins | sample 350271 | NCBI WGS metagenome assembly CESE01 (sample SAMEA2621536, study PRJEB7988) | marine metagenome | isolation source: saline water (ENVO:00002010), including | reverse complement strand
TCAACCAAATGCTGATTTAGCAGGAATGATTAAGTTTGATGCTGATGGAGATGAGATTTTTAACTTTGGAAAACATAAGGGTAAAAAGGTGCTGGATGTAATGGCGAAAGAACCTGGCTATTATGGATGGATTCAAAATGCAGATTTCCCAGGCTATACCAAGAAAGTATTAACAGCTATTAAGCTTAGAAGTTTTAATAAATAAGTTGTTATAACCAATTTATAAATTGATCCTAGTAACTTATACATGGTACCTAACACCTAGTAATAAATACTCAAAAATAAATGAAGATAATTTGTATTGGACGTAATTATGTAGATCATGCAATGGAGTTAAACAATCCTGTGCCTGAAAAACCTATATTTTTTGTAAAGCCTGACACTGCTTTATTGCGGACTCATGAATTCTATCTCCCTCCTTTTAGTAATGATGTACACTACGAATTAGAACTTGTAGTTAAAATTATGAAAGTCGGAAAGTCTATAAACAAAAAATTCGCTCATAAATACTACAACGAAATTAGTTTAGGATTAGACTTAACTGCAAGAGATTTACAGCAAGAATGTAAGGAAAAGGGTTTGCCTTGGGAAATAGCTAAAGGATTTGATAGCTCTGCTCCAATAGGGAAATGGTATCCTAAAGAGGATTTAAAGACCTTAGACTTTTACCTATTAAAGAATGGCGAGAAAGTTCAGGAAGGAAATCCCTCACAAATGCTATTCGATGTTGATACTATTATAGAATATGTGTCAAAATTTATGACGCTTAAAAAAGGAGACCTTATTTATACCGGAACACCTGCAGGAGTTGGTAAAATGAATGAAGGCGATTTGTTTGAAGCCTTTTTAGATGGGAGAAAAACAATAGATTTAAGAGTGAGGTAGACTATATGTCGGTTCTAAGGAACTTTGATAATTTACTTCAAATCAAATCTAATTTGCATTTACTAATTGAATTTAAGGACAAAAAAAGCTCAGTATATTTTATACTGAGCTTTTTTTTATAAAACTATACAGGGTTTCTGTTTAGTCTATTTCGCTACTATTTAGAGAGATGAATTTTTCTTTAATCTTTTTTCAGCTTTCTTTTCTTTTGGCGTTTTAGTTGCTTCCTTTTTTACGCTCTTTTTTGAATCTTTACCTTTTCCCATGCTATTTGTTTAGTGTGTTTTATGTTTTATTGAATAGTAAGAATATTATTAGTTCCTACTAGGAGCGCCTAAGATACCTAAAATTATCAAGCCACCTATACTCAAAATTGTGATCAAGTCTTGTTTCTTTTACTCTGTGGTAGCTGCTCTACTTTTTAACAGTACTTCTAAATTCGTTAATTTTATAGTTAGTATAATCCTTGTAAATTCATTATTGTAAAAATCATAAAACTTAATATGCTTATCCGTTTCAGGACAAAAAACCTATTCGTTGTTTTCTTTTTCTTGATTAAAAGAACCAAAAATCATGAATATTTTCTTTCTTAACGCTACAGATACTTTAAAATGAGCTTAGCAAAATGAAATCGCTAGCCTTCCTTGAGTCAGACAAGCTCAAACAGCATTTTGCTAAGCTCATTTTATACGTTTCTTTCACTAAAAGAAAAGAGTTCGGAAACGAAAAAAAGGGAGAAGGCAATGGTGACTAGTTTACAAAACTCATAAATTTCTCATTCTAGTCTTTAAATGACCTTTTGACAATAAGACAATTTGAACTTATTTTCTCTGTATAAAAATTTTCAATATATACGATTATTACAAACTCCTATAATCTTGCGGATATGCATGAAACTTAATGGAATCTTTAATTTTAGTTAGTTTTTCCTTGAAAATTATTGAGTAGGATAAATATACCAAACCATTTCTATTTGGTTGTCTTCTTATATGAGAAGCTAAACAAGTATAAAATACAAATATTCGAATTATTATTGGTGAATTAAGTTTCTCAAAAACAGAAGAGATATTCAAATCTTAGTACAATCAAATTATAGTCTAATAGGTTTGTTTTCATAGGTTTTATCATTAGAATAAAAAATAAATAGTGTATTTTCGCTAGTAAACAATTTTAGATTTGAGCTTATGTCTTTTTACAATTTAAGAAAAAACATTTTTTTTGTAGTGTCCCTTTTTATTCTGTGTCTATTTTCTCAATGTGAGTCAAAAAAAACAGAAGATTTTAAGGTGAATAATGAATTCACCAAATATATAAGTGCATTCACTTCTGATATTATATCAAACCAATCGAGTATTGTAATAGAATTTTCACCCGCTACTTCCCAGAAAATTAATCATTCGATAACGGATCATTTATTTGAGTTTTCTCCATCTATAAAGGGGCTTATTGAATGGGAAGGCGATAGTAAAATTGTTTTCACACCACATAATCTTGCAGCTGGAACACACTACAATGTAAAATTTCATTTGAATAAATTAGTTCCTGTTGATAAAGGATTAGAAACCTTTACATTTAATTTTAAAACCATAAGCCCGAATTTAATTTTCAGTGAAACTTCTATTAAACCATTATCAGACGAGAGTTTAACCTGGAATTTATTGAGCTCTAAAATTTTAACTTCAGATTATATAGACGCAAATTTACTTGAAGATAACGTACAAGTAATTATAAATGATCGTCCATACCCTGTGGTTTGGAGACATACCAATAATAATAGAGTTCACTATTTAGACGTAGATAGTTTAGAAAGAAGGGCTAATAAACAAGAAGTTCAAATTCGTTGGAGTGGACATTCTATGGGAATGCCTAACGAAGGAGTTGAAACTCTACACTTAGCCTCTTTAGAGAGTTTTAAATTATTAAAAACCAATGTTTCTCAAGGAGCACAACAATATATATCCTTATTCTTTTCCGATCCTCTAGATAAAAACCAAGATTTACGTGGACTAATAAAGTTAGCTAACTCTGATGATTTGTCTTTTGAGATCCAGAATAATGAGATTAAAGTTTTTCCTAAAACAAAACAATCTGGCTCATCTTTACTTGAGCTAAATTCATCTATTAAAAATATAAACGGTTTTAATTTCCCTACAGCAGAAACTGTTGAGGTATTTTTTGAGAGTATAAAACCACAGGTTCAATTATTAGGTAAAGGGGTTATTATACCAGAGTCTGATGGAATTTTATTTCCTTTCCAAACTGTAAATTTAGCAGGGGTTATTATAGAAATCATAGAGGTTTTCGATAATAATGTGTTTTATTTTTTGCAGCTAAACGATTTTAATGGGGCAAATGATTTATCGAGAGTTGGTAGGGTAGTTTATAAGGATATATTAAGCTTAGGGGATGAGATTGGTATTAATATGTGGCAAAAATATTCTATAGATATATCTTCTCTTATCAAAACCAAACCAGGAGCTATTTATAGAGTTCGTTTAAGTGCTGCACCTAGCCAATCTCTTTATGGCTGTATAGATGAATCTTTTAAGGATTACGGTTTTAATTTCGAACCTGTTAATTATGAAGGAAATTCGAATAGCTATTATAATGGGAATTTTTATAATTACAACTACAATTATAACGATGGGTTTTTGTGGAAAGAAACTGAAAACCCATGTCATATTTCGTACTATTTAAGAAATCAACATTCTGTTATTCGAAATATCATGTCATCCCCATTTGGTATAATTGCTAAAAAAAATGGTGCTGATAAATTTGATATTTCAGTAACAGATTTAAAAACCGCTAAAGCAATTAAAGGTGCGACCGTTAAACTGCTAAATTTTCAAAACCAAGAAATTGTTGCTGGGAAAACCAATTCAGATGGCTTTATTGTGCTCAAAACTAACGATAAGCCTTACTTAATAGAAATTAAAAATAAACAATCTATTGGTTATCTAAAGGTAGACGATGGTGCTGCTTTATCACTTAGTATGTTTGATGTTTCGGGTTATGATATGAATAAAGGCATAAAAGGTTTTATTTATGGCGAACGTGATATTTGGAGACCAGGAGATAGCCTTTACTTATCTTTTATTCTAGAAGATAAAATGAATAAGGTTCCGCATGGACATCCAATAAAATTTAAATTGTACGACCCTCAAAATGTATTGGTTAGTTCTGTACTTTTAAAAAGAGACCATAAAACTATTTACGACTTTAGAACAAATACAGATACAGAAGCTCTAACCGGAAATTATAGCGCTAAGATTTCTATTGGTAATTCTACTTTTACTAAATCCCTCAAAGTAGAGACTATAAAACCAAATCGATTAAAAGTACTTCTTACTTTTCCCGATCATTTAATTCGCAACAATACAAACAATTTAGGTAATCTAAAAGTAAATTGGTTACATGGTGCAATTGCTAAGAACCTATCAGCAAGTATAGATTTTAGCTTAGAACAAACCAAAACCCTCTTTGATGGTTTTAAACAATATTCTTTTGATGATATTGCTAAAAATATTAGTTACCCTACAAATAGAGTTTTTTCGGGCACTATAGATTCTCTAGGGGAGGCTATTATTCCAACCGAGCTAAATATCTTGGCTCAGGCACCAGGAATGTTAAATGCTATTTTTGAAACTAAGGTTTTTGAAACAGGAGGTAATTTTAGTACCAATTATACTTCTATACCTTTCTCTCCTTATGATTCCTATGTTGGAATGATGATTCCAAAAGGCAATGGTTGGCGAGATGCACTTAAAACAAATGTAGAATACTCAATTCCTATTGTAACGGTTGACAAAGAAGGAGATCCAGTTTCTAAATCTAATATTAAAGTGGAAATTTTTAAAGTTTCATGGAGATGGTGGTGGGAATCTAGAAATAGTAGTGAACTAGGGAGTTATGTAAATAATTCACACAATAATTTAATCTATACTACCAACAGTTCTACTAAAGATGGCTATGGGAAATGTAACATTAAATTTAAGAATAATGAATATGGACGTTTTTATATACGTATAACGGACCTAGAAAGCAATCATTCTACTGGGGAAATATGTTTTGTAGATTGGCCTTATAATGATGGCTCTGCTGTGAATTCTGATGCTGCTAATATGCTTTTATTTAGCACAGATAAAGATTTATATGTTACAGGAGATATAATAACGGTTAATTTTAAATCTTCTAAAGGTGGTAAAGCTTTAGTTACTCTTGAAAGTGGAGCTGATATACTCGATAAATTTTGGATTGACACCGATGATTTGGAAACTAGTTTTAGTTTTAAATCGACTAAAAAAATGTCACCTAATATTTATATTGGCGTGCACTATATTCAAAACCATAATGCTACAAGTAACGATTTACCTATACGCATGTATGGTGTACAGCGGGTAAAAGTTACTAATCCTAATACTTTACTAAAACCTTTAATAGAAGCTCCATTATCTGTTGAACCAGAAAGTAACTTTGAAGTCTCTATAACAGAAAGTTCTGGAAAAGAAATGGAATATACTTTAGCTATTGTAGATGAAGGCTTATTAGATATTTCTAATTTTAAAACACCTAATCCGCGTAATTATTTTTATTCTCAAGAAGCTTTAGGAGTTAAGACTTGGGATATGTACGATTATGTAATGAGTGCTTTTTCTGGTAAAATGACTTCTTTATTAGCGACCGGTGGAGATGGTAGTCTAAAATCTAAAAAAGGGAAGAAACCCAATAGGTTTAAACCAGTTGTTAAGTTCTTGGGTCCTTTTATTTTAAAACCAGACGAATCTCAAAGTCATACCCTTCAAATAAACAATTATGTAGGTGCTGTAAAAGTGATGGTTGTGGCAGCAAAGCATGCAAGTTATGGTAGTACTAGTCATATAATAAAAGTAAAAAAACCACTTATGGTTTTGGCTACTGCACCTCGTATTCTTGGTAATAATGAGATTTTCACTCTTCCTGTTACTATATTTAATATGGATGAGAAGAAAAAAAGTGTTAAAGTAGAGCTTCTTACTAATGAGTATATTAAAGTTGACGGTGAAACGATTAAGTACTTAGATTTTGAAAGCTCAGGAGATAAGATGCTCTCATTTAATCTTCAAACAACTCCATTAAATGGATATGCATCTATTAAAGTACGTGTTTCAAGTGGACAGGACTTTGCTGAACATAGCATAGATATAGAAACTAGAAATCCTAGTAAGTTAATAAATCAAAGTTTTGAAGCTTTTGTTGAAAGTGGTAAGGTATGGGAACATCCTTTAGATGTTTTTGGTAGTTCTGGAACTAATAATACTTCCATCGAAATTTCTACTATTCCTCCATTAGGTTTAGATAAAAGGTTGAGTTATTTAATCCGATACCCACATGGATGTATAGAGCAAACAACCTCTTCTGTTTTCCCTCAGTTGGTATTAGAAAACCTAACAGAACTATCTGCTGAACAAAAAATAAATATTAGAGAGAATATAAACTCGTCCATAAAAAAAATAAAACGATTTCAACTTAATTCTGGAGGCTTTTCCTATTGGGAAGGGAACTCATATATTAGCGATTGGGGGACTACTTATGCAGGGCATTTTCTTATTAAAGCTAAAGAATATGGGTATTTTGTTTCGGATCATGTATTTAATAATTGGTTGTCTTACCAAAAAAATACAGCTAACACTTGGAGCGTTTCTGCGAACTACCACAATTTAGGTGCAATTAAATCTCAGGCATATCGCTTATTTTCTTTAGCTCTTGCAGGGAGTTCAGAAATAGGAGCAATGAACAGGTTAAAAGAAATAAAACATTTACCTAGTACGGTTAAAGCACTATTAGCAGCTAGTTATTATTTAAATGGTCAAACTTCTATTGCTGCACGTTTAGCAAATACAATTGATTTAGATAAATTAGAGGATGAATCTAAATTTGGATATAATTACGGCTCTAGTGAGCGAGACCAAGCATTAATTATTTTTTGTTTATCTGAAATGGGTATGCAAAAAGAATTAAATAACTTAGTTCGTACTATTTCTGAAAAAATGAATTCTAGTATGTGGATGAGTACACAATCTACAGCAGTTTCTTTAGTCGCTATTTCTAATTATGTAGGCGATCAATCGGCTTATAACTTTGCTTATAATTGTGAAACTCCATTAAATGGGATTGAGGAAATTAGCTCCAATAAAGCAATTTCAATTCTTAACTATACTATCGATTCATCTGCTAATATAAAGCTAGAGAATACACATGAAAAGGCTTTGTTTATTAAGCTAGTTCAAAGTGGTATTCCTTTAAATAAAAAAGTGCCTAGTTCTAATTCGAAATTAGATGTTCTTTTAAATTATTACGATATTAATGGCAAAATTATTGATCCCTCTTTATTACAACAAGGAACAGACTTTAAATGTGAGGTGACAATAACAAACCCTGGTTCTTATGGTGATTATAGAGATCTAGCCTTGTCGCAGTTGTTTCCTGCTGCATGGGAGATTTTAAATCCACGTCTAATTGGTTCAGCTAAAAATAACCAAGCATATACGCACCAAGATATTAGAGATGATAAAGTATTGACCTATTTCGATTTACCAGCTAAGACTACTAAGACTTTTACAATAAATTTAAATGCTAGCTATTTAGGAGAGTTCTTTATGCCTAGTATTCAATGCGAAGCTATGTACGACAATAAAGTAAATGCTAATTTAGGTGGCGGTTGGATAAAAGTAATCCCATAAATATTAAAGTCTTTAGAGTTTGAGTTATAAAAAGTACTTAATCGTAATATTCTGTATTCTAGGTGTATGGTTTTACAATTGTTTACCAAATAAACTGTTTAACGATAAATTCAGTACTGTTTTATTGGCATCTAATGGTAATTTATTATCTGCTAGAATTGCGGAGGATGGACAATGGAGGTTTCCAGAACTTACGGTATTACCTAAGAAATTTGAAATAGCATTGTGCACATTCGAAGATCGATATTTTCGTTTTCACCCAGGTGTTAATCCAGTCTCTTTAGTATCGGCTATTTATAAAAATATTGTTAATGACAAAATCGTAAGTGGGGGTAGCACTATAACAATGCAATTAATGCGTATGTCTCGTGGGCAGAAAACTCGTACGTATTATCAGAAAATTATTGAAATTATTTGGGCTTTTCGAATTGAATTGTCTTTAACTAAAGACGAGGTCTTAAGTCTATATTGTTCTCACGCACCTTTTGGAGGTAATGTTGTAGGAATTGAAGCAGCTTCGTGGAGGTATTTTAATAGGGCACCAGATAATTTATCATGGGCAGAAGCTGCTTGTCTAGCTGTTTTACCTAACGCTCCATCCTTAATACATTTAGGGAGAAATAGAGAACTACTACTTGCTAAACGCAATCGGTTACTAAATAAACTATTTAAGCAAGAGCTTATTAATGCCGAAACTTTAAACTTGGCCTTATTAGAACCTATTCCAAAGAATACGCATCGTTTACCACAAAAAGCACAGCATCTTATGTTGCGTTGCAATCAGGATAATTTAGATGAGCAAATAATTGAAAGTAGTATTCGTTATTCTCTGCAAAATACTACTCAAAACTTACTCAATAATTATCAAAAAATAATGGCAGCCAATGAAGTCTACAATGCTGCAGTTTTGGTAATTGATAATAGAACTAAACAAGTTATTACATATATAGGAAATACTAAAAGTGAAAAGAATCAACACGAGAATTATGTAGATATTATTAGCTCAAGTAGAAGTACTGGAAGTATTTTAAAACCCTTTTTATATGCATCTTGTTTAGATGATGGTTTGATTAATCCACGTAGTTTTATACGAGATACTCCTATACAAATAGCTGGTTTTACACCACAAAATTATCATAGAAAATTTAATGGACTAGAAAATGCTGATATTGCATTATCCAAATCATTAAATATTCCTTTTGTGAATTTACTACGTGATTATGGGGTTTCAAAATTCAAATCTAAACTTACACAAACTGATTTTAGTTCCATTTCTAAACCGGCAGATCACTATGGCTTGTCATTAATTTTAGGAGGTGCCGAAGAAAATTTATGGAACATTACAAAAGCTTACTCCAGCATCGCTTATCAGTTAAACTCATCCTTCGAACATCCTTATTCCTATCCGAAAAATAACTTTAGCAGCTTATTTTATTTAAAATCAGACTCCCTTATTTACGAATCATCTTCTAGCGCTCCCTATAGTCATTCTGCGTTATGGTTTACAAGTTTGGCACTCAAAAATGTAGCTAGACCTTATACCGAACAAGGTAGAGAGCTATTGGGTTTAAATGAAAATATTTCATGGAAAACAGGAACGAGTTATGGCTTTAGAGATGCTTGGGCTGTGGGTTATACTCCAGATTATACAGTTGGTATTTGGGTCGGTAATGCAGATGGTGAGGGTAGACCAGGATTAACAGGATTAAGTGCAGCCTCGCCCTTATTGTTTTCTGTTTTTAATTTATTGCGAACCGAAAACAACTTTGAATTGCCCGTTGAACAAACATTAGAGGTAGAGGTATGTAAGGTAAGTGGCTATAAATCGGGTAAACATTGTACGCTAACTGATAAGGAGTTAATTCCTAGAAGCTCTGAAAACACCAAACGTTGTAGTTATCATATTAAGCAAATGATTACAGATGATGAGTTGTTTAGTCTTTCTGAATACTGCCTAAAGAATAAAAAATGGAAATTTAAAAACTACCTAAGTTTATCTCCTGTTGAAGATTGGTTCTATAAAAAAGTTAATCCTTTTTACGATAAAGCTCCTCCATTTCATCAAGATTGTAACGTCCAAAGTTTTAAACAAATGCAGTTTATTTATCCTAATGAATCCTCTAAAATTAAAATCCCAAAAGAAATTGATGGTTCTATAGGTCGATGTATTTTTGAGTTGGCTCATAAAGTGCCTTCCACTAAAATATACTGGCATTTAGATGATGTGTTTATAGGTACAAGTGAAAATACTCATACTATGGAGTGTTTTGCTAAGCCTGGAACCTATAAACTCACTGCTATAGATGAACTTGGGAACGAAATAAGTAAATATATTTCTATTGTGGAATGATTTTATTAGCATTTATTGTTCTCATTACTAGGTTTTAGTAAGACAAAATAGGTTTTAATTAGATTGAATTATCCAATTCGAAATCCCAAAATTTATTATTTGGTAATGGAGCTTTCCAACACATTATTTTAGCTGAATCTGGCGATTTATAGCTTAATTTCCATGCATGTAAGCAAACCGATAAATTTTGGTATTCACTTGTAGATCCATATTTTTCATCTCCAATTATGGGAAGTCCAATATGTGCTAATTGTGCTCTAATTTGGTGAAATCTACCCGTTTCAGGTTTTACTTCAAGTAAATACCCTAAATCATTTTTAGCGATAACTTTATAAGTAAGAATACTTTCTTTTGCCTCTTTAGAAGCCGATTGATTTATATCAGCCCTTTTAGCTAAGGTGTTTTTTATCAAATAATTTGTTAGCGTAGCGGAGTCCTTTTTTGGTTTATTTTTTACAACAGCCAAATAGGTCTTTTGAATTTCTCGTAAGCTAAAGAGTTTGTTAAACCGAACTAAGACTCCTTTTTTCTTTGCAAATAGAAGCACGCCACTCGTAACCCTATCTAGCCTATGAATTACTCCAATATAGGCTTTTTTCTTTTTTTCTAATAAGTGTTTATGTAGTAAGCTCTCAACAGTAATAGCTTCAAAAGGACTTTTCTCACTTATGAGTCCAGCCTGTTTGTTCACAACAATATAATCGTTGTTTTCGTGTATTATGTTTAGTTTTTGCACTTGAGATTAAGATTAAAGGAGAATATTACTTTTTTTCTTCCTTTGTTTCCCAACGTGTTTCTCTCCATTCTTTTTGTTCTGCATCAGATAAAAAAGTCCAAGCTACAATACGGCTCGATTTATTTCCTGTTCCCATAGGAATGGTTTTTACTTGTCTAGCTTTAGCTGTTTCTAAATTTTTGCAAATTCTTTTTAGATTCGACTGCTTAGAAACTAATGATGAAAACCAGAAGCAATTTTTAGCATTTGCTTTACTCTCATTAACCATATTCTCAAGAAATTGAGCTTCTCCACCTTCGTAAATAAGTTCTTCATTAATTCCTGCAAAATTAAGAATTAGTTCTTTTTCTTTCTTTCCTTTTAGGTTTTGTACTTTTCTACGAGATCCCTTTTTAGCCTCTTCTAAAGTAGCGTGAAATGGAGGATTACAAATACTAATGTCAATTTTATCTTCTGCTTTTAAAACCCCTTTAAAAATATTTTTAGGATTTTTTTGTAATCGACATTCCATCATCTCTTTTAAAGAGGGATTTAAATCGACTATCTTCTGTACGTTTTCTAATGAAATTTCGTTGGTGTCTGTACCAATAAATTTCCAATTGTATTCTGTAATTCCAATAATAGGGTAGATGCAAGTCGCTCCTGTACCTATATCTAAACAGGTAACTTTCGCTCCGCTAGGGATTCTTCCAAAATTACTACCACTTAATAAATCGGCTATATGGTGTATGTAATCTGCTCTGCCTGGTATAGGTGGACAAAGATTTTCGTCGGGGAATTCCCAATTTTTAATTCCGTAATAATGGTTTAGTATGGCTGAATTTAATATTTTAACTGCTTCTGGATTAGAGAAATCTACAGAATCATCACCCAATTTATTGGCTTTTACAAAACGCTTAAGGTCGGTGTTAGTACTAATTAAAGCAGCTAAATCGTAACGATCTCTATTTTTGTTTCGCGAATGTAATCTCGATTTTTCTTGTTGTTTCTTTTCTTCAGACATAGCTTGTATAATTTTGTGCAAAGTTATTTAATTATTCGGAGTGCATAAGACATTATATTTGTAATTAATCAGTTTATATAAGGTGCTACTTCTACTACTGTTTTTACTACATTAAATGGCTTACAGTTTCTCCGTAATTGCTTCAAAATCAATAATTCCATAGTGTATCTATTTTAAGCTAGTATTGGTTGGCTCTTTAGAATATTTCTCACTCCTATATTATGACCACTCTATACTATATTCTTAGTTTCTCTAACTTTATTTTGTATCTTCGCGCGCTTAATAACACTCTCAAAACCAAATTAAAATGAAGTCTTCATTCGAATTTATTGATAAAAATCAAGGTAGCATAAAAGATGATTTCTTGTCTGGTATAACAGTTGCTTTAGCTTTGGTTCCAGAAGCGGTAGCTTTTGCTTTTGTAGCTGGTATTTCCCCTATTGTAGGATTGTACGGAGCTTTTATGATGGGTTTAATTACTGCTATTTTTGGTGGT
>CESE01008283.1_pt1 | contig 12218 bp, 12 predicted proteins | sample 350271 | NCBI WGS metagenome assembly CESE01 (sample SAMEA2621536, study PRJEB7988) | marine metagenome | isolation source: saline water (ENVO:00002010), including | reverse complement strand
AAAGGTGGTGTTTATAATTTTTTAAAGTGCAAATTAGGTTGAATAGTTAAAAATTCTAAAAAAGCATCGGAGTCAGTAAACTTAAGGGAACAAGTGAAAGGTCGGGGGCTATAATCTTCAAAAGGAGTAATTGAGATAAAATTTTCGAAAGGTTTGAAGTCGAAGTTGTCCCCATTTTGTGAAATTATTAAATCAGTGCTTAAGTATGGAAATGTATCAGATGCATGCACAACCTCTGCCGTTACCTTATTTAATATTTGTAAATCAATTAGTATTTTTTCAATAGATTGAAAATATAATTTAAATAACTTCGAACATTCGATTGGAAACTGAAATACAATTCACTTACTCTCATAAACTACCTGCTGTGAAAGACCTAAAATAGTAAACCTTGTACATTGAATTAATCCAGATTGAGGGACAGGAGATCTAGGAGAAAAAGGAGGAGCAACGGGGAAAAGGTCATGAATGTCGTCAGCATCCTCGTGATAAAAGTAGTACGGTCATATTTTAACTTGTTCTAATTTTAAATTTTCAGGCTCTTCTAAAATAGTAAATCCTTCTGGTAAAAAAGATGTGTTTTTTTTATAGAAGTAAATTAGTGTAAATCTTCTATTTAAGTAAAGTAACTTAATACCAAAAATTTCCAACTTAAAAAAATTTTCTAAATTTTCAAGCGTAAATGGGTGAAAGGGTTGATCGTAATTGTACTCTAAGTCAAGATTTCGACTTGAGTGTAATAACATTAAAATTTTAAAGTAATAAGGGTACGTGAAAAAAAGTGTAATATGAAACATAAAAGAAAAGGTTCGCTTAAATAAAAAAAGTAATAACATATTATTTAAAGCGTAGAAAAAAATGATGATAAAACAAAATTTAGGGAACTGGGAGTAAAGCTGGGTGTAATAGCGGTAAAGGTTTACAATGCAAATTTGTTGATAAAATATTCACGTGGAAAAAATAGATTTTAAAAGTGTGTACTTATCAGTACTAACCGCATGTGTAATAGTCGTATCAAAGGGTGTGCAATTATTAAAGGTCTTACCTGAAAAATATAAAGAGGTAAATTTTAAGAGGAGAGTAAGAAGGCAGGGTGTATATACTAAAAGAGAAATAAAATATAAACTTAGAGAAGTTTTTACTAAAATAGTAAAAGTTGATGGTAACATAATTAAGTACAAAAGTAAATAAAGGAAGGTTGGGTATAAATTAATTAAAAGGTCGTTTAGTAAAACTAAAAGTGTTTTAGGCTTTCGTACTTCCACCAACTTTGAAAAAAATGGGTTTAATTGAGAAAGTAAGTAAGTTCAACGGGTTTTAGTTAATATATCAGAGTCGTTAAGGATTTGATAAATATTATAATCTTGGTTAGTTTTTCAATTAATAAAACCTTTTTTCTTGTTTTTTTTTATAATACTAAGGGTCGAGGGAGCTAATACTTACTAGTTACTTTTTTTCAAGGCGTAACCACTCCTGCTCTACGCCTTTTATTCCTTCTTTATGAAGATCTTCTGGAGTAATAAAAGATGGAAGGTTATTAAAAATATTGGGGTGGGGTGTGGTTAGAGTAATCTCTCTATAAACGCGAAGGGCTTCAACAACCTCATCTTGTAAGTTTCTATGTCATACAAACTGACCAGTAGGATTTAACCCTCGATTAAAATACTAAAGAAGTTCTAATCTAGTAAAAACTGCGTTAATATCGACGGGCGTAACTGTATAATTCAATGGGTCTGCAAGGATGGTCCTAACTAGTCTGTTCGAAGGAAATTTAATCGAATCGTAAAACATGCTATCGTCGTGATTTAAAATAGACTCATAAGAAGGTTTTTTAGGAGATTCAAAATTCGTCAGATAAACAGGAGGTCAAAGATGTAAGGTTTTATGTTTTATTTACATTAGGTAATAATAATACAATATGGAAACACTACTATTTCGGATAAGAAATAGCTAAAACAGTATTTATTTTAAAGGGTGGCTTAAATTGATTACCGGTAACTCGAAACTTTTCCTGTTTTTTTATAAACTAATTGTCTTGAAAATCGTACACCTCTACCTGTAAAGATGTTAATAGGTCGCATCGCTTTAATAGAATAACCGGATAAGAGTAAATCTTTCTTAGATAAACCAAACAGGAAAACTTTTGTCTTTGTTAAAAAATTAACGACAGTCGAATAAGAATAAACATAAATTCTATGTGAAAAACCAAACTGAGGCGTAATAGTGTTTCGTTGGTTTTTGAAAATGTAATAACCTTTTCCTTTAAATTTTAACTTAACGAATAAAGGCTTGTAAAAAACATGAAAAAGTAAACGTACAAGATTCAAGTAAGGTTTAAAGAAGTTTGAACTCATTTTTAATCGAAACGTAAAAACTCGTGAACCAGTGTCATACTTCAAATTTGAGAGTGTTATAGGTAAAGTTATGTTGAAGAAATAAGACGGGGTGTAAAAGTAAAGTATTTTCAGTTGGGATTTAACGTTAGTAGAAACAAGTAGTGAATAGTTTCAGCCGGGTAATAAATAAAAAGTGTTGGTTAAAATTTTTAAAGTTGTAGTCTTTTTTAAAGTTAAATTTAAGTGGTTACGTAGTCCATTTAAGCGAGAAATCCTCAACTTATAATTTTTTTTTAAATGTTTAGTAGGTACAGTGGATGAATATAACAAAATTAGTTGTAAGCTTTAAGAGGATGATTTTAAAGTTCTTAAAAGGGTTTTTTTAAAGTTACGGAAAACATAAAAATGTACAAAGTTTCGTAACTTTCAGAGAAAACTTAACTGAGGAGTAAGGCAAAAAGCTTCGAATACATTAAAAAGACGTGAACTAAAAGCGTTCGCTTTTTGAAACTTTAAGTCTTTTAAAAGTCACCGTAAAGCTTGATAAAAACGTTTATAAGCCGGTACGTACTTTCACAATAATTGTAACTTTGCGACCTTACCTCGAGAATTTTTAACTTTAGATTTGTCTGTTTTTTGAATATAAAAATTAAAGAGTGGGTAAAAATCTTCAAAATAGGACATTAAAATATCTTTAAAAAATAATGTATCTTTTGTACCTAAACGGTTTTTGTAAACAACCCCGTCTCCTAAAACGTTATCACTTGACCCTAATACGGACAATTTAGGGAAAAGGTTATTATTAATGTTTAAATTAATTAAAATATAATAAAGGTCGAATCATTGTAAAGAAGACTCAGTAGGTCTTACTAAAAGATTTCATTTTGATGACAAATTATCAAGGACAAACGTTAAGGCTTTTAAAACTAAACCCCGTTTACCGTTTCGCATCAATAAGTTGGAAAGTTTTAAGGTTTGAATCTCAAAAGTTTTAACGTATAACGACTTTGACTTTTTTAAAGAGATAGGCATATCAACCAAGTTCATCATAAAGAAAGATGTAACAGTTGATTTACGTAGGAATAGGAATGAATCGATGGGGCTTGTCTCAAGACTAGAGTCTACGTTATCAAAAAGGTTTAAAGGCCTATTAACTGTACTATTTAACTTCGTTAAATTTAACGTAGTGAAGTCATTATATAAGTACTGAGAAAACAAATTTAACTCAGTGAGATTGTTAAAAAGGTGGTTTTTTTGAATACGAGAGTTGGGTATCAAGTGAAGATTTTTATCGTGGATAGGAAAACTTGTATTTAAAATAGGTAGTGATTTAACTTGGTTCAATTTAAAAAACTTATAGAGAAAGTTTTTTAATTAAAACTTATAATAAAGTTTTTGGTTTACTAACTTATAAAAATACTGAGAAGTTAAAAATTTAAGTCTTTTGATATTTGTTGAATTATTATTACGTCCGATACTTACATAAGTGTAATCGTGCGAATTTGATTGGTTTAATTGGTAACGGTCGACTGACTCTTTACCTTTTATAGGTTTAAATCAGTAAACGTTTATTACAATTCAGTTTACAAATTTTAAAATTCACAGCTTCATTAAGTAAACGTCGGTTGTTTTTGCTCTAAGACAGTCTTTAAATTTTTTTCCTAAACCAGAATCGTAATACTCAAATCAACGGTAATAATTATGATTAGCAACTATTAATTTTTGAGAAGACTCACACTGTGTTTTAGAATAAAATCAGTAATTACTTAAGAAGAAAGTGGTTTTTGACTGAAGTCCATAAAAGAGGTATATATTAAGTAGTTTTTCAAAAAGACGGTCATGCTGAAGGTTTTTAGCATAGTAATTATCAGAATACCAGAAAACCGATCAGTAAATATTTGATCCTCAACGATTTAAACAAGGATTGCTCATGTTTCCCATATATTTAACTATATTAAAATTCGTTTAACAGAACTAAAAGGGTATTTGACGAGACTTGAACTCGCAACCTCTAGAACCACAACCTAGCGCTCTACCGATTGAGCCACAAACACCTGATTATTAAACGGGTTTTACTACCAAAGAAAAAACATTACCAAGGTTAAAATAAAAATAGCTAAGACGAAACCTAAAAATTTAACTCAACCAAGTTTAGTTAAAATATCATATCGGTATCTCGGGACTCCCCCTCTAATTAAAATTAAAAAGGATAAAGAGGCTGCTAATTTTGTCGTAAAAGCAAATGAAAATTCTGTAGAATAAGGATAATCGATATTATCAATGTAAGAAGAGAGTAAATTTGCTTTTGTTTTATATAATTCAAACGTATAAATTAAATCTGGAGTGCTATAACTTAAGCAATCTAATAAAAAAACGTTTCCAGTAAATCCAAAAACCGTCATTAAAAAAGAGTTAAGAGATAGAATTAAAAGAGGGTTTACCAATAAGATAGTAGCAAGTAAAGACGTTGTAACTATTAAACAAAGTTGGCGATTAAAATGGTTAAATGGTGTAAATTTAGAGATTAAGAATGACATAATAGTGTAATAACCACAAAGTAAAGTTAAAGTAGTAACAATTAATAATAAATAAGTCGTCAAAAATAAACGTTAGGTAAGATTTAGCGACTTAGTCGGCTAACACCAGGTAAATATCCAAAGTTTGCTCTATCTCGGAAGACAAAACGAGAATATTGAGTTTTTTGTAAAACGTTTCAAGAACGTCCTGATACAACACATCGGTTTTTATACTTCGTAAATGAAGAAGCCGTGACGACGGTTGACGTTCGAAACTTTAAAAAAAATCTATAAGAGATTGGTAATGTTTTATTTGTTATAATAGTTTTTTGTATTATTTTTTTAATTTCGTATTTGACGTAGAAGTGACGTCTAAATTTATCTAATCGAATTCATTCAGCTTGTCTATTTCCTTTAATAAGTTAGATATTTAACGATCTACATCTCCAAAAACAATATCTATTGAACCTAGTACTGTTACTAAATCAGCGAAGTAGTGACCTTGGACCATACGAGGCATAACCTGCATATGATGATAAGCCGGTGTCCGAATTTTACATCTGTAAGGGTTAGTTGTACCATCAGAAATAAGTGCTACCCCAAACTCTCCTTTTGGGGCCTCAACTGATTTATACGCAAAACCTTTATGGACGTCAAATCCGGAACTATAATGGCGAAAATGGTTAATTAATGTTTCCATTGAACTATATTTCGTATTATAGTTAAGTTTATTAAATTTTTGAGTATATAACAAGTCAAAAAATGAGAAAAAATTACTAAACGTTTCAGAATTATTCACACTTGAAGTGTTCGAATAAGCAAGAGTGGTTAAATTATTAAGTACTTGAAAAACGATGTTAATACTCTCATACATCTCTCTAAGTCTAACTAGGAATCGATCGTAACTATCACCGTTTCGACCTAAATACCCTTGAATTGATAAAAATCAATAATGCGCATACGTCTCAGATTTTAAAAAACGGATATCTTTTTTAACTCCAGAACCTTTTGCAACAGGTCCCGTTAATCCATAAGAGGTAACGTCAGTTAAATTTACTGCTCCTACCCCGACAAGTCGAGATTTTCAAATACGGTTTGTTGCTAAAACTGTAAAAATTTCGGTTAAAGATTTAAAACAATCTCTTGCAAATAAGGCGACATCTAAAAAAAATTGATAATTTAATCCAGTTCAGTCAACATCATTAGGTCTATAAAATGCTGCATGCATACGAGCTCCTGAAACACGTTCATAAAACTCCATTAAACGTTCACGCTCTTCAAACGCTCAAAATACTGGGGCCATGTTACCTACATCTAATGAATGAGTCGATAAGGCTAAAAGATGGTTTAAAACTCGAGTAAGCTCGTCGAACAATACTCTAATTTGGACGTAAAGTGCTGTGTGTGAAACAGTTTTTAGTAAAGACTCGATAGATAAACAAAAAGCATGTTCTTGAGTCATCATAGAAACGTAATCTAGTCGATCGAGGTAAGGTAGGGCTTTTAAATAAGTTCTGTTTTCCATAAGTTTTTCTGTTCCACGATGAAGGAAACCGACGTGCGGATCTGCACGTTCAACTAGTTCACCATTTAATTGAACAACAAGTCGTAGTACTCCGTGAGAAGCCGGATGTTGAGGTCCAAAATTTAATGTGAAACTTTTAACAGATCGTTCAGATAAAGAGTTTTGTAACATATTAGGCTGTCAAAAATTAAAAATACCGGATTTCATTTTATTAAATTTATAGAATTAGGTTAAATATTTTCAGTTGTAAACATTATAAATTGGTGATCGAGAAAACTTTTGAAAAATGTGAGTAAAATCATTTAATAAGAAAGGTTCGTAGAGGATAAAAGTTGAAAGTGTTAAATAATCGACCTCAACGTACTTTGGTACATCATAAGGGTATGAAATTTTTCTTAACACTCAATCAGGTAAAACTTTTCGGACTACCCGCTTTGTTTGAATTCGACTTAAGTAAAGTAACCTACCTAATCGTGCTTGCTTAACTAATCCTCAATTTGTTAATCACTTAAAAAGTATGTAATATTTAATTGAAATTAAGACTTGAATTAGGTCGTTTCGTAACGCATAAACTTTCCCATTAAAAAGTATACGACCGTTTAAAAAAATTAAACCGGCGTTTAAGAACTCTTGACAAGTTAAAAGGTCAGGTATTAGATGAGTAGCTAACAACAAGTTTTCAATCTTTAACTCAGTTGACTTTATCAAACTAACGCGATTAAGTTTATAAAATTGTGGCAAAAAACGGGTTAAACGGTGTTGGTATTGAAATTTAAGTTGAAAGTATTCTTTAACCCCTGCACGTGCTCGGCGTCAAATTCGGGAGTATCCCGGCTTAAACTTAAAACGTGGGATTCGTGGGTCATTCTCATGACGTTGAAAAAAATTACTACTCTCAGCCTCGTTTAAGACACTGGTAAAACTCTTCGTTAAAAAATTTATCATAGTAGGGTTTATCTTATCATAAAGATTTGACGTATACAAAGTAGTTGAAGAGTTAGCCGACCCTAAAGAATCTACAAAAAAGAATTTATAATTATTTACGACGCTACTGTATTTACCAGTAATAAAAGACTTTAAATCATTTAAGTAGAAAAATGAGTGACTTGTTTTTTTAATAGCTAATTGATCCGTCGTTCGTGAATGTTTAAATAAGTTGTTAGAAGATATAAATAAAAACCCGTAAAGTGGTAAAATAAATTTTAAATTAAAAGAGGAGAATAGGTGTAACTGTTTCGTAGGTGATTGATATGACTTTGTAAAGCGTAAATTGGTTGATACACGGCTTAATAAGTTAAGATTAAAAAGTAAAGTCGGTAAGATGTTTAAGGATTGATGGAAATTACCGATTAACTTCAAAAGATTAGGTTTAGGTTTAGTTTTTAATACTTTCTGGTTTAGGATACAACTTTGGCTGTAAAACTGTCTAAATAAAAGTTTTTGTTGCACAAATAATTTTCTCAACCTTTTTACCTTACGTCACTTTAAAAACTTTCGTCATAAATTTTTTTTGAAGTTTTGAGAGAAGGTCGTTTTGTAACTGAAAGGTGCTGTAAGAGAGTTTCACGACAAAACTTTTAATCAAAAAAGTCGTGTAATTGACAAATTAGTGTTTTGTTTTAACAAAAATCTTCGTAAGTTTTTACGACCTCAACGACGAGGTCGTCCTAAAAACGTATTTAAGTTTAAAGGTTGAAGTGTACCAAAGAGGGATTTTTTTTGTTTTTTTAAAAACTTAAACCGCATATTTCTTCGGACCTTAAATAATTTTGTTCTATTTCTTAATAAAGCTTTCTTAAGACTTAACCTAAACCGGGACCCCATTACTTGAGTATTCCGAAACTTAAATAAGGGTGTGTGGGAGAGGTGGGTAAAGTGGGCGAGGCTATTAGAATTAAGAGTTAAAAGTGATTTGATACGTAAACCTCCTTGAAAAAGAGCTTTTAATTTTAGCGTTTTAAAAAATACTTTAAAAAGTGCTTTAGAATTAAGTTTAAAGGTTTGGGGTGTCGGGTTAATTTTAAGTAGAGGTAGTTTCCCTTTTAAACTTTTTTGTACAATTTGATAATCTAGTAGTGGAGAGTTGATTTTCAAACTTTTACTAGAGATCAAAAAATTACGTAATACAATAATTTTCTGTTTTGGATTTGAATAAGTGTTTAATTTTGATTCAGATCAAGTAAAACGTTGCTTAACAAACTTTTTAGAAGTGTTTTTAAAAAAAGGGAATAAAGTTTTTAAGACAATGGATGTAAATGTTTTCGTACCTGGTTTTTTTTCAGTGTTATTCGTAAACAGATAAGGTTTTAAGAATAAAGTACCGTTAGAAGGGATCGGATTTCCAAAAGGTTCACTTAAAAGGACTTTTGGATTCAAAGAAGTCGATAAAGACGGGTTCGAAAGAGGAGCAAGGCGATGTTTAAGAGCTTCTAATAAGTAAGTTTTTCAAACAGTCTTTAAAAAAAAGGGGCGTAAAGAAAATTTTTGTTTTTCCCGTGTGGTAACCCGAGCAGAGAAAAAATACGAGTTTTGAAAATTAAAAGGTTTTCCAATAAGAGGTAAACTAGTACTTAATAAGGAATTATCAATTAAGGGTGAGGATGTTAAGTAGGATTGACTAGGTAAAACTGCAACTTTTTTACTTAAAAAAGTTTTAATTATCGGCGTAAGACTTTTTTTACGAAGTTCTGGTTTTATGAAAGATTTAAAGTTAAACATAGTTCACTTCTTTAAAGGTAAGGAGTAATGTGTAGAAAATAAAGTTTTGAAAGACGGTTTGTTTAATTGAGAAGACTTAACGACTCAAAATGCCGAGTAGCGACTTAAAGGAACAAGGTTAGAACTTACTTTAATTTTTTTATTCTTATAAAAAGTTAATAACTTTTGTAACGTATGAATAGTAGGGGTTAAACGGTTTTTATATTTTAACATGATTTTTTACTATCTTAAAACCATACAGTTTCTAGTTTTTTTGCTTTTTTAGCAGTTAAGTCAATCGTATTTACCTTTTTGATTTTTTTTTTAAATTTTCGTTTAAGTTTTTTATAATCAATTTTTTCTTCTCTAATATCTTTAGTTTTTAAGTACTGCGTCTCTGAAATATAAGTTTTTAAAATTCGATTAGAGGAGTACGCTGTTCAAGCATTAGATCAAGTACGTTGACCACGGATCGGCTTACCTAAAGAGTGACCCCGCCCACGAAAAGTTTTAATTAAATAAAGACGTATCAAATTTAAACGAGTTAAGTCGATAGTCCGCTTGTTAATACTTCCAATTTGTGCTAAAATTAAATTTAACGATCGAAGAGTTTCTTTACCATAAAAAGGTAAAAGGGTTTTGGAGTTTAAAAGGGTTTGGTACATTTCAAAACGTTTTACAAGAATGTTTTTAAAGGAGGTTTGAATTCCTCCAACATTATTAAACAAAAGTTTTAAAGATGTTTCAAATGGTGATAACGTTCCATTAAATAAGAAGCTGGTTTTTCAGTAAACGGATAATACATGTTCAAATTTCATTTTTACTTAAATTTAGTTGTTTTACCTCACGGAGTTCGTGGGTATTTAATAGTTTTAGTTCGACCTCCGTGAGGATGATCTGTAGGGTTTTGAGCAACTCCTCGGGTACGAGAATTTACTCCAAACTTACGCCAATACCCAGACCGAGTATCTCGCAAAAGTTTTTTACTTTTCAATGCTACGGCTCCAAGCATAACCCAAGAATAGATAGAAAATATTTTTTTAACCCCAGAAGGGAGCTTGACTAGAGCAGTATGATGTACCATATCAACCTTTACTAAATGTGCTTTTGTTCCCGCACTTCGAGCATATTGGGCTCCACGTCCAGGAATTAACTCTAGTAAAGAAACTTTAAGGTTGTTTCTTAATTGGTATAAAAAATAGAACGTAGGGTTGGGGAATAGTTTTGAAGGTAAACTTTTTTTAGCCTTACTATAAATAAAAGTAAACATTTGTCAGTTTTCATTTAACTGAAGAAAACTTACTCCACCATTTAAACTATAAACAAGTGCGGTAAGTTTGTTTGAATAAGGTAAAAGTTTTAAAGCGGTTACAAAAAAAGTTTGGTTAGTTCGGGGTGAATAATTAATAAACGGGGTTTTTAATCGGAAACTTAAAGAAGATTTTCGGCGACAGACAAGTCGTCCAGTATTATTTCTCCCTGCATTTGAAAACTTTCGGTAAAAGTTTTTGAATTTTAATATTGAAGTATTTATTTTAATTTGATGCTTAACAACGTTACGGGAAGCGTTTGAAGTTACTTGAAGTTTTTTTAAAAACAAAATTAATTTGAAAAGTTAAATATGGTCTCCACCATACCACTCGTTTGAAGTGTTTAAGTCTGAAAGAAGGAATCCGATTTTTCCTTGTAACTGAATTAATCCAAAAAGTAAAGCCTCTGCTGTAGGTGGACATCCAGGGACGTAAATATCTACGGGGATGATACGGTCACACCCTCGAACAACTGCATAAGAATAATGGTAATACCCTCCCCCATTTGCACAACTACCCATAGATAAAATTCATCTAGGATCAGGTAATTGTTCGTAAAGTCTACGTAAAGTTGGGGCCATTTTATTAGTTAAGGTACCGGCGACAATAATTAAGTCCGAATGTCTAGGTGACGCTCGAAAAATAATACCGAAACGGTCCATGTCGTAACGACTCATTGCTGAATGCATCATTTCAACTGCACAACAAGCGAGTCCAAAAGTTAAAGGTCATAGCGATCCTGCTCGTGCTCAAGCGATTATAGATAAAAGTTTAGTCGAGATTCATTCAAGTTTCATAAAACAGTAAACTATTTTTTTTTTTTAGGTTTTTTCGCTTTAAATAAGGCCAAGTGCCTGTTTCAAGTAAATTCACCGAATTTAAAACCTACCATTCATCGATTAATCAACCGTTTATGAAAAGCTTTTCCTGTATATATTTTTGTTTTAAGGCCTACAAAAGTTAAGGGGATATTAGACGAGCGATCAAAAATAGATTTTTGTTTCGTTCTGTGTATTTTGTTTTCAGTCATAATAAAAACTTTACGTCAAGTTGCAGAACTTGAATACTTAATTTTAAAAGAAGTTTTAGGTGAGAAAAAAGCCAAATATAAACAAGATTATTTACAAACTATACCTAAAGATAATAAAATTAGAATTTTATACAATTCTTTAGAGTACGTAAGAGCATATAAAAAACCTAATGTGTGAGCAAAATTTAAATTCGTTAGTTGATTGCTCATAGAATTAGGAGCATATAATAGATTTTGACTTTGTAAATACAAGGTTGAAGGGTGTAAATCGGATGGAGTTGACATGCTGCTTAAAGAACTAACATTTAATAAAGCTGTATTTTTAAGAAAAGAAGTATCCAATTTGTTTGAAGTAGAGGACCTAAAATAAGCATTAAAAACGTTTAAATGGGAAGCACCTTTAAATTTCGAGAAGAGATTAACAAAATCACGGGAATAAGAACCAATTCGCAAAACGTTGAGGCTAGCATAAGAAAACCTTAACACATTAATGTTCAATGTTAATTTTACATACCGAGCAAAGAATCGATATTCAGTAGCCCAATCACCTAAAATATTTAAATAAGGAATTCAGTTAGTGAAGTGTTTACGTCGCATATTGATACGACGTTTGAATTTAGATACGCGGAAGATTTTAAATCGAATATAAGCATTAGTTTTAAAGTTTTCTTCAGAACCTAAAACTTTTAAAATTTTGTAATCAGGTAAAGTATAATTTGATAAAGTTGTTGAATAAGTTCAGCGAGTAATAAAACTTTAATTTTAAAAAATTATAAATAAAGTTAAGTTATTAAATACTTTGGG
>CESE01030884.1_pt1 | contig 12225 bp, 16 predicted proteins | sample 350271 | NCBI WGS metagenome assembly CESE01 (sample SAMEA2621536, study PRJEB7988) | marine metagenome | isolation source: saline water (ENVO:00002010), including | reverse complement strand
TTATATATATTAACTTAATTTAGTATCATTATGGGAGCTTCATTAAACAAAGTTATTTTAATGGGAAATTTGGGCAAAGACCCAGAAACCAGAACGCTAGAAAGTGGTGCAGTAATGTGTCGATTTTCTATTGCAACTACAGAAACGTTTAAAAACAGTAAAACTGGAGAACGTACAAGCCATACAGAATGGCATAATATTTCTTTATGGAGAGGCTTGGCAGAAATAGCCGACAAGTACCTTCATAAAGGAGATAAAGTCTTGATTGAAGGGAGAATTAGAACCCGTAGTTGGGCTGACAAGGAAAGCGGTCAGACTAGGTACAGTACTGAAATACTCGCAGACCAAATGCAAATGATGGGCGGTAATAAGAAAGCTGAAAACCCCGAAAATTCAAATGTAGCGAACGAACCATTACCAGACTCTTTTGTTAAAGAGTCACCGTCAGAAGAGGAAAAAAATCTTCCTTTTTAAGTATAACTTAAACTATAAACTTTGGATCCTGAACCCATTGTTACAGTATCATTTTTGAAACTATTAGAGTACGACTCTATAATTTCTATATTGATTCTTCTTGGATTATTAGCAACTTCAGCATTAATTTCTGGTGCTGAAGTTGCTTTTTTTGCACTTAAACCTAATGATATTGATGCACTAGGAAAGCTGAAATCTAGAGACGCGAATCTTTTAGAAAGTTTTCTAAAAAAGCCCAAACAGCTATTAGCAACAATACTAATTGCGAATAATTTTGTAAACGTAGGAATCATTATTCTCTCTACATATATCTCTGCAAGTTTATTTAATTTTAACGGAATTGAATGGCTTGAGTTTGTTGTACAGGTAGTTGTAATAACCTTTTTGTTATTACTTTTTGGAGAAGTCTTACCAAAAGTATATGCCAATAATAATGCAGCTTCTTTTGCGAAATTCATGGCAAAACCTCTGTTTGTTTTAACGAAAATTCTAAAACCCATTAGCCTAGTACTGGTAGCTAGTACTCGAATAATAGACAATTGGGCTCAAAATAATCGACACGACTTGTCCGTAAATGATTTATCTAATGCTTTAGAAATAACAAGCTTAGGTAGTGAAGATAAGGGTGAGAAAAAAATACTTGAAGGAATTGTTAAATTTGGAAACACAGACGTAAAGCAAATTATGCGTTCTCGAATTGACGTTACTTCTTTAAGCGAAAAAACATCTTACGATAAAATACTAGAAACTATTAAAGAAACTGGCTTCTCGAGAATTCCGATTTACGAAGAGTCATTCGATAACATAAAAGGTGTTTTGTATATTAAAGACCTTTTGCCTTACTTAAATGAACATAAGAATTTTGTTTGGACGAACTTGCTTCGTGAAGTTTTCTTTGTCCCTGAGAACAAGAAAATTGATGATCTTTTAAAAGAATTTCAAGCTAAGAAGATTCATTTTGCAATTGTGGTAGATGAGTACGGTGGAACTTCTGGTATCGTAACTTTAGAAGATATTATAGAAGAAATAGTTGGTGATATTAGTGATGAGTTTGATGCTGAGGATATAGTTTACTCTAAACTAGATCAGAGTAATTATGTTTTTGAAGGAAAAACAGCCTTAAACGATTTTTACAGAATATTAAATATTGATGGTGAAGAATTTGAAGAATCTAAAGGAGAATCAGATAGTTTGGCTGGTTTTATTTTAGAATTAACTGGTAATATTCCAGCTAAAGGCGAAGAAATTAAATTTAATGGTTTCCTTTTCACCATTGAAGGGGTAAACAAAAGACGAGTTACCAGAATAAAAACTACTTTCGCAGCACCTAAGAATTTACAGAATGAAAATTAAATGTCTATTTGTTTTAGCCCTATTAATTCTTAGTGCTTGTAGAGAAGACTTCAGTCCAAAACCAATTGGTTATTTCCGTATTGAAATGGATAAAAGTGAATACGCGCTAACATCAAACGAATGTGCATATAGATTTTTAGCAAACAAACAAGCCAAATTAATCAAAGGAAAAGGCTATTGCTGGTACAATATTCAGTACCCAACTCATAACGCAACCATTTATTTAACCTATAAAAAGCTTGATAGTAACCTTGCATCTATTATAGAGGAAAGTCATAAGCTTGCTTACGACCACTCTGTAAAATCGAATGGAATTATAGAGAAAGTTTACGCAAACGAAGAGGATCAGGTATATGGAGTGCTTTATGACATACACGGAAACAGTGCTTCAAATTTACAGTTTTTTGTTACCGATAGCACCAATCACTTTTTAAGAGGCTCCTTGTACTTTAATTCAATTCCGAACGCAGATTCTCTTCAGCCTGTAAAGGACTTTATAAAAGACGATTTAGAAGTGCTAATAGAAAGTCTTAAATGGTCTTAAGTTTTCGTAATTGTAAATAAAAAGCCAATTGCAAAACAAATAACGTGCTAGCAGCTACCATATGTATAGGTTGCATTAAAGCCATCATATCCATATAAGAAAGCACTATTCCCGAAAAAACTTCAATACAAATTATTGCCAATATGTATTTAGGTAAAGTAAAACCTAAGTTGAATTTATAGTTTCTAATAAATAGCAATGCATTTAGGCTAACCAAAATAATAGCAAAAGAGCGATGTATTTTAAATGGACTTCCAACTAAATCAAGCCATAAATCTCTTTGACCAAAATCTAAACTCTTCGATACTACATCTATCAATTGACGTACCTGAGTCCCTAAAATTATTTGAACAACAGTAAATAGGAGTGCGAATAGAACTATTTTTCCCAAAATATGATCGTAGTGTAGTTGTATTGATTTTTTCTCATTTGGAATTTCGGTTATTAAATACATCATTAAGGCTACAATTAATAGAGCCATAAGCATATGAATGGTGATTTTAACAGGCTGTAAGACGGAATAAACTACTACAGCTCCTAGCAAACCTTGAAAGCACATTAACAAGACAACCATAGTACTTAGGTAAACAATTTTTCTTTTTCTTTTCCAATACCTAAATGACATCAAAAGCAATATAAAAGTAAGTACGCCAGATATAGCTCCAATCAATCTATTTAAATATTCAATCCACGTATGAGCGGTATTAAATTTCGCATAATCATGTTTAGTATATAGTGTCCAATTTGAGGGGTTGTAAGTTTCTGAACTGACAAAAGCAGCCTTTGCATACCACAATTGCTCGTTGTTAATAATCATTTGACCTTGAACAAAAGACTTGCTTTGTTCCCATTCAATTTCGCTAATTGATGTAGGAGGGATGATTAAACCAAAACATTTAGGCCAGTCTGGACAACCCATACCAGAACCTGTCATACGAACAATTGATCCAGCAACAATTATTAGAAAGATACTTACAAGGGTGATTTGGGCAAAAGACTTGAATGTCATACTTCTTAAGTTTTGGGATGTAAATATACTAAGCTCTATTTAAATAAATGTTGATTTACAACAGTAGTGTAAAATAAAAAAGCCCTTTCCAATTGGAAAGGGCTTTTTTATTTTATAATGAATATATAATTACTAAGCGCAACAAGGCTTTGAGCAATTAGAACCACATTCTTTAGCTTGTGCTTTCTCCTCAGTTGAACATGCTTTTTTGTCTGAAGCACAACAAGCTTTTTTCGACTTATCGCAACATGGTTTAGTACAGTTTGCACCACATTTACTTGTAGTAGCTTTGAAAGTTCCATTTCTATAATTGTTTACAAAATCAACAATCGAAGATTCTGAAGTAAGTGAACCATTGTACGATAAAGTGGCTTTAGTAGATTCAAAATCAACTTTGGCACCATCAACACCTTCAATGTTGTTCAATTCAACTTCAATTGCACGAGCACAACCCATAGCACAGGTCATCCCTTCAATATTCATTGTCATTTCAGTATTTGCAACTACCTCTTGAGTTCCTTCTTTGGGCTGAGCTGTAGTTTCTGTGCAAGATGCTAAAGAAAAAACGACAACTAAAAGAGCATAACTAAATTTCATTAATTTATCCATCACTTGATTTTTTTGAATGTTAATAAGTGCGAATGTACAAAATATGATTAATAATCACAGTAAATAAGTACATTTGCCCCTAGTATTAACAAGAGTTTAACCAAATTTAACCATGTTAAAAAAAATTGACACCCCATTAGGACACTGGATCTTACTCATTTCTTTATCAATTGTTTGGGGGAGCTCTTTCATATTAATAAAAAGAGGTTTAGATACTTTTAGTTTCGAGCAAGTGGCTTCGTTAAGACTATTTCTAGCATTTATATTTTTAGCATTTATAGGTAGGAAACATTATTCTTCAGTTCCAAAGAACAAACTCTGGCCTTTATTCTTAACCGGTATAATAGGAAATGGTATTCCTGCTTTTATATTCACTAAATCGGGTACATTTTTAGATTCCGGCTTAATAGGTATATTAAATGTACTTACTCCTTTATTTACTTTATTTATTGGTTTGTTCTTTTACAAATTAAAAGTAAAACTCGTAAACTATATTGGTGTAGGAATCGGAATAATTGGAACGTTATACTTGTTATTCCCTGACATTCATGATGTTAATGAGAAAACATTATTGTATATTCTATTAGTGCTCGTAGCTACAGCTTGTTATGGTTTGAGTAGTAATATAATAAAAACACATTTACACGATTTAAATTCAATTCAAATAACAACTATTGCGTTCTCTTTCTTAGGGCCTTGGGCAGGTATTTACTTATTTAATACAAACTTTATTGAGCTTATGCAAACTCACCCTAAGGCATGGTCTAGCTTTGGATACATATCAATTTTAGCATTAATTGGTACGGCAATTTCTGTAATTGTATTTAATAAATTAATAAAAATGACAGGTGCTTTATTTGCCACTTCATGTACTTATATAATTCCAATTGTTGCCATATTATGGGGCGTTTTAGACGGCGAACAAATCACATTACATCATATATCTGGGTTCTTAATAATTTTAGGAGGTGTCTATTTGGTAAATAAAAGAGCATCCTAAGAATTGGTAGTTCAGAATAATTATGTAATTTTGCAGACTTAATTAGTATTTTAACTAACCAAACATAGCAGATGTACGCAATTGTAGAGATAGCAGGGCATCAATTCAAAGTTGAAAAAGATCAACGTATCTTTGTCAACCGTCTTGAAGGAGAAGAAGGATCGGAAGTAACTTTCGATAATGTTCTTTTAATTGAAGATGGTGGTAAAGTAGAAGTTGGCGCCCCAGCTATAAAAGGTGCAAAAGTCTCAGCAAAAATTGAGAGCCACCTAAAAGGAGACAAAATAATTGTTTTCAAAAAGAAAAGAAGAAAAGGCTATACAGTAAAAAATGGTCACCGTCAGTATCTTACACAGATTACGATTGGTACTATTACTAAAGCTTAATTAAAAACCAAAAAAACTTGAACCATGGCTCATAAGAAAGGTGTAGGTAGTTCCAAAAACGGTCGCGAATCGGAATCGAAACGACTAGGAATCAAAATTTTCGGTGGACAATTAGCAGTTGCTGGTAACATCATCGTTAGACAAAGAGGTACAACACACAATCCAGGTGAAAACGTAGGTATGGGAAAAGACCATACTTTATTCGCTTTATGTGATGGTAGTATCCAATTTAAGAAAAAGAGAAATAATAGATCTTACGTAAGCGTTGTTCCCTTCGCTGAGTAATTTTTAACTCTATCATAAAAAAAGGCTATTTCGTAAGAAATAGCCTTTTTTTTGTGCCGAATATTTTAGTTTAACTTTTCATTCTTTATATGTCTTCTCGAATCTCTTGATGTTTTCTTTTCAAAATTCTTTTGCATAGCTTGCTCTAAATCCACACCAGTTTGGTTGGCTATACAAGTTAGCACAAATAAAACATCAGCTAATTCATCTGCAAGGTCTTTGTTTTTATCAGACTCTTTTTCCGATTGCTCGCCATACCTCCTAGACATAATTCGAGCAACTTCACCAACCTCTTCGGTTAGAATAGACATATTGGTTAATTCATTAAAATAACGAACGCCATATTTCTTTATCCAATTATCGACTTTGGTTTGAAGTTCTTTTAGTTCCATTATTCTTTGTTTTTAGAATCTAAATGTATGGTTACAGGTCCATCGTTTACTAATTGAACCTTCATGTCCGCTCCAAAAACGCCTGTATAAATTGGTTTCTGAAGTTCCCTTTCTAAGGATGTTATAAATTCTTCGTATAAAGGAATTGCAATGTCTGGTGATGCAGAATTTAAGAAAGAAGGTCTATTTCCTTTTTTAGTACTCGCAAATAAAGTAAACTGACTAATTAAAAGAATATCCCCTTTAATGTTAATTAGGGAAAGATTCATTTTTCCGTTCTCATCAGAAAAAATACGTAGGTTACAAATTTTCTTGCACAACCATTCAATATCCTCTTGTGTATCGGATGGACTTATACCGAGTAAAACAACAAAACCCTGTTGAATTTCAGCCTGTAGTTTTTTATTGATACTTACCGAAGCCTCACTTACCCTTTGTATTATTGCTCTCATTTATGGTACTTAAATTCTCGGTACTGATTCCCATCATCTTCTAACATAGCTAAATAACTATCGTATCTAACAGGATGAATAATATCGTTTTCTACAGCATCTTTAACCGCACATTTTGGCTCATTTACATGCTTACAATTATGGAACTTACATTGTCCTTTTAAACGTCTCATATCTGGAAAATAATCGGCTAACTCAGATTCATCCATTTCTACCAAACCAAAACCTTTTATCCCAGGAGTATCAATTATAAAACCGCCAAAATCGAGTTCAAACATCTCTGCAAAAGTAGTTGTATGCATTCCTTTTTGATGCGCATCGGAAACCTGCTGTGTTGCTATGTCCAAATCTGGATCAATTACATTTACTAAAGTGGACTTTCCTACACCCGAATGACCTGACAAGAGTGTTACTTTGTCTTTCATTTTTGAGGTTAAGGCATCAATATTTATAAGTTCTAAGGCAGAGGCTTCAATACATTCGTAACCTGCTTGGGTGTACATATCAACAATTTCATTGTGATATTCTCGGTCGAACTCATCGTATATATCTACTTTATTAAATACTAAAATAGTAGGGATCTGATAAGCCTCAGCAGTTACTAAAAAACGATCTATAAAGCCAACGGAGGTTGAGGGAGAGGCTAAAGTTACAATTAGGAAAGCCTGATCTATATTAGAAGCAATAATGTGTACTTGCTTAGAAAGGTTTACAGACTTTCTAATAATATAATTCTTACGTTCATAGATTTCGGTAATCATATAATCATCACCCTCATGTAATAGTTCTACCATATCGCCTACGGCAATAGGGTTAGTACTCTTAATTCCTTGAATTCTAAATTTCCCACGAATACGACATTCAAGGTACTCACCATCTTCTGTGCGAACCCAATACCAACTTCCTGTAGATTTTACGACCATTCCTTGCATAGGTACAAAGATAAGATTTGAATTTGAGAATGAATTGTTTCGTCTAAAATATGATGAAAAATTTACGCACAAAAAAAAGGTCATTTAAAAAATGATTTTAAACGACCTTAATATAGGAACTTAGTAAGTTATTTCGTGATATATACTTTATCAGAAATTTCACCTTTGTTAGTTTTCATTACTTTAATAAAGACTCCGTTTGTAGCGTCTTTATCTTCTTTACCTAGTAAATCGTAGTAAGTAGTTTTATACACCTCTAAAGCAGTTTTATTTTCGTGTAAAGAAAGCATAGACACATTAAACATATTGCTTATGTTTTCGTTTGTAGAAGTAATTATACCCTCTCCAACAACGTCTCCACTTGTAGGACGGAATAAGCCCCAACCAATTTCGAAACCTTCCATGTTTTCCATAATAATTGTATAAAGATCTTCTAGACTAAAAGGGCCAAAAACAAGGTATCCATTTATCTCAGTTGGTGTAAATTCTAGTCCATTCTCATTAAGGATAGATAAAATTACATCCGTTTGTTCCAGGATTAATACTAATTCATCATCAGCCATGTCGAAACCTTCAATAATTTCCATCATATCTTCGAATGTATCTTCATCGAAACCTTCGTTATCAGAATCTCCCGGAAAACCATCTTCCCAAGGACAATCAACATCAGTAGAATCATTCCACGGCCATTCGCCTTCTTCGTTATCTTCATCCTCATCACAATCACCACCGTCAAAATCGAATTCTTCACAATTGAAGTCAGAACCCCAAGTACCATCATCACAGTAACCATCATTAATCCAATTTGCAGCACCTTCTTCACCGTTACAATCAGCAATCATTGTTTCTTCTAAATCAGTAGAATCACCCCAAGGATTTTCACCATCGCCTGGAAAACCATTACCTCCACCTAGGAAAGTAATTGTATCACCGTTTATAACAATAGTAGAATCGTTGATTACTTCTATCTCGTCTTCCCATGGATTTTCTACATCTGTAGAATCATCCCAAGGGTTTTCACCATCTCCTGGGAAACCATTATCTCCACCTGGGAAAGTAATTGTATCACCGTTTATAACTATAGTAGAGTCGTTGATTACAATAATAGAATCTCCAAAGGGCATATCATTATCCCATTCATCATCCCAATCGTCATTATACCAAGGATTGTGATTATCGTCTTCACCCAAATTCCAATCATCTTGATCTGAACAATCAAACATTTCGGAAATAAGTTCTGGTGGGAAATTTTCAAATCCAGTAATATCAATGGCTATAGAATCTCCATCGCATACAATGTACATTGTATTCAAACCTCCAGGGAATTGCGCAAAAGCAAACTGAGTTAGCAATAAAGAGAATAAAAGAGTAATTTTTTTCATAGTAGAAATTTTAAGTTCACTGCTGTTTAGACAACAATTATTACATCCTTGATAAAGTCTAGCGTATTAACAATTCAAAAATATACATTTCATTCAAAAGCCCAATTAAATCTTTCAAAAATAGTAAGCCAATGTGACGGAAATCTTGATTCTACGGAAACATCTAGCTTGGTAATTGGATGAATAAACTCAATTTTACGAGCGTGTAAAAACATATTAGTACAGTAGAATTCTTTTTCAAACATTCTATTATGGAAGCGATCACCATATTTAGGATCTCCGATAATAGGATGGCTTATTTTATTTAGATGAATACGCAATTGATGTAAGCGTCCAGTTTTGGGGTTTAATTCTACTAAACTATATCGAGAACTCTCGTAAGGATGTACTGCAATATTTAGAGCTATTTTATTTATTTTTTTGAACGTTGTTAGAGCTTCTTTATAAACATTTGCATCTCTTCCTTTTACAGGAGAATCAATAAGCCCACTTTCTGGTGCAAAACCTCTTACCAAAGCAAAATAGGTTTTTTGTATTTTATTCTGAAGAAACAAGTCTTGAAATACAGACACGTGTTCGCGAGTCTTTGCCAGTAAAATAATACCAGAAGTTTTTCGATCTAATCTATGTAAAGGATAATATTTATGCTTGTATTGTTCTTGAAGTAAGTCTAGTAAAGTAGTCTCTTCATCCATGTTTCGAGCCATATAAGAATGGTGAACTAATACATTGCAGGGTTTTGTAACCGCTATTATATAGTCATCTTCAAAACAAATAGGAATCTTCATTAAATTCCTTTTTTTAATAATTGTTCTAACACTTGAGGTCCACTCTTGAGCGATTTTACAGCCCAATCGATTCTTTTGTCCATCAAATCTTGTTCGGATAAAGCCCAATCAACTTCAGACTTTTTCAATCGATTTACCACATCGTGTAAAACCAAAGCGGCAGACACAGAAATATTATAACTCTCGGTAAATCCATACATTGGAATACGTACAAATGCATCAGCTTGATCGAGTACAATATCAGACAAACCACTAATTTCAGTACCAAAGAAAAAAGCAGATTTCTTGGTTACATCAAAATCAGGTAAAAGAACATCATCGGTATGCGGTGTAGTAGCTACAATTTGAAAACCTTGAGATTTTAACGCATCTATACAGTCTTGAGTATTGTTTTCTTTCTTGTAATAACTATGCATATCTACCCACTTCTCTGCTCCCATAGCCACATCTTTAGAAAGCTCGTATTCGTTATGATTTGCAATAACATGTAAATCTTGAACTCCAAAACAATCGCAGGTGCGCATAACAGCACTAGCATTGTGCGACTGGAAAATATTTTCTACAGCTACAGTAAAATGTTTGGTTCTGTTTGCTAAAACCTCCTCGAATCTTTCAATTCGTTGGGGTTTTAAAAACTTATGTAATTCTACTAATATTTCTTCCTTATTCATGCGAGCAATTTAGGAATATTAATGACTTAAAATTTATTACTTTAGCTATCAAATAAGTCTATGCGAAAAATAATCATTCTGTTTTTACTTTCTCATCTTTTTGCTTTAGGACAGAACAATTACAAAAATTTGTTCTTTTCCTCTAATGAAGACATTGTTGTTTGAAATTTTGAAAATAAAGTTTTAACAATTAATCAAAGAGGATTTGGAATGTCTAACTTCTGCATTGCTCATATAGAAGACTCTCTTGGAAACATTCTATTTTTGACCAACACAGGGGCTTTTTACCAAGAAAACGATAGTTTAATTGCTGGTTCAGGTAATACCTACTCATTATCAACTGAAGTAAACTCATGTAAAATCCCAGTATTAAAAAATAAATATTATTTATTTTTTAATACTGGAGTCTCTCCAGGACACATATATTATAAAATTGTTGACATAGAAGCAAACGGTGGACTAGGACAAATCTCTCAAACATATTTTTTAACCGGAAGTGGAGAATCTTACAGTGAAGGTTTAGAATTAATACAAATCCCTAACACAAACAATTTTTGGTTAATTGTTATGCAAAGCAACTATGGTAGATTAAAACGATACAAAATTGATGAAAATGGCCTTGGACAAGCAGAAACTATTTATGATATTACAGAGTTTAACATTAATACAGAACGGCAAGGAGAACTTGACTACCACAACGGTAAACTAGCTTTAGCTGGATGTAAATGGAATGAACCCTACGGAAATGAAGTTATTGTTTTTGATTTTGACCCCAATTCGGGTGAAGCTTCAAATATGAATGTGTTTGATATTTACAAAGCATTTGGTTCTGAATTCTCTCTTGATGGGAGCAAATTATATGTAACCAGCTGGTATAAACAATGGGATAATTTTCATCAAATTGACTTAATCACCAATACAGTTAGTACAAGTACAATTCTCACTCAGAATAATGAAGGTTTAAAATGTATAGAAATGGGTCCTGACGGAAAATTATACATTTCCACTTTTTCAAATATCATCAATGTGATAGAGAATCCAAACGAAGAGATTTTTACAAGCTCAACAATACAAGTTAATTCATCCCAAAGAGGAATGATTTCTGATATTATCCAATCGGATGTATACCCGGGATTGACTTTAACTTCAGTTATAAACACTCTAGTTGTCCAGAATTTAGTGATGGAAATGCAACGGTTACTGGATCAAATGGAACTCCTCCGTACACCTACTTATGGAATTACTCCCAAAACCAAACAACAGCAACTGTGAGTGTTTTACTGGAAAATTTCTTTCCATTTACGATAATAATTTTTGTTTTATACCCACAGTTTTTAGTCCAAACCAAGATAATCTAAACGAGGTTTTTCAGCCTATTATAAGTAATTTAAATATCAACAAGTACCAACTTATCGTATTTGATCGTTGGGGTAAAGAGACATTTACAAGTTCAAACTATCAAGAAAATTGGGACGGAACCTATAAGGGAGTAAGTGCAACAAGTGGTACTTATGTTTACAAACTGGACTTTCAAAGTATTGATGGTAGCTCATACACAAAAACGGGTACAATTACTTTAATACGTTAACTAGCTTCAACAGATTATTAAATAGAATTGTTAATACTATTTTAATAAAAAATGCTTGAGTTACTTCCTATAATCAACATTATGAGGTGCTTATTCTTCCAGACGCCTAAAGTAGAAAAAGAATCTTATCGAATCTAAATTCATAAGGGGGCCTATTTATCGATAAATAATTAGCAATGCTAAGAGAAGTTTTCTTGACGTGTATTAAAAGATAAATGACAAATACTTACAGAATTATTTAGATTAATTCACCTAAGTCAGTAAGAAGGCTCGGTGTATTCACAAATATTATTTTTTTATATCGCATACATTCATGATGTATTAACATTTACATTTATCTATTATGTTACTTTTGTCACA
>CESE01026177.1_pt1 | contig 12239 bp, 10 predicted proteins | sample 350271 | NCBI WGS metagenome assembly CESE01 (sample SAMEA2621536, study PRJEB7988) | marine metagenome | isolation source: saline water (ENVO:00002010), including | reverse complement strand
CGCCCGTTGCAAAGTACAAAGCATTGGAAATTGACAAAACAAAGTTGGAGTTTCAGTTAACCGGTAACTTGGATGATGCATCTTCTTTTGATATCAAATTAGAATTTCCTCAACTAAATAACATAGACTCAACTTTGTTAAAGACAATTATTCAACAAGAAACTCATAAGCTGATTCACAAATCAACTATATCAGATTCTTTGCTAGAAAACAAAGAGCAAGTGGTTGCTGAGTTAGAAATTGCATACAAAGCTTTTAGAGCAGATTTTCCAGAGATAAACTCGGAGTGGTATTTAAATCGAACGGTAGAAGTTGCTTATCAAAGTGAAAAATACGTTACACTAATGATCCTTGAACAATCGTATATGGGTGGTGGGCATTCAAATGAATTAATGACCTTCAAAACATTCATCGTAAAAACAGGACAAAAAATCTCTTTGAGTCAATTGCTTTCTAACAATGAATACCTAGTAGCCGAAGGCTTGGCTGAAAACGCATTTAGAAAACAAAAAGGATTTAAACCTAGTGATGACCTTAAGGCTAATGGCTGGTACTTTCCCAATGGTCGATTTACCTTAAACAACAATTATCATTTAACCGATTCTACGATAATTATACGATACAATACATATGACATAGGGTCTTATGAAGCAGGAGCGACTACTTTAGAAATTGATTTGGATAAAATTAAAAAAGGTGCAGCATAAAAAAACAGCTCGAAAACTGCTTTAAATAAAGAGGAACTCAATCTTCACTTTTTTCAGAATAACTGCTAACACCCATAACTTAACTATAAAAAATCACGCTCACGCCCTCTTTTTTAATATGCCTGCATAGTATTAACGAAGAAGAATAGAAAAAGTTATTTTTGAATCAAACTATTTATTATGATAAAGACAGCAACAATTCTATTGGTACTAGTGATTACGAGCAGTTTGGCTTTTTCGCAAAATGCAAATGATGTAATCGGTAAATGGAAAACTATTGATGATGAGACAGGAGAAGCAAAATCGATTGTTGAACTATATAAGGTTGGAAATAAACTGCAGGGTAAAGTGATTCAAATCTTGAATCCCGCCAAAGTAGATAATGTCTGTACTCTTTGCGAAGACAACAGAAAAGGTAAGCGTATTCAGGGAATGATTATCGTAAAAGACATGGTTTGGGATGTTGATGAATGGGATGATGGAACTATCCTCGACCCAAACAAAGGTTCTATTTACGATTGCAAACTATGGCTAGAAAACGACAATAAGGACAAGTTATATCTCAGAGGATATATTGGATTTTTATTCCGCACCCAAAACTGGTACAGAATCACCGAATAAGACAACTTCTTGAAATTTAAAACAATACTAATAGCCCAAATTTTTTGGGCTTTTTTTAGTTGCACTGGTGATGAAGAATCCTCTGTGCCAAAAATTCCATCGGCTAATTTTAAAATTGAACTTACAGATCAGCAAAAAAAACTAGCTAAATCTATAGATAGTATTGCATCTAAAAGACATAAGCAAGGTATTTTTAATGGTGTCGTATTATTCGCTGAATATGGGCTTCCTATTTATTCTAAAGCATTTGGGTTTGCAAATTTCAAAACAAAAGAGCTGCTTACGGAACACTCTGTTTTTCAATTGGCATCGGTTTCAAAAATGTTTACTGCTACCGCTATACTTTTATTACAGCAAAAAGGGTACTTGTCTATTAACGATAGCATTCATCACATTATTCCTAACTTCCCCTATAAGGGCTTAATTATACGTCACTTACTTACTCACAGAAGTGGTTTGCCCAGGTATATGGTTGTGACTGACGAGCATTGGCCAAGAGACAGTATGTTAACAAATGAGGATATGCATGCCGTTATGGTTGCTCATTCTCCTAAACGTTATTTTTCACCAGATTTTCGATTCAATTATCAAAATACTAACTACGCATATTTGGCTCTGATAGTTGAGCGAGTTTCAGGGCAGAGTTTCGACAATTTTGTACGTGATCATATTTTTGAACCATTGGGAATGTACAATTCTAGAGTCTACTCAGGAAAAAAACAGCCCGACATTGCTGGTGCGGTTGTTGGCCACATTTACCGTCGCCCAAGAATTGTTTTACCACAAGAGAACTATATCAATGGGGTCTCAGGAGACAAGGGTGTCTACGCCTCTGTTGGTGATCTCTTAAAATTCGATCAAGCCTTATATACCGATACTTTCTTAACTGCCGAAAGCAAGCAACTCATGTTTCATCCATGGACCAAATGGCGCAGAGCCGGCAAAGACAGTTACGGGTTTGGTTGGAGAATTTCCAATTTTGAAAAAGACAACTTAGTCTATCACTACGGCTGGTGGAATGGGTTTAAGACCAGCTTTATGCGTTATACAAATTCCAAACGGACCATTATTATCCTAACTAATAGAGATCGAAAATTAACTTTAACTAAGGAGCTTCAAGCGCTATTATTCCCTGAATAATAACTTAGTCTTTACCCCAATTTTCCAACTCTTGCTCTGTAAGTAATTCTGGAAAGAACATTCTGCGCTGGTAGCTAGGGTGTAGGTACTTTTTCCATTCGCTTCCACCTGTTGCTGCTTTTACTTCCTTACCATGCTCCAAATAATGCTCAGCTGTTCTCAAATGAACCAAGGGCCATTTTACATTAAAAACGTGATCAAATTCTTTCATCATAGACATAAGCTCTGAAGTTTTTTCAGCTTCAGGTAATGCTAAATATTGTTGCCACAAGTTTCTTTTTTGATAGCGGTTTGCTAGTTTTCTGAAGGTCTTCATGTACTTTTCTTCAAACTGCCTTAAAGTCAACGATTTTTTGCCCGTCTTATGATCTACTCCAGCCATTTGCCAATAAATCCACTTGAACATTTCCTCTTGATCTCCACTTCCTTTTAGTTCTTCTTTCTTTCGATTCATAACTAAGTTCCACATATCAGTGCAATAGAACTCAATTTCTCTAAAAGTTGCCGATTGAAAACCCGAAGCAGGAGTTAATGTGTGGCGAAATTGGCCATACTGCTCCGGATCCATTCCCTCACGCATTACATCAAAACTCATTTGCGCAACTTCGGTATATCGCTTTGCTCGGGTAATTTTCTCCAAAAGAATTGGGCCCGTGATTCCTTCTTCTGCCGTCGCTTGCTCTAATTCATGAGTTACTAGTTTTAGCAATAACTCAGTAACTTGATGATACATCAAGAATATCACCTCATCAGGAAAGTTTGTCCTCGGTTTTTGAAGACTAAACAACGCATCTACCTGAATATAATCCCAGTAGTTAATTGCCTTTGCATGAAGGAGTCCCTCTAAGTATGCCTCAATTGGCTGTCCTTCAGCCGCATACTTTTCTTCAAGCTTTATAATTAGTTCTTCCTTATTCATAATAATGCTGTTTTTTTAGTCTTGTCAAATTTGTGCTATTCCATTAGACTAAATGCTGATTTATATCAGATTGCTAAACACTTACTAAAACTAACTTTGATTGCATGGGAAAAGCTGATATTAACTCAAGAAAAGATATCCATTCGTTGGTTTATACTTTTTATGAAAAAGTAAAACTTGACACTACACTTGGCCCTATTTTCATTAGAGCTATTCAAGATTGGCCAACACATATTGAACATTTAACTGATTTTTGGCAGTCTCAATTGTTATTCAATAAACGCTTTCGAGGTAATCCTGTCGAGGCTCATATAAAGATTGATAAAGATTGATAAAGATGAAAGTCATTCTATTTCATCCGAGCACTTTGGTTTGCTACCATTGATGATTTATTTGAAGGAGAAATTGCAGAACGCGCCAAAAGGAACGCACGAAAAATGAATACTCAATTATTCCTTAAAATTTGGGAAGCACGACAAAAAACTTAGCGCTTAATAAACTTTGTTCGAATCGCTGTATGGCCTGAAGTCAATTCAATAAAATACATTCCTGCTGAGAGTTCACTCGTATTTATAGTGGCTCCATTAGCCTCCAGCTCTCCTACTTTAACTAATTTCCCACTTGACGAAGTAACCTTAAATGCAAAAGCCTCTTCCACTATGAAGTTTGGTTTTACGCCAACAAATTCTTTCACAGGATTTGGGTAAATCAGAAAAGTTCTAATATTCTCAACATTCTCCTCTCTACCAACGTTAATGTGAGTGCCTTCAATTACTTCTCGAATTCCAATTAACACATTATAATCTGGGTCAATTTTCACACTGTCAGGAACATCATTAAAAGTTTCAGAAAACAATTCGTTGGTTTTTGTATGTGGGAATTTAAAATCGGTGCGCTTACCGTTTTTATAAACCGAAATCGGAATGTCAAAATCAAAAAATGGCGAATTCGCAGTGCTTCCAGTTTGGGTAATATCAAAATTTAAAGTATTGCCATCCAAATTATAAACTAACTCCAAATTCGGATGCCCTTCTCCTAAATACCAGTCATCAAAAAATGCTGTCAAATTTCGACCGCTTGTTAATTCTAGTTGGGTTATCAAGTTTTGAGTTATTGCAAAACCATAAGCTGATTTCGGATCATGTATAAAATTATAGATGCCGTCAAAAAACGCCTTGTCACCAATCTGGTGTCTCAAGGTGTGCAATACATAAGCTCCTTTGTTATAGGTAAGCCTTCCGCTAAAAAGCACAAAGAAATTGAGCGTGTCAACCGGGAAAACTGACCCAGTATTCCTACTTGTTATATAATTCGATGTTTCTCTTTTCCAGTCCATCCAATCACTGTCACCAAAACCTGCCTCATGCGTAAGCGCAGTTAAATAGGTTGCAAAACTTTCGTTAAGCCAAAGGTCTTCCCAAGAACCACAAGTTACTTTATTGCCAAACCATTGGTGCGCCAGTTCATGTGCCACTAAAGGTTGATTAAGATTTTGCATATGAGACATCGTTTGGTGTTCCATTCCACCGCCAATAGCCGTTTGTACATGACCATAATGCTCTCTCTTAAATGGATACTCTCCAAAAAGAGAATCGAACAAAACAAAAGTTTTCAGCAGCTGCTCCTCCACTGAATCAATCCAAAAGACTTGGTGCTTGAATAGGTAATTCTCTACGCGAATAGAGTCTTTATCCCAAACCATATCTTGAGAAATGTGTGCGTAAGTACCTATCGAAAATGCGAGTAAATAAAAGGCCATTGGATAAGAGTGCTTCCAATGGGAAACCGACTCCGCTCTTGAGCTATCTACTTCTATCAACTTACCATTTGATACGCCCATATAGTTTTTTGGATGAACCAAATAAATGTCAGCAGAATCAATTTTATCTTGCAGTGTCATTATGCAAGGCCACCAATATCGAGCACCATAGGGTTCACTTCGAGTCCAAACGTGTCTGAAATCTGATCTAAAATAATTCCCAATATCTGGTCCATCAGGAATTCCTTCAAAAACTACTCTAACAGAATGCGTTAGACCAATTACTTGTTTTTGCCCAATTGGAATTATTAGAAAATTTCCTTTGCGGTAAAAATTTAAGTTTTGAATAAGGTCAACTTGAACCCTGCTCACCGTCATTAATTTATTACTATCAAAATCTAACCAAAGCGTATCAATTTCGCGGCTTAGTTTATAGCTTAAAGTTACGTCACCATATATTTTCTGAACAGCTGGTTCGGCTTCAATTCTCATGTTTACATGAGTAATGTCTATAGCCGATGCAGTTGGTGTTTCACTTCTTTTTCCAAAACTTTCAGCCGCAGACTTTTCGTCTCCATGAAACTTTTGTTCCACATCAAAAACATGCTGAGCAGTTAAGGTAAATGAAAATATAGACGCAACTATTAATCCTAATATTGACTTCATTCGACAATGATACCAATTTCGAATCGTCGTTCTTTGTCACTAACCGATATTTCGTTTTAAAGGATAACTAACTTTGGCAAATGGCACTTAAAAAATTGGTATACTTAATTCTTGTTTTTAGCGTGACATTAAATTGTACTTCCAAAAAAACTGTTGAAATTTCACAAAAATGGAAAGGCGCTTTGCTCCTTTCCCCCGAGGTTAGGCTCCCAATAATCTTTGAGTTAAATTTTAAAACTGGCGACTCTACTTTTATGCTAATCAATGGCTCGGAACGTTTAACGTACAAGATTCAAAGCGGGAATAATAACGATTTCAAAGTAAAACTGGAACCTTACAATAGTGAATTGAACTTTACGATTTCAGCATCTAATATTCAGGGAACTTGGACAAACTACGCTAAAAGCACTGACTATAAGATCAGTTTTGAAGCCTCTGAATCAGTAGAAAAAAAGTCAATAAATGAACAAGGGAGCACATTAAAATTTCAAATTCAATTTGGTGTTGGAAAAGATGCCTACCCAGCAATTTTGTTATTGAAAAAAGAAAATAAGAGCCTTTCTGGAACTATTAAAACCGAAACGGGTGACTATCGTTATTTAAGCGGAAAACAAGAGGGCGACTCTATTTGGATGGCCTGTTTTGATGGCGCACATGCTTTTCTTTTTACCGCGCTCCAAAAAGGCGATAGTTTAACAAATGGGTCCTTCTACTCAGGCAATCACTATAAAGACATCTGGCAGGCTAGAATCAACGAAAGCTTTGATTTAACTGACCCTACAGAACTTACCAAAATAACATCAGACACTTTATTTCGATTTTCACTAATGAACCAAAATGGAGCCTTAATTGACCAGACAAATCCAATCTTTAATAATACGGTTACCTGTATTCAAATCATGGGGACATGGTGTCCGAATTGTAAAGACGAAACAGAATTCTTAAAAGAAATTCGGGCAAAATATACTGAAATAGAATTGCAAATTGTGGCTGCAGCTTTCGAGTATGAAAAAGACACTACAAAGGTATTGGCTCGAATTAAACACTATTCAAATTCTATGAAGTTGAATTATCCCATTTATTATGGAGGCTCTACCAATAAGAAAAAGGTAACCGACGTTTTTCCAGATTTAGATCGAGTAATTTCTTATCCAACGCTCATTATTCTAGATAAAGCAGGAAAGGTAAAACAGGTCCATACAGGGTTCAATGGACCAGCCACCGATGAATACCTAGAATTCAAAAAAAGTACGATTCGTCTTATTGATTCATTAATTATAATTTAGACCCATGAAAACACTACTCTCTCTCACATTTTCAATATTCCTTTTTGGAAGTGCAAATGCTCAATTTTTCTCTGCCTTAACCGAACGAGCAGAAAAAGCAAAAGATCGGATTTTATTAATTGAAGAAGGTGATTTTGAATGTTCTGATGACATTGCATCTTTAGTGAAAAAATATTGGACCATCGGCAAAGGCGTTGAACTAAAAACTACCGATGAAATTACCGCAATGTTAACTCCTGAAAATGCATTCAAATACATGGTGCTTACTGGCGATGAAAAAATGGAGGCTAAGCATAATGGCAGTTCTGCCGCTGAGGTTATTGGAATGGTGCTCTACCTTGGTGAAAATGCCATGATTCGAAATAATCTAAACATTGACCGAAAGTTTGTGTTCAAGGTCTCTTTTCCAAGTTGTGTGATTAGTGAAGCCGAAGTTCTTTTTATCTGTCAACATTTCGAAAATTACTTGAATAATTCTGTCCCTAACAACCAAAAGAAATCGATAATTCCAGCTGAAAAAACGCAGAGTATTCAAAGTCTGACCTTGCTTATTCCAAACAACGCAACTGAACTAGATATAGCAGCCATAAAAAAGGCCTACAAGTACCCTTGTAAACTCGTTGCACCAAGTGAAATTGAAAAAAACATTTTAGCAAAATCAGCTGATTTTGCTTACTTGAATATTCTGTGGAGCGATAAGCGGTTTGCATGGGAATCCGTAATTATCTCTTGCGAAAACAGTGAAGTATTGACGACTGCCAAAAACGATTATTTCAAAGCTTCAGTTAACAAAAGGAAATGGGATAAGGCAACTCAACCTTTAGCTATTTGCAGAACCAAAAGCAAACTAGCAGCCTATGAATTCAAGTCATTAAACAAAACAGTATTCAACGCAATAGAAGGAAAATAATGAAATTACTCACCACCGCACTTGCTCTTTTTATTTGGAGCTTTTCATTTGGACAAGACACTTTAAAAACTCCTACTGGATTACAAATTGTAACCCTGGAAAAAGGCGAAACTCAAATGCCTAAAGTAGGCCAAGAAGTAAAAGTGAAATACGTCGGATTTCTTGTAAATGAACAGATTTTTGAAGAATCTGAGGGTGGATTCAAATATATTCTTGGAGATAAAACCATAATTCCTGGTTGGAACGAAGCCTTGCAATTAATGCATTTAGGCGAAAAAGCTATTATTATTTTGCCGCCTCACTTGGCTTATGGCGCTAAGGGAAGTAAGGATCAATTTGAACCTGAAAAGTATTCTGTACCTCCTAATGCAACTATTCTTTTTGAGATTACGTTGCTAAAGATTAAGTAGACCTTTCTAACTAGACAGTATAGAATCATGCTGAATTTAGTTCAGCATCTCTACTTTATTGATAGTGGGCTTCTGGATGGCTATTCCAAACAAACTTTTCTAAAATTTGGTTCAATTCCGTTTCCCTAAAAACGGTAGTTTTCGAATATTAGGAGTTAGATGCTTTGCTGTCGGTGCAAATCATAATCCATGTTTTGCCATTCATTCCTTAAGATTAGTTGAACTATCCGTCGAAAGAGGATTAGAGAAACTTCTACAGGGGATTTCACTATTAACTAATCCAGACCTAATAGCAAGTATATTCCGCATAGCTATTTCACACAATCCGCCTGCGGCGACTGGTTCAATTGCACTTGTGGAATAACTGTGGTTTTTCTATTCCTCTGCGATAATAAAAGCCCTGCAGTTCAAGCAAAAAGAATCACTGAATTTTGCGCATTAAACCATGTAACAAGCATAATGATTCTTCTATTTTTGCAGCCAGAAAACCAAAATAGATTATGAGTTTGCAATTATCTGAACAGGAAATAGTTAGAAGAGAAGCATTGGATAAAATGCGTGCGTTAGGAATTAACCCTTACCCAGCAGAAAAATTTGATGTAAACGCAACTACCAAAGAAGTTTTAGCCAATTTCGATAAGGATAAACTCAACTTTCAAGAAGTAAGTATTGCTGGCCGAATGATGTCTAAACGTATTATGGGAAAGGCTTCTTTCGCTGAAATACAAGATTCGACTGGTCGCATGCAAGTCTATATTGCTCGTGATGAAATTTGCGATGGTGAGGACAAAATGATGTACAACGACGTTTTCAAAAAGCTCGTTGACATTGGTGATTTTGTTGGGCTAAAAGGATATGTTTTTGTTACGCAGGTAGGCGAAACGTCTTTATACGTTAACGATTTTAAAGTACTGAGCAAATCATTGCGTCCGCTTCCAATTGTAAAAACCGATGCTGATGGAAATGTACATGATGCTTTTACCGATCCAGAATTAAGATACCGTCAACGGTATGTCGATTTAATAGTAAACGATGGAGTAAAAGAAACGTTTATTAAACGAAATCGCATTATGAACGCAATGCGTAAGTTCTTTAATGACAAAGGATACTTAGAAGTAGAAACTCCAATTCTACAGCCTATCCCGGGTGGTGCTGCGGCGCGACCATTTATGACGCATCACAATGCATTGGATATTCCATTGTACTTAAGAGTTGCCAATGAATTGTACCTAAAACGATTGATCGTTGGTGGTTTTGATGGTGTTTATGAATTTGCCAAAGACTTCAGAAACGAAGGAATGGACCGAACGCATAACCCTGAGTTTACAGTAATGGAAATCTATGTAGCTTACAAAGACTACCACTGGATGATGGATTTTACCGAGAAAATGCTGGAAACAGCAAGTATGGCTGCAAACGGATCAACAAAGGCAACTATTGGTGAAAACGAAGTTGAATTTAAAGCTCCTTATGCTCGGATTCCTATGCTTACAGCAATCAAAGATCATACAGGTTATGACTTGAATGGAAAGTCTGAAGCTGAAGTTCGCGAAGCGGCTTTGGCACTAGGTTTAGAGGTGGACGAATCAATGGGCAAAGGAAAGTTGATTGATGAAATTTTTGGTGAAAAATGTGAGCACAATTACATTCAGCCTACCTTCATTACCGATTACCCGGTTGAAATGTCTCCGTTGTGCAAAAAGCACCGAGACGACGATTCGCTTACTGAGCGTTTTGAGCTTTTTGTAAACGGGAAGGAGTTAGCGAATGCTTATACTGAGTTGAACGATCCAATCGATCAGCGTGAGCGATTTGAAGAGCAAATGAAGCTTTCAGAAAAAGGTGATGATGAAGCCATGTTTATCGATCAAGATTTCTTGCGTGCCTTAGAATACGGAATGCCTCCTACTTCAGGAATGGGCATCGGAATCGACAGATTGTGTATGTTTTTGACCAACAGCCCCAGTATTCAAGATGTGTTGTTTTTTCCTCAAATGCGCCCAGAAAAATTTGACGCTCCCATCCAAAAGACCTTGGAACTTAACGACAACGAAAAAGCAATTTTCGATATTCTAAAAGTGCGTGAGCGTATTGAAATTAGTGAGCTAAAAGAATTGGCCGGACTCAGCGGAAAAGGCTGGGACAAGGGGATAAAAGGCCTTTCAAAACATGGCGTTGCTAAAGTTGAGAAAACGGAAGCGGGTGTTTTTGTAGGGGTTATTGGGTAGGCAATACCTCTTCACCTTTTTTTAAATCTAAGAAAACTCCTGCTGGAAACGGTTTCTAATGGTTAATCCAGAAGCAAAAGGTGGTGTACTTCATGGAAAAGGGACGCCAATTGCTCTCTCTGGGTTATGACTTTACTTAAATCAGGTTGTTCCTTCAACAACAAATTTACCTTTACAAAACACACGAAGGTGTTGTAACTGCTCACTAAAAGCAAAAACATCCTTTAAAATAGTGATGATCACAACAAACAAGATCATTATTAATTACAATAATTTTCTCTGAAACTTTAAGATTCAAAAGTTTCCTTTTTCCGATAAATAAACATTAAAAAGACTAAGATGAATTGCTCACTATTGTTGAGGTACTCAACCTTATTTATACTACTCAATTTGATATTATTGGGACAAAACTTTGCCCAATCTCAAGTTGTTTTTTCCAAAGCAGTTAATAGCAAAGCTTATATTGAAAACGTTTGGCCTACCAATGACGGCGGTTACATTGCCGGAGGTGTTTACCAATGGTTTGACACAAGTATCAGTGCGATTAATTATGACCATTACATCCTTAAAACAGATTCTGCAGGCAACACGCTGTGGGAAAGGATATACGACTTCACCACCAATGATGGATGGTGTTTGAGTGGAAGCACAATCAGAGAGCTAAGCGACGGCGGTTTCGCCTATATCGGCGCCGTAAATTGCGGTCAAAATGGTTGGCCAGCTCTAAGTAAATACAACTTATTACGTTTAGATAGTTCCGGAGACACATTATGGACAAAAACCTATGAACGTGGTCTAAGAAGCATGGGGCAGTGGGTAGAACCGACAGCCGATGGCGGGTTTATTATGACTGGTTATGCCGCCAATTTTGGGAGTAGTGCAGATGCTTACGTTGTAAAAACCGATAGTTTGGGAGCTGTAGAATGGACGAAAGAATATGAATTAGAACTCGAAGAACAGACAACCTGTGTAAGGCAAACAGCTGATGGTGGATATATACTGGTTGGAGGTAGCTCTAATCCAAATGTGGCTCCGAAGGCCCGTACATGGTTGTTGAAATTAGATGCTATCGGTGATACCCTTTGGACTAAAGTCTACCCATGGGGAATGTGGCAAATTAATGCCTTTGTGGAAGTAACACCAGATAACGGATACATTGTGTCGGTAAAAGATTCTTCGATTCATCAACGCGTGTTCAAAACGGATAGTTTAGGTGAAATAGAATGGACCAAAAATTTTGGTCAAGGTACTGGTTGTGTTGCTCAAACTGCTGACAACGAATTTGCCGTTTTTGGCAACAACTATTTTACCAAAACAGATGCTAGCGGAAATATGATTTCTTCTCAAACCACTAATTTTAGTCCGGTTTTTTGGCGCGCTACTCCTGATAATGGATTTATTACCACGACAGGAAACCACTTGATAAAAACGGATTGTGAAGGTAATCGGAGCTTTTGGGATACACTGAGCTGTCCTGCTCCAATAATACCTCAAGATACCAGTGCTGTAACTCTCGGTAATGTAGAAGTTGAACAAACCTCAGATATAGTTGTTTTTCCCAATCCAACTGAGGGTGTTTTTACCCTGGAAGGG
>CESE01028450.1_pt1 | contig 12256 bp, 10 predicted proteins | sample 350271 | NCBI WGS metagenome assembly CESE01 (sample SAMEA2621536, study PRJEB7988) | marine metagenome | isolation source: saline water (ENVO:00002010), including | reverse complement strand
ATAAACGATGATTCAGATCGATAATTATTTAGAGCTCTTCATTAAGCCGGGAAAAGTAATGTAAATTTAAATAAAATAATGAATAGAAACATCTTATTAATTATTTTACCGATATCAACTGAAAATAAGAAAGTAGCGGTGAGCGAAATCTTTAAAGCCTATACGTTTTATTAGTAATAATATATTTGAAAATATAACCATAGACGGTAAAAGTCCGGTAAAATTTACTAATTTATTAAGGAGTATAGTTTAATGGTAGAACACCGGTCTTCAAAACCGTATGCGTGGGTTCGATTCCTGCTACTCTTGTTTACATGATTAAACCTACTTTAAATACCTTACGAAAATTTAAAAATAATAAACATAAGTATAGTAGCCAAAATATTAAGCAACTAAAGTTAGTTAAAGTTCAGCAATTCCGTAAATCTTTCAATACTCAAAAAAAACATTATAGACCTTTCTTTAAAAAGCGTCAAACACTAAATTTAATAACCAAAGCTAGTGAAAACCTCAATAATTTTCTATTAAATTTTGAACCACTAAGCAATTACGGTTTAGAGATTCGAAGTTTAAAAACAAACTCAAGATCTTTCTTAGTTAAACCAAGTAATTTCTACTTACCTGCAAAATGTAAATTCGATTCCAATTTATCAAAAATTGAATTAAAAACTACTAAACAAGTACAGTTTGGTTTCCCTAAAACCCAAACAAACTTGCTAAATACCTTAATAGATTACTACTTGTCTATGTATTTATTACGTCGTAGTAATCTACACTCAAAAAAAGCCGCAGTAATTATTGCTCAGATAATCGATGCTGGACATTTCTCGAAAAGAACTGTGTATTTATCGTCCACTCAGTCAGTATTTTTAAAACACAAAGTCAAGCTAACGCATTATTTATCCGAGTATAGCTACTCACCTGTATTTATAAGTCCTGAGTCTATAACACCTCTTAATGCTCTACGACCTCGAGACTTTAATTTCTTAGTCAGTCAAAATAGGCAGACCTTGTGTATATCGGATTCGAACACAAACATCAATAACCTCCGCCTTTTAGAAAATAACTTAGTAAAGTTTCTTAATTTACTTTGGACTCAAAAAGTAACGCGACAAAATAAAACTTCTAGACCTAAATTTAGCAGGACTTTAATGTTCAAGCACTTTCTAAAAAAGAACCGATATCTTCCTAAGAATAACCTTTTACATAAACAAAGAACACTCTTTTTCACACTTCGAAAGTCCATTCGATTAGTTATGCGTACAAAAATTAATTTTTTATGACAAAAAAAACGAATGAATTGGGCATCAAAGCGTAGAAATGTTATGCAGTACTTCAATACTTTTAGTACTTTACCGTGACGTCAAAAAAAATTACTCACCGAACTAGATAAATCTCTCCCCAACAATCTACACAAAATCTCAGCGTTTACCCCATTTAACTACTCCAATCTACGTTTAAAAGCATTAAGTTCGGAGAAAAATAAACCTTCATTAATTTTTAACGGGGTTAGTTTGCCTTTGTCGACTATACCTACTCAATTAAGTATGTTCTACTTATTTCAACCATGGTTATTAACCACACTCAATGAGTCAAATAAAGCTAATACTCAGTCAAATCGATTTTTACTGAGTCTTCGTACAGATTTCAACCCCTTGTATACAAATTTACAACCCCATCACGAGTTCAAGCATATTATACTAAAGAAAATTCTTAGTTTATTCTCCACAAATAAAATACGAGAAGACATAATACCTTTCTACTATAATACGTTAGTTAGGTTCATGGAACATTGTTCAGGGAAAAAAATCTTAATCCAACTTTATCCTTTTCTAAATCAAAGTATTTCATATGATTATATCGTACGATATAAATCTTGAATAACCAGAATGAAGTCATACGAACGTCGATTAGGTCATAAGTTCTTTTTTGAAGAAGCGTTACACATAATGCATCTTAGTTTTACACTACGCGATGTACTACTTTTTAGCTCGTGACTAAAGGCTATGATCCTCCGTATTAGCTTTTGAAAAACCCGGACCATTTTTAGATTTTTACGTTATTTATTTTTAATCTACTTCGTACATATTTTTCCAGAATTACAAATAAAAGGACTAAAGATACGGTTGAAAGGTAAAATTAGTGCAGCGGGAAATTCTCGTAAACGGACGATACTTTATCGAGTAGGTCAAACTTCACACTCAGAATTAAACTTACGTGTGTCCCACTCTAAACAAACAATTAATACGTTTACGGGTGTAATGGGATTTCAGGTATGGTTATTTTACTAAATAGTTACCTAATTAGGTTTTTAAATTAACTATTATTGGGAAATATGGGAAATCCAGTTATTACTAGACTTGGTATTCAACAATTTTGACAAAATCATTGGTATTCTGACAGTAACACGAGTTCAAATTTACAGCAAGATAAATTATTCGAAAACCTCTTAAATTTATACTTAACCTATGGTCTTAAGATTCGGGAAAACTTATTTATACACGAGTACTGGTATTCGAATAATAAGCATATAAAAGCAGCTCGACTTAATCATCATAATGTTACCCACAATATATTTTATAGACGTTACTACTATTTAAACAATGTTGTTGGTGTAGAACATACATTTTTACTACGTAATACAACTCCTGAATACTTCCCACTTAAGTTATGACTTTTCAAATATAATAACTGAGTAGTACTAAACGTTACTTGATTTAAGCCTATGAAAGGTAAAAACCGTAATAATATCGTTTCAAATTCGGCAAGCGCAGCTAACGTTCTACATAAACCCTCATCCAAACACTTTATGAATAAGCGTTTCAAACTCTTACTATACTATTTCTATACTAAACTTTTAAGTAAGCATAAGAGTTACCAATTCTAACTCTATTTATAAATGTTACCATCCTCTTTACTGATAAAAACTACACCTATACACAAAAATCCTACTCTACACATTGAAAATTATTCCGAATTATGATATTCAACTCAGTCTTACTTCCAACACGATTTATATAATCAAATTTTTTCTAAAACTCCCCAAAGCATTTTAGTTTATGACAAATCTAAATCAGATATAAGCTCTACTTACGATGACGTCCATGATGAGTGATTTATACATAGTGAGTATAATCACCTGTCTACTTTAACATTTTACGAATTCTTCTTAGAGCACAAAATCGATATCCCATTCTGCTTTAAAAATTCGTACTCATTATTACGTCCCCAGAGGGAATTACCCGTAGGGAGTTTTATATCATATTTTATGAGACACGGATTAAAGCTAAAAACACAAGTAACATTTATTAAATCGCTCCATAACTTTTTTAGTACGCATATATCCCCTCAGCACATAACTGCTCTAATTTCTTGAAAAGAAGTCTTCTTGTCTTTACAAAACTTATTTTACAGTAACAAACACTTATACAATACAGCCTCACCTTATTATAATCAAGCGTTATCGTATAATCACTATCTTAATACTTCAAGCAAAAATATTTCTACAAGTACAGATATGTTTAACTTGCTATATAAAAACCTTACAGAATTATTACCCCTATTTAGTTTTTACATATATAAGGTTGATAAGAAAATTTTTAAGAACACACGAGGTAAATCAGGTAAATTCACGTTTATATGAAAGTTTATAGCTCCGTATAAACGTCTAAACTGAGTAATGTATTGACTGTCTAAAGAAATTAAACTGAAGACAGGTAAAAATTTTAACTCACGATTTCAAACACTTTTCCATGATATCATTTTTAAACCTCAGAATACTTGAGTGTCTAAAATTAAAAAGTTTTCGTATAATTACGTTTACCGTAATTGTCGTTCGACTTTAGCTGAAACATACAGAACTTCCACAAAATAACTAATATAAATTATGAACTCTACTGTTGTAAACCGCACGACTTATATCCATCATAAAAAGAAATCCGATCGGGTTAAAACCAAGAATCTTAACTGGCAAATCAAATCACGTCTACACCTAAATTATTATTCCCATTACTTACACCTACCATTTCTCTGAAATTTAGTAATTCTACGAAAATTAAAAACCCCTAGTATGTACTTGTACTCGAACACCTATTTTGTGAATCTATCGTTACCCGTAATTTTTCAAAATTACCATTTTGATATAAATACCAACATTATGTCATTTACTAATGTTTACGATAACAATTACAGTAATATATATTTTCATTACTTACGACGCTTAATTTCCCTCTGTAATTCTCCCCACTTCATTAAAATCAAATTTAAGGGAAAAGGGTACTACATCTATAAGAACAGGCGAAGTACTATTACCCCACAATTCGGTTTCGCCCATCGTCATTACATCTACGCGTCCCAAGTGTCTGTAAATTTTAGAACAAAAACAAGTATACTCCTTTATGGTATGTCAATGGTTGACTTGTTATTAGTTGGTGGACAAATCAAAGCTTTACGACCTATAAATATCTTCACAGGCCGTGGAGTCCGTTTTAATAAACAAATTATCTATAAGAAAACTGGTAAAGTAAGTTCTTACCGCTAATATATTTTATGCTTGAAGGTCGTAATGTACGAAGAGTCTTATGAGGATACCACCCAACATTTCAAAACTTAGATATGATAACAAATATGGGATGAAACCTTGTCTCATTATCATCTCAAGTTTTCTCTTACTTAAATTTTTTTGTTAATCGATTAGTGTTACCTTTCCAAAGTGTAACCTCCATCATCGGATTCATGTTATTAATGTGTATCGCAATGCAACTTTTATCAGGGTTTTTTCTCGCCTGATACTATATGCCCGAACCAGGATTAGTTATTGAGCTACGTGAAGAAATGTTTAATGATACTCGTTTCGGTGCCGAAGTCTTTTACATGCACGTACGTGGAGTAGATACTTTAATGCTCTTCTCATATATGCATATCATGAAAAAAATCTACCTAAAAAACTTCGTTACATCTGAATCAGATGGATGAATCTTAGGTGGATATGCTTTTCTCTGATTCCATGCTATCGTAGGTCTTGGAATTTCCTTAAGTGCTACCCATTTAAGTGATTTAACATTAACTATTATTGCAAACGTCGTTTGATCTTTAATGAATAATATTTATAAAACTTATTATATTATCTTTACTAATAAACATTTAAATGTTGATCAACTTACTCGTTTTATGGTTTTACATTATTTTACCCCATGATATTATCTATATCTTATTCAGTTACATGCTATGTTCTGTCACGAATCTTGAGACAGTGACAGTGGTGAGACTACTTATGAGGATAAATCTGGTACTTACATTTCATGATTCTATGACGGTTTCTTAAAAGAATTCCAAGATGCATGATATTGAAGTATTTTTGTATTTATATATTTCTTTATGCATCATTTTAGTGGTTATACAGTTAATTACTTCTTCTTCGAACGCTGAAATATTGCTGAATTAGATGAAATTAGATTTTATGGAGTAGCACCTCATTGATATTTCCGTGCATTTATGGGAATTTTAATTATCTCCCCTACACATTACGAAGGTCTAATGTGAATGGGTTTATACTTCGGACTACTTTTGTTACTCCCAATTATTTATAATTTTTATAACACATTTCATAAGTACGTAGCTACTATTCCTATGCAAAACTCGATATTACAAACCTCTGTTTTTATCATTTTCATGTTATCACTTTATTGTGTTGCTAGTATGTTACCTTGTGGTCGTTATTATTATGAACCCGAAGGTGGTTATGTAGGAAATCCTTGAGTTAAGTTTTCTTTACAGTTTGTCTATCTCTATTTAGGTTGAATTGCTCACCATTTAGATTTATTAGATCATTACATTTTCCAATGTAGTCAAACTTTCGCACGACGTACTAACACATCTAAAAACTGATTACTTAAACAGGTAAGTACTCCTGAACTCTCTGACGCAGCTGATAATACTACTGAAGTATTTATGAAAAATTTTATGAGTAAATTCCGTAAATAAATTATATAAATGTTAAATTCTAGTATAAAAAACCTCCAATTTAAGTATCAATTCCGTAATCTAGTTTATTATTCTATGCCACCATCAATACTGTTTGTAGTAAAAAAGAGATTTAATTTTATACTACTATGCATTACTTTTTTCAGTTTTTTACTATTTACTCTACTATAGTATGTTATATTATAATTTATGGGAGATTACGAAGTTGCATCATCTACATTATCGATATTTATTTTAACCACTCTAATATATAACTTGTTAACCTTCCTCTCTTTTAAAGATATTCTACGGCGCTTTGGGTTCATGAAAAACACTCGACGTGATTTTTATGAATGTGGGTTTAAACCCCAAACGCAAAAGCCAATTAAAGTTTCGATTCAGTTCTTAATTATTTGTGTATTTTTCCTACTATACGACATAGAATTAGTTTTCCTTTTCCCTTTTGTATCAGGTATAACTTTTCTCGGGCTTTACGATACCCTTCTGCTCATTCTATTTTTCACAGTTTTATATATCAGTCTACAGATTGATTACGAGCGTCATGCATTATACTGACAGGAGTAATAATATAAATTATTTATAAATGTTATTAGCACGTCAATTCAATAACCACCTAAGTACCCTAACTGAATATACCGCATTCCTCTTAAGTGATATATCGCTTAACTTTCTCTCTCAAATGAATTTCATAGAAAAATATTATATACGGAGTGAGTACATCTGACAAGACGGATTCCTATTTGATTTTTTGCAAAAAAAAACAGCAGATTTATGAGTTCGTCAATTTGTAATCTATACTGGGTTTATTTTTAGTGAGCGGTTTATGTTTGAGAATGTTGTACGTTTGTATTTAGATTATTTGATTTGACCAAGTCATAATTTCTCAATATTCGAGACGAATAATGTATCTGATATGCTCAACATTATTATATATACTTACGCATCCTTATTTTTATTATATATATCATTATATCTCGTATTTTACGTATAGCGTAAGATGTTACAAGTCTAAGTATGGTTACCGTATTGACTCATACTCAAATATGCATAGGTTCAATTCCTATAGACTTGCATTTTTATATTTTATGCATGAAGGTGTCTTAATCTCCTCTTTAATTGTTGTGGTACTCACATTATTTGTTATTCTAACCGAACGTAAACTACTCTCATTCTCTCAAAGACGAATGGGACCTACGTTATTGGGACGTAATGGAGCATTTCAAATAGTCGCTGACTTATTTAAGATGTTAACTAAAGAAATTTTTCTTATCCCACGGCCTGCCACTGTCATGGCACCTATCTTTCTATCCCTTTTATTCGGAACTCAGTTACTGTTCTCTCTTAATTTTATTTGAGGACCTAGCCTATTTCTTGTCGACTCAGTTGATTCCATGATATTATACCATCTAATATTAATACTCCTATCCAATATCTTTTTCTCAGTATTAGGTTTAGTTTCCCAATCGCGGTACGCAATTATTGGAACTATCCGTGGTCTTGTACACATGATATCTCTTGATATCTTTATTACAGTTCTGTACTCTATGCTTGTATTAATATCTCAGTCATCAAACTTTCATGATTTTGTTCTTACTCAAATTACATACTGATATATTATTATTTATGCCCCTGCTGCTTCCGGATTCATTATAGTTTTATTTTTAGAATCAAAACGGGCTCCGTTTGATCATGCTGAAACAGAATCTGAAGTAGTTGCAGGTTATTCGACTGAATATAATGGTCCTATGCTTTTAATGATCTTCTTAGCAGAATATTTTCATTTAGTTATATCTGTACTCCATTTTATACTATTCTTCTTAGGTGGCTGGTTTAGCTTTAACTTATTCTCACTATTACCTCCAATCTTCTTCAGTTACCACGAATCTTTAGTATATGCACCTATGTTCTTTTTATAAATTATGTTAAATTTTATCGACTTAATTCGAACTACACTAACGTTAGTTCCTAATTACACATTTATACACGTACCCTCGAATACTATATTTTTAGACCATTTACTAGATTGATTTTTTTTTTAAATAGGTTATGGGCCTTAATTTTAATACAAACTTCTTACACACTACTAATCAACTTATGATCTGGATTAGCTTAAGTATATTTTTTTATTACGGTAATAGTAATCTTAATTGATACGACATTTACTCCCGTGTATTGGGTAGTGAATTCTACTTAAATTTGTATTATTTCTTATGAACTTCTTTTTGATACATACCTTTTTTTATATTTCTTATCGTCATGTGGCAGCTTATAAGTTATATAGATTACCAACATGTAATTTATATACACGTACTATTAGTACTACTATTTTTAGTACTAGTCGATATACATTTTTATTGAATTCTAAATACTAACATGTACGACGTACACCTAAAATCCGAACATTTTAATAATTTACTACTAAACAGTATTAATAAATATCATCCCGGATTACTTTACTGAAGCACATTAGTTATTATTCGGTATTGAACCTCGTTTAATTTGTATTATATGCACTCCTTACGTAAATTCTACGTAGTAACATTTAATATGTCTACTACTGAACGTTTTACCACTTCAGGTGTAATACTTTTAATAACTTTAGGTTTCGGAGGTTGATGAGCATTGCAAGAGGGCTCCTGAGGGGGATGATGAAATTGAGACCCTTCTGAGGTGTTTGGGCTTTTAATACTTGTTTTTTTCTTATCGTATATGCACCGACCAAACTTAAAGCAGGGTTACTTGCAAGTGTGGTACTGGGATTTAAGCTTCTGTATATTTCTGCTCCAAATATATTTCTTCACTCAATTAAATTTTGATTTAGTTTCTCATAATTTTGGTACTAAAATTGACAACTTTATTGATAACACTAATTTTTATACATGGATTATACTAATAAGCTATCTTTTCTTAATACGAGTTTGACTAACTAAGTTAATCATATTAGGTTGATTATCTTTTACTTCAACACCCTATAAATTCTTAAATATGCAGGGCTTTAAGCTATATGGATACTTAATACTATTTATATTCTTATACGAATCAGTGTATAGTCTTATACCACTGTTTAATGATTTTTTATGAAAATTAATGAATATAAACATTTCAAACCATATACTAATTTTTGAAAAATACAATTTACAACTTGTCTATCTAATTATACTCTATTTTTGACAACCAAACAAGTTATTACTTCTTTTCATAGGCTACAACGTATGAAGTTATTACATACCGTGATTGTTGTACCTACGTATATCTCCACGAATAACTCATTTATTTCATTTATTTATTGCTGCTTTTATGTGGGCAAGTTTATTAACATTTAGTTATTCATACACAGATTGAAGTTTTTATAATAGTATTGTTAATTCGCCTTTGTCACAAACTATACTAAGTACAAACAACTTTGCCGTTGATTATTCGCAAGTTTATTACGGCAGTGAATCTTTTATATCAAGTTGGAATACGGTTTGGTTAGACACGACTCCCGAAGTTTACTCGTTCGTATACAATCTAACACAGCAGATTTCAAATCAGGTAATGGGGATAGGTGTTAAATTGTTCACTTTTAATGTAGGTGTAAACGATATTTTAGCTGTCAATTTTGTATATGTCTATACGCTTCTACTAAGCGCTTATTTATACCGGTTTTATTCTACCCTCCGAATTATATTTTAGGAAAGTTAACTAATCACTCCACATTCTAGGGTAATTTAACCTTAGTTAGCTTATAATATAATTAAATCCAAAGCTTTATAGTACAAAACTTCCATTCAATAACACCTTTTAATACCCGCACGCAACGTCTCACAGGCGTTATCAGACTAGAATCAACTCCCGTACTCACACTACTCTTAAAACTTAACACTCTTTACATGTACAATAACTTCTTGTCCAATACTCTCCTACCTAGATTTACAGTAAAGATACTACATACCTTTTTTATAAAACCTTTCACTAAATTCTTTAAACAACTTGTCTTTACCAGGTACGGCCTTTACACTAATAATTTTACGAAAAGTCTCTCTTACCATGTAATCAAGTCTTTAAATCAAAACTCCCTTAATAACGTAACTATTTTAACAAAGTTGTATACACAGCCTATACCTATAGTAAACTTCTCATTCTTTAAAAAAACATATAATACTATTATTATATACATTCTATACTTAATAACGCAAACCTATATTAATAACTTTACAAATTTTTCGCTATGATATACGTATATACATATACCTAAACAGTTCTATACTCTTAATTTTTGTAATAATTATTATTTCCAAATACATCATTTTTAATATGTAATTTACTCATTTGAGATTTTATTTTAAATTATATTGTTATTTATAAACCAAACAATTCTATCCTTATTTACTTTTGCCCCAATCTTACTAATTTTCCACTGTCTATTTATATTCCTATTTAAACGTTGACTAGGTCCAATTGGGACTTTCTACGGATCTCTACTTACGTTCTCTACAGTATTACTCCTATCTCTAAACGAGCTATACTTAATTTTATTGAATGGTAATTACAGTTTTATTGACTTCGGGCGTTGATTTTTCTGTTTAGAGTTAGTTGATTCTCATCTCGTTTTCTGCGTTGATAGCCTTGCTTTAGTATCCTCGTCGTTAGTATTAACACTAACGATGTTCGCTTTATATTTCGGTGTCGAGTACATGTATAGGGAAGCTTTTATAAATCGGTTACTATATTTACTTAATTTATTTGCAACCAGTGTCGTCTTTTTATTTTACTGTTACGATTATTTCCTTATCCTATTCTCATGGGAATGTATTGGTCTATTTTCTTTCCTACTTGTCAATTTCTATTCTACACGTATATACACAATTAAAGCTGCTATGAAAACTTTCGTTTTCTCCCGTATCAGTGATATGTTCATGTTTTTCTCGTTTATATTAACAATCAACACGTTCGCAACTACTGACTTATCCTTAATTTTTATTCAAATACCTTTTTATGTCTTCCATTATATTTTCATAGGGCAACAGGCTATACATTTTATAACATTATTCTCTTTTTGTTTAGTTACCTCTGGTGCAATTAAAGCAGCCCAATTCTTCTTCCACGTATGGTTACCTGATGCTATGGAAGCTCCAACACCTGCATCCGCTTTAATCCATTCGTCTACACTAGTTGTAGCGGGTATTTTTTTAGTTATACGATTCTCCGTTCTATTTGAATTTACCGTGTTTACAAATTACTACTTAGTACTATTCGGTGCTTTAACTTTAGCTTTTGGATCTATTACAGCTACCTTCCAAAATGATATTAAAAAGCTAGTTGCCTATTCAACAATTAGTCAGATAGGTTACTTAGTCTGTGGTTGTGGTTTTTGTTGTTATGAGGAGGTTTTAATATACTTAATTATACATGCTTTGAATAAAGCTTTTTTATTTGTGCTAGTTGGTTACATTGTACATTTCTTTAGTGGTAACACAGATATGCGTCAGATGGGAGGTGCTTTTTTGTACTCCTTTGATATTACTATTTTACTATTCGGAACCTGTTTTAATTTAGCTGGTTTACCTTATAGCGCAGGTTTTATCGGTAAGGAATTTCTACTATTTCAGGTTTTACGTGATGATTTTATCTCTTTATTCGTACGTGGTTGCTGGTTAGTAAGTTTCTTTTTTACTCCAATTTATATGTTTGTACTCGTGTTCATAGTTATGTTTGGCCCTAAAAAAGGTTTTATAGGGGTGTATTCGTCTACTTGAACAGTTACCGGCTTATTTCAAAACTTAACGTTACTTAAATCAACTAATGCGTATTCAGATCTAAATTTATCCCCTCGTTTCCAATTTACTGCTATTACCTCTAAATTAACCACTTACTTCCTTTTCTCATTCTGAATATTCTTCTTCTTTTTTGGAGAAGTACTTTTACTAGTAATCTTAAACTACTCCGTAACGGTTGATACAATAATGTCTACTTCCTTCTTCAACATAAAGCAGCATATCATCTTTTATATATCCTCTATGTCGTCTTATTTATCTACGCAGATCAACTTTTACATTATATTTCTAACTAGTTCAGCGGTGTTATATTTAATTAATCTCTCCTTCCAATCGCAGTATTGACTTTTCCGACATACTTACTGAAATTCTATATTAACAGGTAGTATAATTATATATCTGTACTGTACGTTTTAAACCTCTTTATTTAAGGTAGATATAGCTCAATTGGTAGAGCAACAGGTTGTGGCTCTGGAGGCTGTAAGTTCGAGTCTTACTATTTACCCTTTTATGTGACA
>CESE01022912.1_pt1 | contig 12259 bp, 9 predicted proteins | sample 350271 | NCBI WGS metagenome assembly CESE01 (sample SAMEA2621536, study PRJEB7988) | marine metagenome | isolation source: saline water (ENVO:00002010), including | reverse complement strand
AAATTTAATTTTTATTTTGATAAATTTTTGGCAAATATCTTTTATTAATAAGGTTGAGTTTTCAATTTCAAAAAAACTTATTTCTAATTACATTAGTAAAGATTATAACTTCTTTTTAAAAAAAAATTCATCTGAATTTATTAGAAATTTTACCACTGAGACTAACAATATTGTTAAGGGTTTAGGTAATTTCTTTTCAATTGTCGTTGAAATTTTATTACTAATTATATTGGTTATATATCTAGTTTTAATAAATCCTAAAATAACAATAATTTTATTTTTAATATTATCTTTGATAATTTTAATTTTAAACTTTCTTACGTATAGTAAAATCAAAAAATGGAGCTACATACGTGCAGACTTAGCTGCTGAATATTTAAAAATTTTAATACAAACTTTCAGTTCTATAAAAGAAATATTTGTTTTTAAAAAAACAGAGGAGATAAAAGAATTACATAATAAAAAAAAAAAAGAAGCAATAGATGTAAACAAAAAATTTTCTTATATAAATACACTTCCAAAACCATTTGCAGAAACTTTAATATTTTCAATATTAATTTTTTTGATTATTAAATTTCACCAATCAGAAAATTTTTTTTCTTATTTCACATTGTATGCATTAGTTTTGCTAAGACTGTATCCATCTGTGAACAAAATTGTACTTAACCTACAGGCTTTTAGCTATAAATTAATATCTTTTGATATAATAAGGAGAGAATTTTCTGAAGTGAACGATGAAAAAAATAAAAATTTAACTCATTTAGATAAAAATTTTTTTAAATCAAAAATAAATATCGAAAACTTATCTTTTAAATATGGAGATCAGAACATAATAAATGATATGAGTTTTGAATTAAATGTGGGAAAAACTTATGGTATTTTTGGTACAAGTGGATCAGGTAAGAGCACTTTTTTAGATTTAATTATGGGATTAAAAAGCCCTAGTTTAGGTAGAATAAAATTTGATAATAAAGAGGTTAATAATAAAAAGTATAATTGGCTAAGTGTAATTGGGTATGTGCCGCAAAACCCTTATCTTTATGATGAAACGATTTTAAGAAATATCTGTTTTGGTATAAAAAATAGTGAAATAAATTTAGAAAAAGTCAAAGATGCATTAAAAAAATCAAACTTAGAAACTTTTATTAAAACACTACCAGACGGTCTAAATACTTTAATCGGGGAAAGGGGTGTAAGAATATCAGGTGGACAAATGCAAAGAATAAGTTTAGCAAGGGCTTTGTACCATGATCCAAAAGTTTTAATTTTAGATGAAGTTACAAATCAGCTAGATGATGAAACTGAAAATCAGATAATCGAAGATTTATTAACACTTAAGAAAGATAAACTAATTTTATTTGTTACCCATAAAAAAAACCTATTAAGAAACTTTGATGAGACTATAGAATTTAAAAATAAAAAATCTTATGAAAAATATAAAAGAAATACTTAAAGCTGATTTTAAAAAGTTTCCTATAAGAAATTTTCTATCAAAAAATGATAAAATGTCATTATATAATGAATATAATTTGAGTAATTTTTTTTTATTTAAAAGAAGAATAAAATTAATATTAATAAATTTTTTAAATAGAATTTCCAAAAATAAGATATATTTAAACAACTCTCGTTCATTAAAAAATGTTAAAAAAAAATACGATAAAATATCAGGCAGCTATATTCGAATGAAGGAAGATAAGGACAGCCTTTTTATTGCTGAATTAAATAATGGGTCAGTAGTAGAATGTAATGGTAATATTCATCAATACTACGCAGATATTCTAAGTAAAATAATTTATCAAACAAAATCAAAATCCTTTCTTGAAGTTGGTGCGGGAGAACTAACCTTTTTTAAGATGATAAGTGATCTATTAAAAAAAAATTTTTTTAAAGTAAATGAAACAGGTGCGCTAGATATTTCTTTTAAGAGACTATTTGTAGGGAAAAATTATTTAAAAAAAAATAAAAACAAAATTAACTATATTGTTCAAGGAAATGCAGCTCAACTACCATTTGGTGATAATTCATTTGACTTAATTTATACCTGTCATTGCCTAGAACAAGTGCCTGAATTATTTAAAGAGAGTGTAAATGAAATGCTGAGAGTTGCAAAAAAATATGTTGTTTTAATAGAACCTTCTTATGAATTAAGTAATAAAATAACAAGTAATTATATTTACTATAAGGGATATATTCAGATTAATAAAAAACTATTGAGTACTGTTAAGCAAAAATACTTTAAACGAATAAGACTTCCCCTTAGACTATATTTAAATGGTACAGAGCTAATTATTTATAAAATAAAAAATAAAAAAACTAAAAAAACTAAAGTAGAATTTATTTGTCCAAAAACTAAAAAGACTATTATCAAAAAAAATAATATTATAGGTAATGAAAATGTACAATATAAAATTCAAAATCAAATATATAAATTAGTTGATCGAAAAAATATTTAAGGCTCTTAAAGAAAATTTGCATTCACCAAACCTAGAAAACTTGTAGTTATTTAATAAAAGTAAAATAATTTATTTTTAAATAGCAGATAAGATTTATAATAAATTTAGGAATTAAAAGTTAGTTTTTAATAATTATTTCATTAATTTTCAGAAATTTATTAAAATCTTTTAGCTTAAAACTTTTATTTGAATTTGAAACTTTTACAAAATAATCTATTGATCTTTGAAGAGATTTTTCCAACCAAGAATTAGTAAATGTTTTAATAACTTTTTTTTTGGGTTTTATAAAATTACCTGTTTTACCAAATGTATCTCTTGGATAAAATATGGATAAGTTTTTTTGGTTTGCAATTAACAATCCATTCGAAAAGAAAATTTTTATTTCTTCTTCAGCAACCGTTGAGTAGGACATAAAAATCTTTAAATAAAAATTATTATCAAAAGCTATATCAATTAGCGCATTATCTATTTTTTTTGCATTTATACAGCCGAACTGATTAATCTTAATATTTTTTATATCCCCAAACAGAAACATAAAAAGACTCAAATAATGAATACCTATATTCCCAGATATTTTTTGAAATGGGGAATCAGATTTAAATCGCCAATTATTATCAAAAGATTTTTTATAGGAAATCCCACTAGTAATATTTACCTGAGCATAAATTGGTTTTCCATAGGTTTTTTTTTTAATTACTTTAGCTAAAAAAGTATAGATATCAGAGTGTAATAAATTGTGACCAAAATATATTTTTTCCCTAACTTTTTTTGTTAGGTTTTTTAAAAAATCTATTTGTTTAAAATTAGTTGGGCCTGGCTTTTCACAATATATATAAATATTATTTTTAACAAATTTTTTAATGTATTCAAAGTGTGTTTTTGTAGCTGAGCTTATAAATACAGATTTGCATTGGTACAGTTTTTTTAAATCTGAAACATATTCTAATTTTATAATTTTATTATTTTTATTTAAATTTTTTATTTTATTTTTTTTATAGCAAAAAGAATAAATTTTTTTTATAGCTTTATTTTTTGATAAACTTGAAATAATTTCATAGCTATGGTTTCGGTACCCAACAACACCAACTATTAATTTTGACATCTGATACAAGGCTCTATTGTATTTCTCTTTTGATCAAGATGTTTTTGTCTAAGGCTATCATACTCTTTTGAATTCCAGATTTCAGAAATTGTTTTATTTTTGACATTCCATTTGGATAGAGTAGATTTATAATCATAATCACAAGGATTTACCTTTCCATCTGCCCAAACAAACATTCTTGTCCATAGCTCTTGGCATGCGTGCTTTAAATCATTTTCTTCGTTATCATAGGCACTTTCCCACTCAGTGTAAGGAACAAAAGCAATTACATCTGCAATATCTTTAAACTTTTGCTCCATCTCACTTAGGGATTGAGTGTCCGAAATTTTAACACCACTTATTTTTACTATATGCTTCTCCTTGCTGTAATGTTCTTTTCTTATTTTTGCAAAAAGATTTAAATTTTTCATAATTTTTTCAAACTTTCCGTTGACCCTTATTTTTTCATAAGTTTCTTTGTCTGCTGCATCTACGGAAAAAACAATTGATTGTATATCAGTAGATAATATAGAATGAATTAATTTTTCATTAAGTAATGAAGCATTGGTATTCATTTTTAAAGCTAAGAATTTATTACTAGAATAGTTAAGCATATTTACAAATTCTTTATTTAGGGTTGGTTCGCCTCTCGAAGCTAAGGTAATTGATTCTATCTTTCCTTCAACTTGATCAATAATTTTTTTATATAAATCTAAACTCATATTACTCATAAACCCTTCGGATTTATTAGAAAATGATTTATCAGCTTGGTAGCACATTACACATCTGTAATTACATACTGAAGTAGGTTCTATCTGTAAACAAGGAGGGAATTTTCCAATTTTGTTTTTTTTCGAAAAGTGTCTATATTTATACCTATAGATCAGATATCTAGCTATATCTTTTTTTTCTATGAATTTTAATTCAAAAAACTCATACTTGTTAATTTTGAATTCATGAGAATTTACTTTTTTTTTTAATAAATCGTTACAACCTTTTAGAATTTTGTTAAATATTTCAATATCTTCTTGTGATAGATTGTCATCAAGTTCTAAACTAACTATCTTTTCTAGTAGAGGGGTATTAGTTCCACTATCCAGATTATCTGCAAAATAGGGTTTGTCAAAGAAGGACTTACTTTCTGGTTTAGAATTTATAATACTATTTTTACTCATTTTTAATATTTTATTATAATAAATTACTTATACATCACGTATAGATCATCTGGTATTTAAGAACAATATCTATTAAACGTTTACAAATCTTATATAAAAGATATCTAACATATAATTATCAAATGCGAATAACTATAGTATATTTTCTTTAAACTCTAATGTTTTCTATTAATCTTAAAACAAAACTTTTTTTTTTACCTCTAGAGGTAAAAGCAAGGGAGTTATACCCAAAGCTATATTTTGCAAGTAAAGCATTAGAAAAAAATTATTCATGTTTTATTGGAGATAAAGCAGGAATTTTTAGAGCAACAAAATATTTCAATAATGGAGTATATTTTTATAAATCAATAAATTCTATTGATACTGATCACATAGTAAAAATTAAAGAGCGTAATAATAAATATATAGTTCAAGACGAAGAGGGTGGTTTCACATTGAAATTTCCAAGCAGGTATCAAGAGGAAGTTTTAAGGAACAGAACCAGCAAAACCAATGTCAATTTAATAGATAAGTTTTTCAATTGGGGAAAATTTGATAATAGACTTTGTATAAAACATTACAAAAAAGAAAAAAATAAATTTAGCATTACAGGTGGCCTGAGGTTTGACATATCTACGAAACCAGTTGTTAAAAAATTATATAAGGATCAAATAAAAAAAATTAATGATAAATATGGAAAAGATTATATTTTAATAACAACATCTCATTTAAGCCCTAAAAAAGATTTAAAAAAAACGATAAGAAATGATTTTTATTATTCGAAAATTAAAAATAAAAAAAAACTAAAAGATAGATTAATTATTTTAAAAGAATTAGTGAAACTAAACAAAAAAACTAAAGAATTATTAATTTATCTTACAAAAAAACTTCCTAATAAAAAATTTATATTAAGACCCCATCCATCTGAAAGTGCAAAGGATTGGCAAAGTTTTTTTAAAAAAAACTCAAAAACTCTTAACAATACATCACTTGATCTAGGGAGTGAAATTAATGCATTAATATTTAATTCTAAAATATTAATTAACTCCAAATCTGCATGTGGGTTACATGCATTGATGCAAAAAAAAAGGGTTATTTCATTTGTACCAAAAAATAAAATAAAAGATGATAATAAAAGAATAGTGGATGAAACAGGTTTTCTTGCAGAAACAATGGAAAATGTGTTTTTAATTTTAACAAAAAAATTAAATAATAAGCTCATATCTAATAAAAATAAAAATTCTAAAATTATACTAGATCATATTAAAAATTTTAATAATAAACAAAATGCAGCAGAAAATATATTATATGAAGTTAACAAATTCTATAATTTTAAAAGCAACATTAGTTTATTAAAAATATTATTACTATCCCCTCTGTACACACTCTCAGATTATTTTTTTAAATTGTTCAAAAAAGGCTTTTATGATCCAAAATTATCTCAGATAGCAATAAGGACCAACCTTGAAAAGATGGGTAGTAATAGATTGAGGAAATTTGAGGTAATAAATTTTTTTAAAAATAATAATCAATTAGACAAAATAAAAATTTTATCTTTTGGTAAAAGTTGTTTTTTTATATGCAAGAAATAATTTCTACCCCAAGTAAAATTTTTAATATTAATTATGAAGAATTAGCAAAAATTGTGGAAATATGGCAATAAAATCAATTTTATTCATTAATAATTTTAGCGGAGAAATTTTTTTAAACTCTTTTAAAAATTTACCCAGAAGTATTTTTGAGCTCATTCTGCCCTAAATAATAATGCCCAAATTCAAATTTTTAAATAATAGTTAAGCCACCATCTACAACTATATTAGATCCAGTTACGCATGATGATGCATCAGAGACTAAAAAATCTATTAAGTCATTAAATTCATTTTTTTTGCTAACCTTTACATAAGGTTTTTCAGAATATTTTATTAAATAATTTAAAACATAATCAGAAAATGTATATAAGGGAGACAATAATTGAATTTTTAATAATTGTTAAAAATTGCTCCTTTTTTAATAAATACCTTTTTTATACTTTCTTTATTGATTTCAGGGTAAATAAAAAAATCTTGAACTAAGATATAGCCATTAGCTGTTGATACAATAAATGTTCCATTCTTATTGACTTTCATAATTTTCCCTGGCTTTTGGATTAAATATTTATTTTTTAAAATTTTAACTTTATTAATAAAAACATTTTTATTATATACTCTAGCTTGGGCAACGTTGTAGGGTTTGGCTCTTATTCTTACTAGAGCCTCTATTTCTGCAGATGTTTTTTTCCAGTCTATGAAATCAAAGTCATTCATTTTTCCATAATAAGAACCACCTTGCTTTTGTTTTTTTGCTTTAATCTTATCATTTAGTATTTTATCAAAATTTTCTTTAAATAATAAGTATCCGTATCTCATTGCTCTATTGTAAAGCTCATAACCTGTTTCATTTTTTTTAATTAAATATTTTTTTTGAGCATAAATATCACCCCCATCTATTGTGTCGTTAATTTTATGAATGGTTACACCAAAAACTTTTTCTAATTTTAGCAAACCCCATGCTGTAGGAGTAGGACCGCGGTAAAATGGTAATATACTAGGATGAATATTAATTGTTGCCACTTTAGATGATGCCCATACTCTTTTTTTAATAATCCCCCTGAAATATGATGAAATTATTAAATCAGGTTTATTTGATCTTATTAAATCTTCCAGGTCTTTATTAATACTTTTACTAACAATTGTTTTGATATTATTTTCAATGCAAAAATCTTTAATATTAATACCACTCAAAGCATAATCTTGTGTTAAATCATAAGTAATTACCAGTGATATATTTATATTTTTTTTTTTCTTTAAAAAATTAAGAATATCAATAGTTATTTTTTGACAACCAAGTAAAATTATATTTTTCATTTAATTTTATTAATCATTTTAACAATACGCGTCAAGCCATTTCCATCAATCAATTTTTTACAACGATTTGACATTTTCTCTCTTAATGGTTGATTGTAAATTAATTCTATTAACGATTTTCTAAATAAATTTCTGTTTATTTGCATTAAATTAGATCCCAATATCACACATTTTTTATCTGAAAGTTTTTTTATACTTTTAAGTTGATGCATATACTGTGGTAAACTTATCGTAGGTATTCCTAGCGCACAAGACTCAAACAAAGTAAGGCCACCAGAGCATATTGAAATATCAGATCCTGCAAAAATTTTTGAATAATTTTTAGGAGATTTATAAAAATACAACCTATTTAAAAAACTTTTTTGAAATTTAAGTCTTAATTTTTTAATTATTTTATCATATTGAAAATCTGAAACGATTATTCTAAATTTAGTATTTTTTGGAAATAGATCAATATTCTTTAAAACAAAACTTAAAAAGTCTCTCTTATCATACCCACCAAAAGAAATAAATACATTCTTAATTTTACTTCTAATTTTTATTTTACTTTTATTCTCAACATTTAAAATTAAATATTTGTATCCAAGCAATACATTCTTATTTTTTTTTACATCTGAAAAAATTGCATTAACGGCTAGGTTACAATATTTTCTGCCTGAGCCATAATCATCAAAAGATAGTACTTTACTTTGAGTTTTAATTTTTTTAATAAACCTTTCAGTTGTTTTTAATCGATCAAGAATTATTAAATCAGGTTTGAATTTTAAAATATATTTAATTTCTTCATGTGAATTATTTTTTTTAATATTAAAAGTCTTAAAATTAAAAAGTTTTTTTTTTAAAATTTTTTTGCCAAATAAATATATGGAGTCGTCTCTAGTTAGAAATAAAATTTCTTTTTTTTTATAAATTTTTTTTTTAATAAGTTCATTTGCCAAACTTAAACATCTAAATATATGACCAGTGCCTACTTCTGGTGCAGTGCCAGCATCACATCTGAATAATATTTTGGGCATTATTAGGAAGATCTTCTAAAAATTTTAGCACTATTTTCAGAATTTCTTATACCTAAAAATTCTTCTCCAAAAATATTTTTGATTTTTTTTGATTGTACAACTATTTCTTTTAACATAGCTGGTTCTGCTGAAAGAGAGTGATCTGGACCTTCTTGATTTCTTGTTAGGGTAAAATGTTTTTCAACTATACTTGAACCAGCAGCTATAGCGTATTGAATTAATAAATTTCCTAGTGAATGATCAGAGAATCCAACTGGTCCATTAAAAATTTTTTTTAAATATTTTATGGTTGCGAGATTTCCATTTTCTTCTTCTAGTGGATAGGAAGAAATACAATGCATTATTGCTAATTCAGCCTCTTCACTGGATGTTTTTTTTTCCAATATAGTATTCAGTGCTTTTTCAAGCTCTTCTTTATTTGTCATGCCGGTAGACATAATTAAAGGTTTTTTTGTAGAAGAAACTTTAGAGAGTAATTTTGTATTTACTGTATCAAAACTTGCAATTTTGTAAGCTGGGCAATGAAGCTCTTCTAATAAATCAACCGATTCATCATCAAAGGGAGTGCTAAATAATGTAAACTTTAAATCTTTAGCCAGATCAAATAATTCCCTGTGTTCACCTTGAGTCAATTCACATTTTTTTAAAATCTCGTATACTGGGTTATCTTTTGCAACTCTTTTATCAGTTATATATGTTTGTAATTTTGCTGAACTTGCCCCACATTTTTGTGCAGTTTTAATTAAATCAATTGCAGTATGAAGATTTCCATTATGATTTATACCAATCTCTGCGATAATAAATACCGGGCTATTATCTCCAATTTCATTATCATTTATTGAAAATTTATCTTTATAAAAATTTAATTTTTCTACCATGCGGTAAATCCTCCATCAATAACCAATGTATGACCATTTATATAGCTCGCTTTTTTAGATAACAAGAATAATATTGGCCAAACTATTTCATGTGCGTAAGCCATTCTATTTAGTGGACATCTATATGAATAGTTTTTTTGAAAGTTTTTCCCCTGTGGTTTTTTTTCATTTAAAATACCACCAGGTGCAACAGCATTAATTCTTAGATTGACACCATCATAAGAAGAATTAGTTGCAAAATATTTGGTTATCTGAATGATTGCAGCTTTTGTGGCTCCATATATTTCTGAGTTCCTTCTATTACAATCGGTATATATTCTGGGATCAGGACTAACCAATCCATAATGAGATGCTACATTAATTATAGATCCAAATTTATTATTTTTTTTTAAAAATTTAGCATAAATTTTAATGCAATTAAGGGCTCCCTTAATATTAACATCTGTAACTAAATCTAACTCTTTTTTTGTTCTATTTTTCCAACTAGAAAAAACACTTACAGCTGCATTATTTATTAAATAGTTGATTTCATGGTATTTTTTTAAACCTAATGTAAAACTTTTTTTTAACAATTTCTGATCAGTAATATCTGTTCTTATAAAAATATAATTATTTTTTTCCCACTTCTTATTTTTTGAAATTTTTATAATTTCTTTAAAGTCTAAATCTAACCCAATAATCTTCCCTCCCAAACCAATTATTGTCTCACATAGCGATATTCCTAGTTGGCCGTTAACACCCGTTATCAAAAAAACTTTATTTTTTATATCAGTTTCAAACATTGAATTTTAAATACTCTTTATAATCTTTCTTTTTTTAGAGATAATTAATATCTATTCACCTTCAAGACAACATTATAATTAATTTTACCCCTTATTGGAAACTCTATACTGCTTAATAAATTTCGGTCAATAATAACAATCTTATTTTTTAAGTATAAATATAGTATTTATCGCACACAAAAGCTCAGCTTTTGACTACAAAGGGATGTGAGCCGCAACACACAAATGTTATTCATCTAATAAATATTAGCATCATTTTTTAGCAGATAGTCACTAAATTTAACTCCTAAAAACCCGAAGCAACCTGTTACAATTATTTTTTTTTTTTAAATTAAACAGTTTTGAGCTATAAGTCATAGAATAATTTTACACGATATATTGATAAATAAAATGATAAAAGATGATTATTTAATAAAGTTAGAAGAGACCACATTAAACTATTTAAGTTCAGTAGTAAAACCTGTGATCTTAGAGTTTGGTGTTAGGCACGGCCAATCAACTGAATTTTTTTTAAATATTTGCGAAAAAAATAATGGATTTTTATACTCAGTAGATATAGATAATAGCTCCAAGAAATTTGATTCTGAAAAATGGAAATTTATACATGGTAGAGATGATAACTTTAAATTAGTAGAAAGTTATATACCAAAAAAAATTGACTTAATTTACATTGATAGTTTTCATGATGCAGAACATGTGGCAAAAATTTTTTTTCATTATTACCCATTTTTAAAGGATAATGGTTGCTTAATAATCGATGATGTTAGTTGGTTGCCATACTCAAAAAAAAACGAAAGAGATAATTTTAATAGTGAAATTAATAATCACGAGACATTTTTTAAGATTTTGGACATTTATAATAATAACACAAAAAATTTTGATTTAAGTTTTAACTTCAAGAGCTCAGGAATGGCTAAGATTATAAAAAAAAATGAGAAAAATCTACTGATATCTAAAAAAGTAATAATTAGAAAATTTACTTTGAAAAATATAATAAGAAAAATTGTAAAATCATTTAATTAACAAGTGAAATATTTAAAAGTTATTACAGCGAGTCCAGGTCTTAGTGGGGCAGGGTTAATCTTTGACTACTTGTTAGATAGAAATGATTTTATTAGTCCTTTCAAAAATTACCCAGATAAAGATCAACAATCAGAATTTAGATTTATAACAGACCCAGGTGGACTAAATAGTCTTTACAATGGTTTTTATAAAAACTTTAGTGTTAATAATTGTGCTTACGTTTATGACGAGTTTAATAAATATCTAAATAAAATCAGCAAATTAACGATAGTAGAAAATAATAAAAAAAAAAAACTCTACAATAATTATTTTTTTAGTGAGATAGAAAAATTTAAAAAAAAAATAATTAAAAACAGTTATTATGGTTTGCCACAATTTCATAGGTTGGGTTTAAATAAAAAAGATAAGTTGGTATGGAAAATTACAAACCGTTTTAGAAGTGCACAACAATCAAAATTTTTACAAATGGTATTACCTGTTGATGAAAAAATATTTATAAATGAATCAAAAAAATTTGTTGATAAAGTTTTATATTTAAATGTTAATAATAAAAGAAAAAATATAGTTATTGATCAAGGAGCAAATTTTTGGAAACCAGAATTATCAACAATATTTTATTCAAATAAAAAAATTATTTTGATTACAAGAGACCCTAGGAGTATTTTTGCTAGTATAAAATCAAGAAAATCACTATCTTATCCAGGTCATAATATAAATATTTTTATAGATTGGTATCAGTCTATTATTTCAAGAATAAGATCGTTTAAAAACGCTAAAAATATTTTATTAATTAAATATGAAAACTTTATTATTAACCATGATAGTGAAAGTAAAAAATTATTAAAATTTCTTAAAATCAAAAAAATAAATAAAAACAGATTTAATATTGATGACTCAAGAAAAAATATTTATAAGGCAGATAACGTATTGACAAAAAAAGAAAAACATTTAATAGAAACTAAACTTAAA
>CESE01028608.1_pt1 | contig 12431 bp, 7 predicted proteins | sample 350271 | NCBI WGS metagenome assembly CESE01 (sample SAMEA2621536, study PRJEB7988) | marine metagenome | isolation source: saline water (ENVO:00002010), including | reverse complement strand
GACAGAAGGCGTGCATTCCAATCATCGCCATGCTGTGGTTTTGGGCGATATCCGCGACCAAAACTTATTGGAACACACTATACAAACTCATAAGCCCAATGTTGTAATTCACCTGGCCTCTATGCTGTCGGGCAGCTCTGAGGCCAACGCAGAAATGGCATGGGAGGTAAACGCCTCCAGTTCCATCCAGTTTATGCGTATGTGTCTGAAGCACCAAACAGGCCCATTTTTCTTTGCTAGCACCACTGCCACCTATGGTCCAGATCTGGACAGCCCAGTAGCACTGGATACGCCGCAATGGCCTGAAAACATCTATGGCGCCACTAAAGTCGCAGTGGAACGAATGGGGGTGTATTTGAAACTAAGGCAGCGTTTTGATTTCCGCTGCCTGCGCTTTCCAATGGTTTTGTCTCCCTTTGCACCCTCAGGAGCAATGACTGCCTACCCCAGCCATGCCATCATCGCCGCAGCACAGGGAAAAGACTTTGTTTTCCCTGTGGCTGAAAATACTGGCATGTCGACACTTTACCTCAATGATGTCACCCGCAGCATAGTTGAGATTTGCACAGCAAATCTCACTTCCCTGCACCAACACATCTATAATCTGCACAGCTATATGTTTACCGCCAAAGATCTCGCAGCTGCAATCCAGCACCGGTATCCAAATTTCACCTGTAGCTTCACCAAAAATAGCCCAACGGATGAATTGATCCGACGCTGGCCTGATATGCTTGACGACAGCGCTGCACGACAAGATTGGGGATGGCAGCCGCAGTATGATTTCGAAGCCACCATTGATGCATTAGTAAAAGACTCCATCACAAAATGAGACATGATATGATAACCTACAAAACACTGCTCATAAGCCTACCAGGCACGCATATTATGCAAATTACACTCAACCGCCCAGAAGCCGCGAATGCCTTCAACACGCAAATGGCTTTGGATTTAGTTTCGGCCTTTGAAGCAGCAGCCATGGATCCAAGTAATATACGCGCCATCATCCTCACCGGATCAGGCAGCCGCGCCTTTTGCGCTGGGGGTGATCTCAAAGAACGTAACGGCATGAGCAATGCCGCTTGGAGCAAGCAGCATTTAATCTATGAACGCATGGCCCGTGCTGTTATCAACTGCCCCATTCCAATTATTGGGGCCATCAATGGTGCGGCCTATGGCGGCGGTTGCGAATTGGCCGCTGCAGTAGATTTTACCTATGTTGCCGAAGGTGCAAAATTTGCGCAGACTGAGGTAAAAATTGGTATTATACCTGGGGCGGGCGGTACGCAGACCTTACCGCGTGCGATAGGCGAACGTCGGGCCAAAGAGCTAATCTTAACTGGGCAAGTATTCACCGCCCAGCAGGCACTGAAGTGGGGCCTAGCTAACGCAGTCTATCCACTGAAGGACCTTCTACCCAAAGCCATAGTAACCGCACAAGCTATTGCCGCCAATGCTCCCTTAGCCGTACGTCAAGCGAAGCAGGCAATATCAAAAGGGCCAAGTATGGGACTAAACGATGGGTTATCCTTCGAAATTGAAGCCTACAACCGCACCATACCAACACAAGATCGCCGCGAGGGCGTTTTGGCCTTCAATGAAAAACGTCTACCAAATTTTACAGGTGACTAATGCATCCAGAGAACCCTTAAGTCACAAAAATCTAGTCTTTGGTGTGATCCTGCCGGATTGAACCGCGGTACTTTACGGTAAGTTCTTCCGGCACTTCGCTGCCATCTACCATAAACGGCAAGATACCCCGCCGTAGAGACTGTCCACGCATAGCAATAATTTCACTCTCCGATTTGGTCACGCGTTGTGACATCCTAAGCCCCCAGTTTCGCAAATGGAGGTACAGCTGATCGATGATTTTATTATGATTAGATCCCTTTGCTAGATCATAAAACTCCTCAGGGTCCTGCTGTAAATCAAAGAGCATCGGCCGCATGCCACCCTCTGCATGCATCAGCTTATAGCGGCCATCAAATACCATAAATAACCGAGCATCTCGTGGTTTAACACCAAGCTTCACAGCCTGTGGTGTCGCGGAGTAATCATACTCAGAGATCACATAATCACGCCAAGCCGGCGTCTCTCCACGCAGCCAGGGCATCAGAGATTTACCTTCAAGAATGTGATCCGGTACCGAACCTCCAGCCACTTCAACAAAAGTAGCTGCCAGATCGATGCTTTCTACCAAAGCATCGCAAGTCACCCCACGCGTCACATCAGCCTCTGGGCGTGGATCATAGACAATCAGCGGCACCTTGACCGAAGCCTCATGAAACAAGTCTTTTTCTCCAAGCCAGTGATCACCTAGATAGTCGCCATGATCAGATGTCAGTACTATCATCGTGTCTTGCATACGACCTGTGGCCTCAAGATGGTCTAATAGACGCCCAAGTTGATCATCACATTGCTTGATCAACCCCATATAAGCTGGAATGACCTTATCGCGGACGTCTTTGCGTTGAAATGCAGATGCAACTTTATTGCCCATATATGCACCATAAACTGGGTGTGGATCCTCCCGCTCGACCTCGTGGCGCTGGGCTGCAGGCACATCTTTGGGGCCGAACATGTTGTGATAGGGCGCTGGAACAATATAGGGCCAATGCGGCTTAATAAAGCTAACATGGGCCATCCACGGGCCATCCACCTGATCTATAAAGTCGATGGCTTGACCTGTCAGCCAGGGGGTTTCGCTATCTTGCTCACGAATATTGGCGGGCTTATCAGCATTACGAAACATCCAGCCCGAAGCAATTTTATCATCACTAATGCCTGCGTTAGCGTAATCAGACCAAGGGTTTTCACCATCATATCCTTTTGATTTCAGATACTCATTATAAGGACTACGATTTTGGTCGTAATACCCATCAGGGCCATAGCCCCAAAGTCCATCATCACGCACCCAATTATCAAAGCCACATTCCGCCTGGCGCGCACCAATAACGCTATCTGCCGCCAACCCAAGCCGCGACATACCTTCAGCATCGACCTTCATATGGGTCTTTCCAATGATCCAAGAATTCATACCCAACTTGCGCAGATGATCACCAATAGTTTGCTCGCCCACGCGTAACGGAAAGCCATTCCACTGTGCCCCATGGCTGCTGGCATAACGACCAGTGTAGTAGCACATCCTGCTAGCACCACAGATTGGAGATTGCACATAGGTTTGAGTAAACCGAACGCCTTTTGCTGCAATACGATCAAAATTTGGAGTATCAAGATGTGGGTGCCCTGCACAACTCAGATAATCAAACCGCAATTGATCATACATTATAAAAAGAATGTTCATACCAGCCCCCAATATAATTGATATTATCATGTTAGTGCCAGCGCATCAGTTGCAAGCCCATTCTGGGCACAACAGCCTTATCCTAAACTAACTCTTGATACCTCGTGCAGCCAACAAGCACATCAAGTCAGCATCACAGATTTACTACAACTCTCGCAAGATTATTCCCTTAGCTTCTGCCTCCACACCAGCTCCCAAATACGCTAAAAACCACTAATAGTATAAAAGTACGCTGCATACTATTTAACGCGCACCGTTATTGTTTGTGGCTGCGAGCAAAATTCTAGGCTTGATCGACCTCCAACTTCACCGACACCTGATATTCCTGCCCCTGCCAATGGACTATGAAGATCGCGTATTTGCCATGAGTTAACCCAGACATGCCCGACCCTTAGTTGTTGAGACACTGATAGGCTACGCCCAACGTCTTTGGTCCAGATAGTAGCTGCTAATCCATACCGCGTGTTGTTAGCGCGCACGATAGCCTCGTCTTCATCGTCAAACGACGAAATATGCGCTACCGGCCCAAAGGTCTCTTCTTGCATCATGGTTGCATTGTCCGCCAAGCCAATCGCTATTGTTGGCTGGAAGAATGCTCCATTGTCGCGGGCATCTCCAAACTCTGGAATGCCACCACCACACAAAAATTCGCCACCCTCCTTTGGGACGGTCTGAACGATCGAATATACCTTCTCACGGTGCGCTTTTGATACGAGTGGGCCAATGGAAAATCCGTCATGGTTCTGCTCTCCGATAACGATATTTTTTCCAGCATGTGTTAGCCGTGCTGAAAATTCGTCAAAGCGGCTTTTGTGCACAAAAATTCGCTCTGTACAGAAACAGATTTGCCCACAGTTAAAAAATACTGAACGCGTTGATCCCTCAATCGCTAGGTCCATATCTGCATCTTCAAAAACTAATGAAGCGTTCTTGCCACCCAACTCCATGCCAACTTCGCGTAGATTACTCGCAGCGGATCTCATGATCTCAGAGCCTGTTCCAGGCTCACCTGTGAACAAGATGGCATCAACGTCTGGGTGTTCAGATAGAAAAGACCCTGTTGAATCACGGCCAAAGCCGTTCAGTAATGCGAAGGCACCGTCTGGAATATCTGAGGCCGCGATAACCTCTGCGAGGATCGAGGTCGAGCTTGGCGTTTCCTCAGACGGTTTTGCCATTACAGCGTTGCCCATAACCAAGGCTGGTGCCACTTTCAACACCATCATCAACAAGGGAACGTTCCAAGGTGCGATACAAGCAATCACGCCTTTGGGGCGGCGCTGTGATATCCACAACCCTTCAAATCCAGCTGGACCTACAAAATTCTTGGACCGGTTTTCAAGACCCAATGCCAGATCGCAATAACCCTCGAATAGGTTCGTCGCCCGGCGCCCATCAAAGTTGCTTGCCTGCCAATATGATCTGCCCGTATCGGCCATATCCGCTTCGATAAGGTCATCGACGCGAGCGCTAAGTCTTTGGGCCATATTACGCACAATAGCGACACGCTGGGGCATTGCCATATTGCCCCACGCACCAAACGCTTCTTTGCGTCCAGCCGCAATCGCCTCGTCGACTAGCGCTTTGTCGGCCTCATGGACCCGCGCAACGACACGGCCATCAAATGGGCTCGTCTTTTCCCAGGTCTTAATGGAGGAATGCCAACTACCGTTAACGAGATTCTTGATTTCTTTCATGTCATTCTCCCCTAACCAGTTGGTCCCACAGCTGCGTTTAAGCTACGATTTGATCAATCGCACCCATTACAGAATTCCCATCATAATCAAATAGTTCCATGCGTACACGGTCTCCCATTCTCATGAATTCTAGCTTGGCCGATCCAGTTTTTATAATCTCTAACGCACGATACTCACCGATACAGCCACAGCCAATCGACCAATCATCCGTTGCCGCTTCATTTGAAACAGTGCCCAAACCGATGATTGTTCCAGCCACAAAATTCCGGGTTTGAGCCACGTGCGCAATGGCGTCACCATAGCTGAACGGGCTGTCGATACCCGTTTCAATATTACCTACTTGCTCACCACGCAGATGCACGTGCATCTTTCCGCTGACAAATTTACCATTCCACAAGTCACCCAACTCATCAGGTGTGACTGCAATGGGCCCGAGAAAGCTTTCAGGTTTGGCGGTTAGAAAGCCAAAGGAACGCTTGAGTTCAGGCGCAACGATGCGGCGTAGCGATGTATCCTGAAGTAAGCAGAACAGGCGGATACATTTTGCCGCTTCATCAGGTGTTGCACCTCTTGGAACGTCTCCAGTAATAGCGGCAATTTCCGCCTCAAAATCAATCAGGTCTGCTTCCTTCTGACCTACAATTGGATCATTCCAAGCGCCATATCCGTGCGAAATACCTTGGTAAATCAAAGGTGCATCGTAGATGTCAGCTGGCAAGGTATCACCCCGTGCCTCGCGGTTCCGGCTGATGTGACAAATGTAACAAGCGCCATCAAGATACTGATAAGTACGTGGTAAAGGTGCGGCCAAACCGTCCATTTCCAGTTTGAACGCCTCACTTGTCGTACCACCATTAAGCGCCACGTATAGATCTTCTAGATTCGAAGCCACAGTATCCCAGCTATCGAGTGCGGATTGCAGGGTTGGCAGTTCGTCGCCCGCAAACGCTGCGCTTGATAGATCTTTGGAGACGACTACAAGCCGCCCGTCACGACCTGATTTAAGTGAGGCAAGTTTCATTGATGTGAACTCTTTTCTATAAGGACAATTATTTATCTCAACGACAGTTAGGATTTAAATTTGCGCGTTAACCCGTCCCAAGCATCGGGGTAGCTATAGTCAACATCACATTCTTCAGTCGCATATCTTGTCGGGTTCTGGGTAAAACGGGTCTCAAACATAAAGGCCATTGTGCCACTCAAACGTTCTGGTTCTAACGTTTTTGTACTCGCTTTGCTAAAGGCTTCATTGTCAGGACCATGCGCCACCAAAGGATTATGAAGGCTCATTCCACCAGGAACAAACCCACCGGGCTTAGCGTCGTACACACCATAAATAAGCCCCATGAACTCGGACATGACATTCATGTGGTACCAAGGTGGACGGAAACTATCCTCCATAACCAACCAACGCTCTGGGAAAATCACGAAGTCCACGTTTGCGGTGCCCGGCGTATCAGATGCAGAGGTCAGAACCGTATAGATCGATGGATCGGGATGATCAAAAAGTGTCGCACCGACAGGGGCAAACCGTTTCAAATTGTATTTATAGGGTGCATAATTTCCGTGCCACGCAACAACATCGAGTGGCGATTGCGCAAGTTCAGTTCGAAACATTCGGCCTTGGGACTTCAAGAATAGCTCACAAGGTTCCAGAATATCTTCATAGGCAGCAACAGGGTAATGAAAATCACGCGAGTTGGCGAGGCAGTTAGCCCCTATCGGACCACGTTCAGGCAAGGTCAGCGCCTGTCCATAATTTTCACAGATATAGCCACGTACAGGACCATCTACCAAGCGAACAGCAAATCGTATCCCTTTTGGAATTACAGCAATTTCACCCGGGCTAACGATTAGACGGCCACACTCCGTATCAAGCCTAATTGCGTTTTCTTGAGGTACAAATAGCATTTCGCCATCAGAATTCAGGAAATACCGACGATCCATTGATTTGTTAGCGACAAAAATGTGGCTGGCCATTCCTACCTGCAAATCTGCATTGCCACATGTTGTAATCGTCGCCAGTCCATCTAGAAAATCGATACATTCATCATTACTTGGCATCGCGTGGGGTTGCCAGCGGAGTTGCATAGACGGCAAATTACTCTCAAACGCGGGCGCTGTCCGCACATTGCCTTTGTCAACTTCCACGAAACCTGTGCCATGCTTGACGGAAGGTAGAATTCTGTAAAACCAAGTCCGCTTGTTCAGGTGACGCGGCGCGGTAAAAGCGGTCCCACTCAACTGTTCTGCGTAGAGCCCAAGCGGTGGCTGTTGCGGTGAATTTCGACCAATCGGAATAGCACCTTCAACGGCTTGCGTGCTGTGGGTGTTTTCAAAGCCACACAGGTAATTTAAGTCAGCTTTTGTTTGATCTAGCCGACCACCTAACGCAATAATCTCTTTCATGTATGTCTCCTTTTAGAAGTTCTTTAGCTTGTAGATGTTGGGAGTGCCCTCAGCGTCTATGCCCCCAAATGTTGGGCGAGGGCGGCATAAGTTATAGCAAAATCACTCATTGAACTTACGCCTCCATAGACATAGCGATCTGGCCTAACGAAAGCGGCACGCACACCATTTTCCGTAGCCCAATCTAGCATAAAACTATCAATTTCTTCAAACCCACTCGGTCCAACGGTTATCCGCTGCACGCCTAACCTCGCCAATGCATTATCATTTTCATCCGCCCATGATTGCGACTCTTCATCTGTTGCAAAGTAAAGGAACGACATCGGCACCACGTCATCTAACAGTTTAGCTGTCCCGTCGTGCATTATTCTTGGTTGCACCATCAGCGTACCTGCCAAAGGATCACCCGGTTTAATGATCCCTGTCGTCAGGTTAGGAATAAATTTCTGACGTGCAGTCACCATTTTACCAGCCAAGAGTTGCGCGCGCAAAGTCTTGTCCCGCACCCGCGCTTTTTCTTCATCGAGTTCACCGATGATAAGACCAAACTCTTTGCCCGCCTCAATGATGAAGCTCACGTGCGGAAGGCGTTCGACTTCGTATGAGTCGAGTAAAGGCTCTGATGTTTCATGCGTTTTTGTTCGGATCAACTTCCATGCCAAGTTTGAGGCATCCCTTAGGCCGGCGCAAAGCCCCTGCCCCAGAAACGGAGGCGTTTGATGCATGGCATCACCTGCTAAGAAAACGCGGCCTTCGCGCCATTTCTTACCAATCCGCGCATTAAAACGGTAGGTGGCACTACGCCAAAGCTTGAACGCAGAAGTATCAACATAGCCACCCCAAACGTCGTTAAGCTTTGCCGAATCTTTAAAATCTTCAGGTGTTTCACCAGGCATCAGTTTGATTTCCCACCGACGCAGGTTATCAGGACCTACCACAAATGTAGCAGGCCGCGAGGGTCTACAATACTGCGTTGTTTTGAGGGGCAGTTCCGTATCTCGTTGCTGCCAAGCATCAATTACAAGCCACCACTCATCAAATCCGAGATCGCGAAAACCAATGCCCAACGTCTGACGCACGGAGCTGTTTGCACCGTCACATCCGATCAGGAAATCAGCTACCACTTCGCTGGCTTCACCCGTCTTGATATCGGCAAAGCGTACGGAAACCTCACTTCCAGACTGCTCTAATTGCTCGAACTCTGAGCCCAGTCTCATATCAACTGTTGGAAGAGAGGCAAGTTTTTTGCGCAGCAATCGTTCAAGTACCGGCTGCACAAACATAAGTGTCGCAGCCCAACCTAGCGGATAAGGTGGTGGAAGCGGATCAAACTGCTTGATAACTTCGCCGTCTACACCAAGAAAATCTGTTCCCGGATGTGGTGAGATTGTTTTTGATAGCTCATCAGCAATGCCACAAAATTGCAGAATGCGCATAACTTCCCAGTCCAGAACAATTGCGCGGGGCTTGTCAAAAACCGATTGGAAACGTTCAAGAACCAAAACATTCAACCCGTTCTGACCTAACAACACCGCCAGTGTCGCTCCGACAGGCCCACAACCTGAGATGATCGCGTCGTATTTCATATTATAATATATTTTTGGTATAAAAACATGATAAATGTATAGGAATACGTTTGGAAAAGCGCAACCAAAATCCAATTACCCCACCCCCTAACCACCTGCGAATATTTACTTATAAATAAGCGCAGCCCCTCATCATGATAAAGCTGCACTGGCTTTGCTTAGTCAATAATGGTTTAGTGTGTGCGTTCAAACTCTTAGATTTTAGGAGCTATTTGCGCTGAGGTAATGCTTGATCATTTGTTCACATTGAGTTTAAAGAAATATAATAACAAATCAATATCATAATTTGATTTAAATACGACCCCCTGCTGCGCAAGCGCGCAATTGGAGGGAAAATGGAAGCAAAAGCATGATACCGCCAAACTTCATCTTGATCATGACCGACCAGCATCGCGCAGATCATTTAGGCTGTTCCGGCAATAATACGGTACGAACGTCGAACCTTGATGCTTTGGCCCAGACCGGCACCCGGTTTTCTAAGATGTACGTCGCCAATCCGGTTTGCATGCCCAACCGCGCGTCGATAATGACAGGGCGTCTCAGCTCAGTTCATGGTGGCCGCGATAATGGCATTCCAATGTCGCGGGATCATACTACTTTCGTCGATGTTCTTAAGGACGCTGGGTACAAAACGAGCCTGATCGGCAAGTCGCATCTACAAAACTTCATGAGCGGGCCGCCTGTTCACAAATTTGAACTTCAAAAAGGGCTGACACCGTCCTCTAGCCAACTTCGGGAGGCGATAAAGACTACGCGTTCAGGGCCACATTACAATCTGGAAAATGCACAGGCATGGCCCACCCCCTTGATGCAGCGCGCGAACCAGTTCTCCAACGATTTTTACGGGTTCGAGCATGCGGAGGTTTGCACAGGACATGGTGACGGCGTTGGAGGTGACTACCTGCTCTGGGCACGCGAGCAAGATCCAAACATCGACAGCCTGCGTGGACCAAAGAACGCCCTACCCAAGGAGGGTTTTGACGCTCCCCAAGCATTTCGCAGCGCGGTGCCGACCGAATTGCACCCAACTACATGGATCACAGATCGCAGCATTGCCAAGCTCAAAGAGTATGGGGAAAATAACAGTCACCCATTTTTCATGCAGATTTCTTATCCAGACCCACATCACCCCTTTGCACCGCCCGGTGAGTATTGGGGCAGCTATGACCCTCATGAAATGGACCTATCAGCAAGTTTTCATTACGGCAATCTCCCCGCCGTACAAGCGATGCGCGATGCTCTAAAAGACGGATCTTCGATCCGAAATGGCACACAACCTTTTGCCGTGAGCGAAGGTGAAGCACGCGTTCTGACTGCACTCAGTTACTCCATGATTACGATGATTGATGAAGCAATCGGGCGCGTTCTTGCCTCTCTATCAGAGCAGCAATTGGAGCGAGATACTGTGGTCATATTTACCTCCGACCACGGTGACATGATGGGCGATTATGGCATCATGTTGAAACGCTATTTCCATAACCAAGGGGTTATTCGTGTCCCCTTCGTCTGGAACGATTCCGCGAACCGAGCTACGACACTGAACGCTGATCTATGTTCCTCAATTGATATTTCGGCGACGATCTTGGCTCGCGCTGGCCTGCAACCCTTCCATGGGTGTCAGGGGCGCGATTTGTTTTCGTCGACAGCCCCAATGGGTGTACTAGTCGAAGAGGATATTCAAAGGCCAATGATTGGGACACCACCACTCGAACGGATTCGTACATATGTTAGCGACAGTTGGCGCATTACCCTACGTGCGAACGATGGCTGCAATGAACTCTTCAACCTCAATGACGACCCAAGCGAGATTCGAAATCTGTTTGGATCAGATGAAGCCAAAGAAACTCAAGCCGAACTTTCTGCTGAAATGCTTAAACATACAATAGCCTTTCAGGACCAATCACCACTGCCTACAGGGCGCGCCTGAAAACTAGACCGTTCAAACAAATTAAAGCCGGAAAGAAGAAATTATGCATAGGATCTCCAAAGATGAACCCGCAACTGAAACCGGTGGGACTGCTATCGTAAGAGCCCTTATCGAGAACGGCATTAATCGTGGTTTTTGCGTACCTGGGGAAAGCTTTCTTGGCATTCTAAACGCCTTTGATACTTACAAAGATAATTTTGATCTGGTTGTTTGCCGCCATGAAGGTGGTGCGTCGTTCATGGCGGAAGCCCAAGCCCGTATGACGGGAAAGCCCGGCGTCTGCCTTGTGACCCGTGGCCCCGGATCGTGCAACGCTCTCATAGGTCTTTCAACTGCAATGCAGGAAAGTACACCGATGATCCTGATTATTGGGCATGTTTCCACAGGAACGGCCGAAAGATTTCCATTTCAGGGCATCGATCCAAAGTCCGTATTTGGTTCTGTTTCCAAGTGGGTCGGCGTTGTTGAGCGCAGCTCAGACATTCCCTACATGATCGACCGAGCCATCCGTATTTCTATGGCAGGCCGACCTGGACCTGTCGTTATTGCGGTTCCTGACGACGTACAAATGAAAGACGTTCCTGCAGTTGCGATACGCCCCGCAACCCGGATGGCAGCTGCACCATCACCAAGCCAGATCGACACGTTGCAAGACATGCTCTCAAACAGTAAAAAGCCCTTGGCGATCGTTGGTGGAAACCTTTGGACAGCAAAAACTTCAGAGCTTTTTAAAGAGTTTGCTGAAAAAAATGATCTGCCCGTCGCCACGACCTTTCGACGTAATGATTTAATCGACAATAATAATGATCACTACATCGGCTCGTTCGGTCCCGTTCCACACCCAGCTTTGATTAAATATGCCACCGAGAGCGATTTGATCCTGCTTCTTGGTGGCCGATTGAGCGAAATCGAGACAGGCCGTTACAGCCAATTAGCAACGAATGATCCCGCGCGCAAATTCATTCAAGCAGGTGCACTTGATGACGAGTTTGGCGAAGTGCTGATCCCCGATCTCGCGATCACCACTGATATGACAGCCTTGGGTGCTGCGCTTGTCGACCTACCCCACCGCAATAAAACTCCTTGGGCGGATGACCGTGCGCGGCTCCGCACAAGTTATGAAACCTACCGAAAGCCAGTAGATTTCGGTGATCTGCCTAACCCGGCTATCGCCGTGGCAGCGCTTAGCAAAGCCATGCCTGATGAGACCATCGTGACAGGTGGCGCCGGTAACTACACGCACTTCTTCTTACGTCACCACGATTTCAAAATAACAGGCACCCTGCTCGCCCCACTTTCCGGTCCGATGGGATATTCTATTCCCTCAGCCATCTCAGCCGCCATGGCTCGCCCCGGCATAGAAACTCTAGCCTATGTGGGTGACGGCTGCTTCTTCATGAACCCGCAAGAACTCGTCATCGCCGTAAAACGCGAACTTCCAGTAACTGTCGTGATGTTCAACAACGGAATTTACGGCTCAATCCGGATGCACCAAGAGCTTAATCCAGCGA
>CESE01277164.1_pt1 | contig 12493 bp, 9 predicted proteins | sample 350271 | NCBI WGS metagenome assembly CESE01 (sample SAMEA2621536, study PRJEB7988) | marine metagenome | isolation source: saline water (ENVO:00002010), including | reverse complement strand
AAAAATATCTTTTAAAAGCTATGGATAAGACATATTACCCTACTGAGATTGAGGAAAAGTGGGCAAAGATTTGGTCTGAGAGAAAGGTCGAGAATAAAGATTCAAAAGATTCTTTCTCACAGGTCATTCCGCCACCAAATGTTACAGGGACTCTTCATATGGGTCATAGCTTTCAGTACGCTATTATGGATTTTTATACCAGATATAATCATATGTCCGGTAAAGATGCTCATTGGCAAGTTGGAAGTGATCATGCTGGAATTGCTACTCAAATGGTTGTTGAAAATAATCTAGCAAAAAAAGAAATTACTAGAAATGATTTAGGAAGAGAAAAGTTTTTAGAAGAGGTTTGGTCTTGGAAGAATTATTCTGAAGAAAAAATTAAATCACAAATCAAGAGGCTTGGTTCAACAGTTGATTGGGATAAATATCGCTTTACTTTAGATGATGGTTTTAACGAAGCTGTTATTAAAGCTTTTGTTGAACTTCATAGAAAAAATAAAATTTATAGAGGCTATAGGCTTGTAAATTGGGATCCCGCTTTAAAAACTGCTGTATCTGACCTTGAGGTTGTTAGGCAAGAAAAAGATGGCTTACTTTGGCATATAAAATATCCAATAGAGGATTCTAATGAATACGTTACTGTAGCAACAACAAGACCTGAAACTATGTTTGGTGATATGGCTATTGCTGTAAATCCTAAAGATGAGAGATATAAATCACTAATTGGTAAAAACGTTATCCTGCCATTTGTTGCAAGAAAGCTGCCTATTATTGGTGATGAGTATGTGGATATGGAATTTGGCACTGGTTGTTTAAAAATAACACCTGGACATGATTTTAATGACTACGAAATAGGAAAAAAATATGCTTTATATGAAGCTGATGGTGAAGTAAAAACTTCAAATATAGCTAGTGATTTTAAGCCTATTAATATTTTTAACGATGATGCTTGGTCAAATGACAATGTACCTGAACCATTTAATAATCTAGATCGATTTAAAGTTCGCAAACTTGTTATTGAAAAGTTAAATGAATTAGAGTTATTAGAAAAAGAAGAGAAGCATCATATCAGCGTCCCTAGAGGCGAAAGATCTAATGTTGTTATAGAACCCAAACTAAGTCATCAGTGGTATGTTAAAACCTCTGAAATGGCTGCAAAAGCAAATGATGCAGTTAATAAAGGAGAAATTAAGTTCCATCCTGAAAATTGGATTAAGACATACTTTAATTGGATGGATAATATTGAAGATTGGTGTATTAGTAGGCAAATTTGGTGGGGTCATAGAATACCGGCTTGGTATGACGAAGACGGTAATGTTTATGTTGGTTATGACGAGATAGAAACAAGGGATCATTACAAATTAGATAATAGAAATTTATCTCAAGATAATGACGTCTTAGATACATGGTTTTCTTCAAGTTTATGGCCTTTTGCTTCGATGGGATGGCCTAATGATACTGAAGACTATAACAAGCATTTTCCAACATCACTTCTTGTTACAGGTTTTGATATTATTTTCTTCTGGGTTGCAAGAATGATGATGATGAGTCTAGAGTTCACTAATCAAATTCCATTTAAAGATGTCTATGTTACAGGTCTAATAAGAGATGAGAATGGTCAAAAAATGTCAAAATCTAAAGGTAATGTAATTGACCCACTTGATTTGGTTTATGGTATTTCTTTGGACGATTTAGTTGAAAAAAGAACATCTAATCTTATGCAGGAAGGTAAGGCAGAAAAGATTGAGAAAAAAACTAGAAATCAATTCCCAAATGGAATTGAGTCATATGGAACAGACGCATTGAGAATGACCTTCTATTCTCTGGCAACTCACACTAAGGATATAAGTTTTGAATTAGGTAGACTTAAAGGGTATAGAAATTTTTGTACGAAAATATGGAATGCTGCTAGATTTATAAATGGATATCCAGCAGGCAATCAGGTATTTACACCTTCTAATGATATTGATAATTGGATTGAAGAGGAATTTAATAAATCATCTAAAAAAATTAAAAAGAACATCCAAGAATATCGATTAGATTTCGCTGTAAATGAGGTATATGAATTCTTTTGGAGTAAATTCTGTGATATTTATATCGAAGAATGCAAGAAAACGAGTAATACCAATAATCTAAGACCTATGCTTCAAAAGATCTTAGTTATGATGCACCCTTTTGCACCTTTTATTACTGAAGAAATTCATACACTGCTATTTAATAAACAAATTATTGAATAATAAAAGCTTTATGCTTTTTGGAAATTATAGATACTACCAGTATTAAATATCTGAGTTAGCTCATCAAGTACCGTATAACTTTCATTCACCAAGTCCGGGTCTGCTAGCTCATTAATATCTAAATTGTCTCTATAAGATGAATTAATAAGGTTCTCTAGGCTAATTAGTAGTGATGGATTAAGAAGAAAATTAGGATTTATATTATTAAACTCATCTTCATTAACAACTATTTTAAACCGTAAGCATGCAGGCCCTCCTCCATTCATCATGCTTTGCTTTATATCGACATATCTTAAATCTTGAATAGGTGAATTAGTTTTAATATTTTCAAGCCATTTAGTACATTCAGAAAAATTCTTCACTTCACTTGGCATTATAAAAGTCATATTTCCACTAGAATTTAAAACAAGTTGAGAATTAAGTAGGTAGGAGCTTACCAATACATCAAGAGGAATTTCTTTTTCAGAGATTTCTATAAAAAATAATTCATTGGGATTTTTAAGGCTATTTTTTATTTTTTGAATCTCATATTTGCTATCTGCAAATGCTTTCTCGTGATAAATAAAAACATTCTCAGTTGATAGGCTAACAATATCATTATGAAAACTCCCACTATTGATAGCTTCTATATTCTGTTTTAAGAAAAAAGTTTTATCTGCGTCTAGTTGATGGGATTTTGCAATATATTCAGATGCTGATTTTGTTTGTCTTGCTACAAAATTTAGATTAGTTTCAGAGGAATCTCTTCCATATACAAATATTTGAATACCTTTCTCTAAATGATTGTTAGATATTCTTAAATGATTAGCTGCCCCTTCATCACCCATAAGTTCAGATGGGTCAATAGGTTTGTGAATCTTAAAGTGGGAACTATTAAAAATAATATTAAGTTGATTATATGTGAACTCTGATTCAATTCTTCTGTGAGGCATTGAAAATAAATTAGCAGGTGTTATGTGAGCAATTGAATCAACAGAATCAGTACTTGGAGAAAATGTTGCTGCATTAGCAGCCCACATAGAAGATGCTGAATATGATTGATTTAGGAGTAAAGTTGAAGTCTTTGATGCAGATAAAACAATATCATTCGCGCTTCCTGAAAAGCCTTGCTTTCGAAGTGATTCTAAATGAGGTCTTTCATGAGGTAAGAATATGCCTTGAGGTATACCAAGATCAATTAACAATTTCATTTTCTCTAAACCTTGAAGAGCCGCTTTTTTAGGATTAGAGGTTTTTTTACTATTCTTAAAAGAAGCTATGTTCCCCTCAGAAAGCCCGGAATAGTTATGAGTTGGTCCGATAAGACCATCAAAATTTAACTCACCTCTATACATGACTAGAAATTGTCGTTAACAACGCTTGCTACAGGCCATGCACAGTAATCAGCAGCATAAAAACCAGCTGGTCTTAAGTTTCCACTCATACCAGAACCTCCAAAAGGCGCACTACCTGAGGCTCCTGTAGTCGTTGTATTAAAATTTATTATTCCGGCTGAAACCTCATTAATAAAATGATTAAAAAGCTCCTTTTTATCCGAAATAAGTCCAGCAGAAAGACCGAATGAAGTATTATTTGCCTCATAAGTAGCTTCTTCAAATGTATCAACAAATTTTATCTGAATCATTGGTCCAAACATCTCTTTATCAATGATCTTTTTTACCCCGGTCATATCTATTATCGATGGAGTTACATAATTACCTTTAGATTTAACATGCCTACCTCTTAAAATAACTTTACCACCTATTTTTATAAGAGAATCCTGAAAATCAATGAAATTTTGAACAGCAGTTTTAGATATCAATGGTCCATAGAAATAATCTTTAGATGCTTCTTTATATGAAAGTAATTTTGATTTCTTTTTAAGCAATTCAACAATTTTTTTTGATGATTTGGAATTAGAAAGTATTAATCTGCGCGCACATGTGCATCTTTGGCCTGTTGAAATAAATGCAGATTCAAAAATTAATTCAGATGCTTTAATTAACTTCTTAGTATTCCAAACAACCAAAGGGTTGTTGCCACCTAATTCTAAAGCTAATATTTTATTAGGGTAATTTGCCATCAACTTACTAAGTGACATTCCAGCTATATGGCTACCAGTAAATAATAGACCATTTGTTTTGGGATGCTTGGCAAGACTTCTTACGACATCTTTTGAGCCATGAAGAAGGTTAATAACGCCATTTGGAATTCCTGCTTCATGCCATAATTGAACCATCAATTCACCTACTAAGGGTGTATGCTCGCTCGGCTTAAAAATAATTACATTTCCAGCAATTAAGGCAGGGGTAATATGGCCGTTTGGAAGATGGAATGGAAAATTAAATGGGCCAATAACACTTAAAACTCCGTGAGGTCTATGATTGGTAATTTGCGTATTTTTTCCTAATGGGCTAGATGACTTACCTGTTCTTTCATGAAATGCATTTAAAGAGTTTTTGTATTTTGCAATAGAAGCCCCAACCTCAGAAAGACTATCTCCTAATTCTTTTCCTGTTTCCAGCTTAATTAGATCTTTTATTTTTTCTTTATTTATTTCAAGAAGGGTATAAAACCTTTGAATGATCTTTAACCTTGAATCTAGACCTCTTTTATTCCAATCTGGAAAAGCTGCGTGCGCAGAATTAATAGCATTTAGAACTTGTGAATTAGATGCATAATTTCCATCCCAAATTAATTTATTATCAAGCGGGCTAATGCTGCTAAATGAACTGCTTTTGCCTTCAGTCCATTTACCATTTATATATATCATTAAACATTCTCAATATTAATTCTAACTTCATCGCCTGAAGAAATTTCTAAAGCTTTTGCGGTTTTTTGTGAAATTTCTATAGTATTACTATTAATTAAATTATAGTTTTCTCTGACAACTCTATAATTATTTAAAGAAAAGTTAATTATGAATCCATAATTACTAAAATTGACTGATCTTTTTACATCAACTTTTACTTTAATAGAAGATTTTACGATTGGTATATTTTTTGCAAGAACTTCCATGCAAGGACCGCCATCTAAAATATCAACAAGTCCGTTAGATTTAAAGCCTTGTTTTGAAAGCATGCTTAGAGCAGGCATGGCATTTGGATGAGGTTTGCCTAAAACTTTTTGAACTCTTCTGGAAAGGAGCTCCACCATAAAAGGGAATTTTGGAACAGATTCGGTTATAAAGTTGTTATCTATATAGCTTAATCTATCTATACTAAAAAAATCTAAATTAAAAAAAGCCTTACTAAATGAATCCCAAAAATATGATTTTCCATTTTTATCTTTCCAGCCTCTTATCTCTACAAGAATCTTTTTATCAAACCTAGCCTGATGAGAAGCTATTAGCTGAAGCCTTGCAAATGATAATAAAGATCCTCGACCTCTTCCTCTTGAAGCTGGGTCTATAAAGATAGTGCCTAATTCAGAATAAGGTTTGTGCAATAGATGTAACTGAAGGGTTTCAGCCTCTTTTTCAAAATTATAAGTTGCAGAAGATAGCTTGATTGTTTTTAATTTAAAAAATACAGACGGCTTATCTTTAGATATTGATGTATATATAGCTGAAATGCCTATTATTTTTTTATCATTTTCTAATACAAAGAGGTAAGTATCTTTATTTGGGTTAGCAGATTTTTTATTTGCAGATGCTATAGACCATTCAATTCTTTCTTGAACTTCCTTTTTATTCTTTGGCATGGTGGTCATGCCCATTCCAGTTTTCTTTATGAGTTTTGTAACTTGTTGAAGATCAGAAGTTTTTACCAGTCTAACAACCTGCATAAGCTATCTTAAAGAATCATTTTTATGGTGATAGAATGTGTAAGTTGAGCTTACAGGGATGTCTGTACCAGCAACAACGCTTCTTGATTCAGTTACTGAGATTGCATCAATATCGTTATCACCATTAGAATCTAGCCATAAAGTATTAATAGTCTTATCAGGGAAATTTACTGTCGAAGTTAAATCCTCTTCAGTCCATATGTAGCTTGTTACAACATAGGTTCCAACCACAACTGCACCACCATTACCTAAATCATCAGCACTAGCGGCTGCGGACGACTCAATTGTATAAGTGTCATCAGAGGGAGTTGAGGTAATTGTGAATTGTCCATTTAAAATTTCAGCTGTGATGTTTCCACCTAATCCTTCTGCGCCACTATATGTAACTAATTGAGAGAATTTAGCCCCATGAGCAGTTTGATTAACTGTTAGAATTGCTGATCCCTCAGCAGCTGTAAAAGTAATATCACCGGCAGAGGATGCAACATCAGTGTCGTATGAAGATTTTTGATATGCACTAAACATTTTGCTCGTACATGATTCTTGAACACAATCTATTGGAGCAAGTAGATCAAAGTCATTATCTAAATCTAGATCAAGTATTATCCAATCATTAGTAAATTTAAGTGATGAGGATAGTAAGGCTTGAAAGTCTCCATTGTCTTGAGCACTCATACCTTCAGCTTGTCTTTCATATACTGAAAATTTTGTATCATTTTCGAGCAAGACAAGGTCATAGTAGCCATCTGAATTACTATCAACAATTGATATCTTTCTTGAAAATGATTGTCCTGAATTAACTGAAGGTGTTAAAACATCAGGGGTGGAAAGAGACCATTTAAAATCATTACCCTCTTCATATCTTTCTACAAAATTTGTGTAAGTGCATGATGAAAGATCATCTTCACAAGCTGATCCCACTAAATCAATTGCATTATCAACATCAAAATATATCTGGGATGTGCCATAAAAGTTTTTCCAACTGCACAAAAATTCTAAATCCTGAGCACATCCAGTGCTTGGGAGATATGGATCAAGCTCAGCAAATTCTGTGCTTAACTGAACAAAAGGATTGGTTGCTGTATTAGCAATAATATAAAAAGGGAGTCCTGCTGAAGAACCATCACCCTCTTTCGCCCAAAGTAATAAATCAACAAAACCATCGCCACTTATATCAACAGGGTCTACAGAAGTTACTGCAAAATTATTAAGATCAATACTAGTTGAGTTATCTACATAATCTGAAGAATTCCAGTTAGTAACATCTAATCCAGATTCAGAGCCTTGAAAATAGCACATATTAGAATCAACTACTTCACCCGATATAGTCTTAATAGTTTTTGTCGGAAGAGTAACTAAATCTTGAATTCCATCTAAATTAAAGTCACCAGTAGCAATCATTTCACCAGAAGTACAGCCATCAACAGCTAGTTCAGATGTAACAACTTCATCTCCACCAAGAACCTGAAAAAATCTAGGATGAAGAGCTTCAGCGCTATCACTTGGATCATCAAGTCTATATGCAATGAGGGTATCTTGAGCTCCATCATTATTGAAATCTCCAATATAATGACTAGATACTTTATGACGAGCTCCGCTTGAATGGTCTATCGAGAGTATCTCAATAGCATCCTCGTCTTTAAAATCTAAACTATCAAGAAAATCTTTCTCTAAAGTAACCACTGCTTGAGCTTGAGCAAAAACATTATTCTTTCTACACTCTATTCCATAACCGATAGGACCATTAGTCTTTGCAGTAAAAGTTTCAGTGCCTGATGTAGTCTTTTCACCACCCCAGGATCCACTTGCATAACATTGACTTCCATTGGAGGTCCATGAAAGTGTATATGTTTCGTTATATTGAGCTGTTTCGACGCTTGATTCTAAAGTAACTTCTACAGTTATCGGAGTCACTCCAGATCCACCGCCACAGCCGACTATAAGGAAACCAAGTAAAGAGATTGAAAGGTATTTTCTTAGCATATTATTTAGATTCTATTTTTGTTAATAAGTTCAAATATAAAGATGTAATTCTATCATCTCTTGGAGCAGTCTAGACACATTTCTATGTGATCAATATCATCTTCTAGATATACATCTCCCCTTTCTAGAAAACCAAGATTATTATAAAAATTGAGCAATCTATGTTGGGCTGAAATAACAATATTATTTCCAGGATATTTTTTCAATAAAAAGGAAACTCCCTCAGTTGTTATCTTGTTGCCTATTCCTTCTTTTCTATGATCAATAGCAGTAATAATTCTTCCCATTGATGATTCTAAATATTTTATTCCTGGGCTAAATGCTCTTAAGTAACCAATGAGCTTATTGTCTTTAAGAGCTAATAGATGAAAAGCTTTTTGATCAGCATAATCTGAATCAATATAAGGACAATTTTGTTCAACAATAAAGACTTTTTGCCTAAGGTGGAGGAGCTCATATAACTCATTATTTGTAAGCTCGTTAAATGTCTTCCATTTAAATTTAATATCCATTTATATTATAATTTTTTTATTTATTTTAACTTACATAAAAATAAAATATTGGATATTAGATGTAACCTTATAATATAAGTATTATTTCTTACTATTATTTATAATCTTAATGAAATAAAATGGTTCAAGTTTGAATAAATAAAGGGAAAGAATGATAACAATTTATGATGTAGAAGTTAAAGATATAAATCTGAAAACTATAAATATGGATTCTTACAAAGGTAAGACTTTATTAATTGTTAATGTGGCCAGTGCGTGCGGCTTCACCCCACAATACAAAGGACTTCAAGAGCTTTATGAAAAATATAGGGACCAAAATTTTGAAATTCTTGCATTTCCATGTAATCAGTTTGGAGCTCAAGAAAGTGGAACAAATGAAGAGATAGCTTCTTTCTGCGATAATAATTTTAGTGTGTCATTTAAACTTTTTGACAAGGTTGATGTGAATGGAGAAGATGCATCCCCTTTATTTAAAATTCTAACAAAAGCTTATCCTGGAATTCTCGGAACTAAAAATGTTAAGTGGAATTTCACTAAATTTTTAATAAGTAAAGATGGTGCCATTATAGATAGATTTGGTTCTACAACTACTCCGGAGGCAATTGAAGTAGCTATAAAAGATATAATTTAATTATATTGAAAGAGACATTAATAACGCATCTTCTCTTGGGTTGCCTGGATAATACTTATCTCTTATTGCGTCTCTAGCAAACCCAAAACTCTCATAAAAATTAATTGCTTTCTGATTGCTTATTCTTACTTCTAGGTAAAGTGTTTTAATTTTCATAGCTTTTGATTGCTTGATTACATACTTTAGTAAAAGAGCTCCTTCGCCTATTCCTTGATATTTTGTATCGATAGCAATATTTAAAATATGGCATTCAGGTGGAATTGCAGAATACATGGCAAATCCAATCACTTTAGTATCTTTTATAGATACTAGTCCCTGATGACCAACCTCGATAGAGGATTTTAGATTCTCAAATGACCATGGAGATGGGTTAGTCTTTAAGTCTATTTTATGAATTGCATCAAGATGCTCTGTATTTATAAGTGAAATAGGCATATAGACTTTAGTTGATGAATATTTTTTTAATATCTTCCCAAAGAGGTTTTTTAGCTGCTGGATTATCAATAATGGCTTTTAAGCATGGTGCTTGAATAAAACTATCAGAAAGGTCAACTGCAACACCAAATGAAATAATACCTTTAACTGATATTGATTTGGCTAGAATTAATGAGCTTAGCTCATTTTTTTCTAAAGGGTTATATGAATTTAATGATTCTTCTATCAATGGATTCTCAGATGTTATCGTCTTCATTATTGATAGGAATAAGCTTTGTTCTTCTTTAGAGTAATCTTTAAGGGGAGTCGAAAGAATAGCTAAAACACTATCTCTTTTATGTAAAATAATCTCATTAAGCATATTTTGACCTAAACTTTTTCTTCTTTGATATGTAGAAATACCCATTTTTGATAAGATTGAATAGGATTTAGAGGAAATAATTGCCATAAAAAAATTTTAACACTTACAATTGCATAATGGATAATCCAATCAATAAATATAAGCCATTTGAGGCTATTGATATAAAAGATAGGCAGTGGCCTTCTAAAGTAATAGATATATCGCCAATATGGTGCTCAGTTGATCTTAGGGATGGTAATCAAGCCTTGATAGAGCCTATGGGCGCAGAAAGAAAAGATAGGATGTTTTCTCTTTTATGCAAATTGGGATTTAAAGAGATAGAGGTTGGATTCCCGTCTGCTTCTCAAACAGATTTTGATTTTGTAAGAGATCTTATAGAATCAAAAAAAATTCCAACAGATGTAAATATTCAGGTATTAACCCAAGCCAGAGATGAATTAATTGAAAGAACTTTTGAATCTCTTAAAGATATACCAAAAGCAATTGTTCATTTTTATAATTCAACATCAGCCCTTCAAAGAAAAGTAGTATTTAAGCAGGATAAAGACGGTATTAAAGAAATTGCTGTTCAGGGTGCTCTAAAAATCAAAGAGCTTGCAGAGAAAAATCCAAATACTGATTGGAGTTTTGAATATTCTCCTGAAAGTTTTACAGGAACTGAATTACCGTATGCAGCAGAAGTTTGTGACGCTGTAACAGAAATTCTTAAGGATGTATCTAATCATAAAATTATAATAAATTTGCCTGCTACTGTAGAAATGTCTACTCCTAATATATATGGAGACCAAATAGAGTGGATGACTAACAATCTAAAAAATAGAGAAAGTATTTGTCTTAGTCTTCACCCTCATAACGATAGAGGAACAGCTGTTGCTGCCTCAGAATTTGGATTAATGGCTGGTGCTGACAGAGTAGAGGGTACATTATTTGGAAATGGAGAAAGAACTGGTAATGTTGATATTGTTACTCTTGCTCTAAATATGCTTACTCAAGGCATAGATCCGAATTTAGATTTTTCTAATATTAATTCTGTAATGAGAGAAGTTGAGTATTGCAACCAACTACCTGTTCATCCAAGACATCCTTATGCTGGAGATCTTGTGTTTACTGCATTCTCTGGTTCTCATCAAGATGCAATTAAAAAAGGCTTTCAAGCTATGAAAGATTCCAATGATCCAATTTGGGCAGTTCCTTATTTACCAATAGATCCTGCAGATTTAGGAAGAAGTTATGAAGCAGTTGTGAGAATAAACTCTCAATCTGGAAAAGGTGGGGTTGCCTTCTTATTAGAAAAAGATCATGGCGTATCACTTCCTAGAAGGCTTCAGATTAGTATGAGTCAAAAAATACAAAAATTGGCTGATGAATCAGGAAAAGAAATAAGTAGTACTCAGATATGGGATATTTTTCAAAATCATTTCTTGGTTGCAAAAAATAATTATTCATACATAAGTCATCTTTCTTCAACTCAGAATGATGTAAATCAATTAGAGTTAAAAATGTTAATGAATTCAAAAGAATCTGTGATATCTGGATTAGGTAATGGTCCAATAGATGCATTTATTAACGGTTTATCTGAAAAATTAAATATTCAAATAAAGGTTTCTGATTATCATCAGTCAGCAATATCATCTGGATCAGATGCGATGGCTGCTGCATATATTGAATTAGAAAAAGATGGGGAAACAAGTTGGGGAGTTGGCATTAATCAAAACACAACCAGAGCTTCTTTTGAAGCAATTATAGTTGGCTTGAGTAAACTAATTTAAGCCTAATCAAAGTTGGGTTCTCTTTTTTCAAAAAAAGCTTTTATGGCCTCTTTATTTTGATCATTGCCAAAAATTTTATTTTGGATTTCAGCCTCTTCAGCATAAGTTTCTATATATGTTTTTTCTAGCGCATTTCTCATAATCTTTTTTGTATTTGATAAAGACTGAGGTGCTCTCTTAGCAAGTCTCTCTGCCCAAGCCATTGTTTCTGATTCTAAATCTTCTAATAAAACTTTCTTATTTGCAATTCCGAAATTAATACATTCATCTGCTGTTATTTTCTTAGCTTCAATTGCATATTCAAAAGCTTTTGTATAACCCATATATCTTGTTAGGAGCCATGAAAGACCACCATCAGGAACTATAGCAATATTGCTAAATACAGATAATATGTAAGCATTTTCAGACATGATCCTTAAGTCACAAGCCATTGCTATGGCTGCACCTATACCTGCAGCAGCTCCATTAATAGAACCGATTACTGGCTTTGGCATCTCCATTATATTTTTAAAAATAGGTAAAAAGCCTCTATTAAGAGAGTCTTTTGTGCTAGTCCATGTTGACTCTGATCGAGTTAAGTCTGCCCCAGAAGTAAAACCTTTACCTGCTCCAGTGATTACTACAACTCTAATATCATCATCTTCTCTAAGATTTTTAGTGGCTTCTTGAAGATCCCAAATAAGCTGCTCATTAAAAGCATTTAAAACTTTGGGTCTATTCAGAGTAATTACTCCTATGCGGTTCACTTTTTTTAATATAATTGTTTCAAAGTTCATAATCTTTCCTAAATTTGTAAA
>CESE01021355.1_pt1 | contig 12545 bp, 11 predicted proteins | sample 350271 | NCBI WGS metagenome assembly CESE01 (sample SAMEA2621536, study PRJEB7988) | marine metagenome | isolation source: saline water (ENVO:00002010), including | reverse complement strand
AAGTTTGCAAATTGGATGTAAAATGCCAATCTACTCTAACTAACTAAGCTTCCAATATGGTTGGGGCCTACCTATTTGATTTGTATCGCTGCCGCCATCAGTTGGCTGTCGTCATAGACATTAAACTCTATTTCAAGCCCGTCTTTAACTACGGAATGGTGCATTGAATTAGCTTCAAGATTTTCGGCTATAACCTTCATAAAAACACACACGTCTGTGTCATTTGATACAACTTTTTCAATATCTAGATTAAATCCAGGCCACGCATCGTTCAACTTGGCAAGTACTCCCTCTGCAAAAGCAGAAAATCCAATATATTCACCAGACAAAGCATGAGAACCATTGAATTTAATTTTACAATCTGGATGATAAATACTTGCTAGCGCCTGGAAGTGGCTCTAGCTCGTCGTATCAAGGCTTATGCCGGATGATTAAGACTGCACAGGTGCTCTAATGTTCGACTTCGTCAAGGCGCCAAAGCTTTTCATATAAAACTGAAAAAGGTTACAAATTTTATCACATAGTCAGGCTAAATATCCTGCCAGATTACATCACGTCAGTTTTGCCTGAAAGTACCACTGTCCCAATTAAATTATTAACATTCAGAATAGTTAGTCGCCTTTAAAGTCAGCCAGCATTGTTCCCTGCTCTGCACACTCAAGAAGTATGGAACTAATATTCCAAACAACAGGATCTTCCTTCACCAATTCACCCAGCTTTTCCACAATCGATTTTGCACCAAGCGTGCCCGCATAGTGCATCAAACCACCGCGCCAACGCGGGAAACTAAGTTTGGACACAGTAATCAAATCAATATCGCCCGCTGACTGAGCGATACCCTCACCCAGTAAGTGAGCCGCTTCATTGATCATCGCCAAAACCAACCGCTCATAAATTTGGTTAGGTGGATAATCAGTACGTTCACGTTTGGCAAAGTAGGATTCTTCAATCGCAAGGTCGGCTACAATAGGATCTTCGACCTTTCCGTTTCCACCGGGATAGCGATACCACCCTGCCCCGGTTTTAACTCCTAATTTACCAAGTTCTACCATTCTGTCAGCAATGGGAATATAGCGTCGGCTTGGGTCACGCGTAGCGTCTTGACGACGCCGATTAGCATGCGCCACATCAAGACCAGCCAAGTCCTGCGCCTCATATGGACCCAATTCATAACCAAAATTAACCATTGCTTCATCGACTTCCCATGGGGTCGAGCCATCCATAAAAACAGTGTCCGCCGCCTCTAAGTAACGGGTATAAATTCTATCAATTATTAGGTCAGTACCCGTAATTATATTTTTGCGTCTGGCCCCACATTCTGCAAAAAATATATATCTTAGCGCTTGTGATTGTGGCTCTGTTTTAAGCCGAATGAAGGCCGTGCGCTCAAAAAATAGAGCGTCATGGAAGGGTATTAAAAGACCATCCTCAATCACGTCGATTGCACGTTGGGGAGCATTCTGTCTGGGCATGTTTAACGAAGCGAATTGGCGTGCAGCCTCAAACATCATTCCATCCCGTTCTGGAGCAGGAAGTTCCCATGTAGGAACTATACATCCTAACTCTTCAGTATTGACCATAAAGGCCTCTAAATCAGTGTCGTCCTCTACTCGGTGAACCAAACCCGCTGTCAGTGCTTCATCTTGTTTAAGGAGCCTGCCAGTACTGATCATCTCCAGCGCTTTTTCCAGACCGACTAAGCGTGGCAAGCGTTGTGTTGCCCCTGCTCCGGGGATCATACCAAGCGTTATTTCAGGCAGCCCGATCTGCGCTTTGGAGTGCATGATGCGCATGCGGCAGGCCATGGCCACTTCTGCGGCATTCCCCAGCGCCAGACCATTAATTACAGCAATCCAAGGGATGAAACTGGAATCGATCGCATTCAAGATATCTGGTAAATAAGGTTCTTTCGGAGCTTCATCAAATTCTAGCAAATCGGTACCAGCCGCAAACATCTTCCCTACGCCACTCAGAATAACCCGTGTTATCGGCTCTTTTTCGGCCCAACGCACAGCATCCAAAAGCCCTTGGCCCACTGCTTTCCCAATTGTATTAACGGGAGGGTTATCAATCTGAACGTACCCCACACCATCTGCGATACGCATCGTGACACTCATATTAATCTCCCTAGAAAGCTGACGTGTTAGATTGGTATTGCAACATTACTCACACGTAAAAGCCTGCATAAATCAGAGTGCGAGACTTCAACGGACTTACCGCTTGTGTCAAGTTTGTAAGTTGCTTGCCCATAGTACACTTCGCGCGCTTTTAGAATTTGCTGGAGGTGAAGCATCGCCTGTGGGTTTCCAGCCATTGGGCGCAAATCACCCTGCGCACGGACGCGACCCATATGTTCGCTCGGCTGGGCTTTAATCCAAACAGTGTGGAAAAATTTTAAAACATGCTGAAATGTTTCTGCTGAAGACACGATGCCCCCTGCGACAGCCACAACAATGCGATCATGCTCTGCGGTTATCTCGTTTAGTATCTCAGATTCCAGCTGGCGATACCCTTCGTCACCATAGAGAGCGATGATCTCGCCAATAGGTATGCCTGCCTTATTGGCTATCTCTGAATTTAGTTCAATAAAGGCCATACCGAAGTATTTCGCTATCATTGGTCCTAAGGTTGACTTACCAGCGCCTCGTAATCCGATAAGACAGATACGCTCTGCTTTGACACTGCGATGTTGTTCTTTATCCAGAGCTTGCAAAACACACGCCTTCGTGTCCGCATCAGCCCCCTCGAATAAGACTGCGACGCGCGCGGCTTGGTCATCGGCCCCAATCAACGCCTCGATTGGTAGGTCAAGTGCTCGCGAGATTTGCTTAAGCAACCCAATAGAGATATTACCCTGCCCACCTTCAAGCTTGGCAAGATAGCGCGGGGATACACCTGATCTTTCAGATAATTCGCGCCGTGACATGCTTACCACTTTGCGCGCTGCGCGAACTCGTGTTCCAACCAATTCAATCAGTGCACTAATCTCCGCGTCAGCCTCATTTGATTGCTGTGTATTTGACGAGGCTAACATTATGCGACAACTACAATATGACGTCGTAGCATATCACAAATATCCTCTGGCGGGGCCTGCTTAGTGAATTTGTCTGACGTAATGAATACGCTTACAGTCCGTGTCGAAAAGCAAAGCTTACCGTTTTGCATGCCATCAACGCGGAACGTGATAGATGTCTTGCCAAGGCTCACAGGCCAAACGTGGCAGATTAATTTGTGGCGAGGTGTAACTGGATGACTAAAATCCATCTCTAGCCTTACAAATGGCGTACCGATATTGCGGTCTAGTTCCATTTCGAACCAACCATCACCGCCAAGTTGCTCTTCCCACCATGCGTTGATGGCGTCCAATGCAAACCAGGGAAGCCTGCCCGTATAAGCAATCTTGGCAGGGTCGCAATCCCCCCATGTTACCCGAATGAAATGCTCATGAGTTTTTAAGGGCCGTGTTTCCACCTAGTAAGTCTCCACGTGATATCTGCCATCCTCACGCATAATATCACGCAGGGCTTGCCATTGCTCACCGATAGAGTCAGCGATGCTGCTAAAAGCGAGTTCTACTCCGTCCTCCATCTCCTTCAAGCCGCAAATGTAGATATATGTGTTTTTGTCTTGAAGCATTTCTGCTACGCGATGCTCCTCAGTGCGCAAACGGTCTTGGACATATTCCTTTTCTTGCCCCACAACCCGACTAAAGACGAGATATTTTTCCAGCAGCGTTTCAGGAATTTTATTCAGAGGGCCAAAATACGGCAGGCTGTCTGGCGTACGGGCGCCAAAGAACATGACCATGCCTCCAGATTTTTCACCAACCTGGCGTTGGCGCGCCATGGTAAAAGACCGCATCGGCGCAGAACCAGTTCCTGTACAGACCATCAAAAGCCGTGCCTGTGGATCAGAGGGTAATAGGAATGTGCCACCGAATGGACCGGTCACATTAATTTTATCGCCTGGGTTAAGGTCACACATATAATTCGAACAAACGCCACCATCCTCACGTTTCACAGTGAGGGAAACATTATGATACCCAGCGCGTTCGCCATCGCGAGGGCTGGACACGGAATAGAGCCGTGGCAAATATGGCTTGCCTTCAGCGTCGCTACCAGGAGCGATAATACCCATGGACTGGCCCTCAAGAATAGGGAACGGTTTGCCTTGGAAATCTAGGATGATGTGGCGCGTATCTGCGTCAGACGTTTCGCTAGTTAAACGATAATTCCCCTGAACGACGGCTTCCACGGGATGCCCAAGGTTATACAGATTAACCGTCGGTTTTGCAGCCGTTGCTGGGGCCTTGGCCTTGCCGCCTGCGCCCTTATGCGCTTCGGCCAGCAAAGCAGCAATTGGATCAAAGTCTTCCGTGGACCCTTCAGGCACAGTGATCTCACCTTGCTCGGGCAGTTCTTCCCAAGCATATTGGTCTTCGAGCGAATATGCCGAATCTTTACCCGCAACAATGCGCCATTCATCGATTGAACCCGTTGGGCAAACTGGAATGCAATCCATACAAAAATTACATTTGGAGGCATCGACAATGACATTGTCATCATTATGCTCAATAGCTTCTTCAGGGCAGGACATCTCGCAAGTGTAACAACGAATGCAAATTTCCGGGTCGATCAGATGTTGTTTAAACGGGCCCATCACGCATGCGTCCCCAAAAGGCCTAAAAATATATCAGGCAACTGGCTGATCTGAATACTCCCATAGTACGAACCCGTACTATCCTTGAACCCAATACATGTATTCTGCATTTTTTTTATGATAACAATCATGCCTTGATCGAATGCAGTTGTCTCAATAAACAAATGGCTCTCCTTTTGGCGATAAGGGAGGAGCAAAAGCCCCATCCCTCTTTTTACGTTAAGCCATATGCAATTTGACGTACTCAAAATCGCCCGGCTTATTATCGATACCAACTTTAGGTGGGGCGATCCACGACGCATATTTTCCAGCCTCATAGCAAGGGACCATAAGAGATTCGATGTAGGCGCCATCTTCTTTCGTAGGCAACCATTCGCCCTTGCGCTTTTCCCACTCATCGTTCGAAATGATGTTGCCATCTTGATCAGTTTTGATCACGCTGAAGACACCAATTTGGCGGTGGAAAGCTTCATCAGGCAGAGCCAGTTTGAACTCGATACCTGCTTTGGCAATAATCTTGTTCCAGCGACCGATACCACCAGAAGCGTCACGGATATAATCATCTCGAAGACGCATGTTAATCGCGGTCAATGCGGGGACTTCTTGTGCAACAATTTTGCCATCTACAACACTGCGCACAACGTAGGTATCGTTTTGTAGTTGATGGTCGTCATCAATACGCTGCTCCATATAACGCCCTTTGATACCCTGGTTGAAAGCGTTTGCAGCGTTGGTGGACACTTCCTGGCCAAACAGATCAAGCGACAGAGAATAATGCAGGTTCAGTTTCTTCTGGATGGTAGGAAGATCAATAACATCCAGGTCACGGATTTTCCCAATCTCTGTGGGATCCGTGATCCCAGCCTTGTTCATCGCAGCCAGCGTTGCTTGGATCGTGCGCCCAACACCAGTTTCGCCAACAAACATATGGTGCGCTTCTTCGGTCAACATGAAGCGACATGTCCGACTGAGCGGATCAAAACCAGATTGAGCCAAAGATTCAAGCTGCATTTTGCCATCACGGTCTGTGAAGTACGTGAACATGAAGAAGGACAGCCAATCAGGCGTCTCCTCATTGAAAGCTCCCAGCATACGAGGTGAGTCATCAGATCCAGAGGACCGGACCAGCATATCGTCCGCTTCTTCCCGTCCGTCTTTGCCAAAGTATTTTTGTAGAAGATAAACCATCGCCCAAAGATGGCGACCCTCTTCCACGTTTACCTGAAACAGGTTGCGCATATCGTAGAGGGAAGGCGCCGTAAGACCCAAGAACCGCTGCTGCTCAACTGATCCTGGCTCAGTATCGCCTTGAATAACTATCAATCGCTTAAGCATGTTGCGATACTCGCCTGGCACTTCTTGCCATGCTGGCTTATTTTTGTGCTCACCCATTGGGATTATACGATTTTCAACTTCTGGTGCTAGCAAAATACCCCAGCGATAGTCGGGCATTTTCACATAATCAAACTTGGCCCAGCCCTTCGGATCAACGGAAACTGCCGTACGCAAATACACCATGGATTCCTGAAAGTTCTGTGGAATCAACTTGTTCCACCAATCAATATAACCGGGATGCCATTTTTCCAGCGCCTTCAAAACCTTCCGATCGCTGCTTAGGCCTACATTATTTGGGATTTTAGTATCGTAACTTACGTTAAGTAGATCGGACATTTTATCTCCTGATATCGTCTGCTTGCGTCTTAGACGCGTTCCATATTGTATTCACCGCGCACACCCGTGCCGTAACGCTGCAAAGCCCCGTCTTTGCCAACTGCGTTGGGGCGATTAAAAATCCAGTTCTGCCACGCAGTTAGGCGTCCAAAAATACGGGTTTCCATAGTTTCAGGGCCTGCAAAGCGAAGGTTTGCTTCCATACCAGTCATCGCGTCAGGCGAAAACGATACACGCTCCTCAATGAAGATACGCACTTCGTCCTCCCAATCGATGTCATCAAGGATGACTGTCACAAGACCCAGTTTATTGGCTTCTTCAGCTTCAACTGCTGTGCCTATAAAACACTTGAGGCTTTCTACATGCTCAGGCTCCGCCAAGAAGCGTGTATGCAAACGGGTCAAAGCGTTGCCCATTGGGTAACCGCCAAAGTTAGCATCCGTTAGGGTGATACTTGCCATCGAGCGGCTGTCTCCATCAAACTCATTTTCCATCATATAGGTGCGGTCAACGGAAAACAGGATTTCTGCCAAAACACCCACAAAGCATGACCCATGTTCCACAAGCGCAGCAAGTGAGCGGGATGTGACATCAAGCCGCTTCAATGTACGTTTCCAATATTGCTGCACTTCGTTTGCCAGCCAATGATCCGCATTATCAGACAGCATAGCCTCATGTGCTAAGAATTTTTTGGGGTCACCTTGCGTGCGGAAAAGCCAAAGGCCCAACTGGTTTTCATTGCTGCGCAAATGCAAGATCGCATCCTCCAGTTCGCGAGCGAGCTTGAACATATATGCTTGGTCACCCTGTGCTTGGAACTCAGTCATATCTGCAGGCGCGTCTTCCTCAGGACCTTTTAAGCTGATGGTCACTTTGCGACCTGGGCGGTCCAGTTCAACCTCGATCAGGTCGTAGGAAACCGCGTCATCGATAATATGACGACTCAAGGGGCCAATGGAAATACCGCCCAAAATGTTCGCTTTCTGTGAATTATTAGCAAATTCTTGGGCACGATTGACAACAGCCTCGTCAAACTTTGAATTGGCGACGACCTCATCAACCAAGCGCCACTCCTTAGCGCGCTTTCCTTTGATCCCCTCCTCCATGGAACAGAAAATATCTGCCCGATCACGTCGAACTTTGCGCTTGTCCGTAACCCGTGTCAGCCCACCTGTACCTGGCAAAACTGCGAGCAGTGGAACCTCTGGCAGCCCAACCGCCGATGTTGAATCATCAGTCAGCATAATATGATTACATGCCAGCGCCAATTCATATCCGCCGCCAGCACATGCACCTTTTATCGCTGCGATGTAGTTCTGACCCGAGTCCAGTTCGGCGGCCTCAAATGTATTGCGTGTTTCATTGGTGAACTTGCAGAAGTTAACTTTATGACTATGTTCCGCACTGCCCAGCATGCGAATGTTTGCACCCGCGCAAAACACTTTATCCTTGCCTGATTTAATCACCACAACCTTGACTTCAGGATGTTCAAACCGCATCCGCTGAACTACGTCATTTAACTCAATGTCAACACCAAGGTCGTATGAATTCAACTTTAACTCATAGCCCTCAAACAGCCCACCATTTTCGTCCACATCCATGACAAGGTTCGCGATGGGCCCGTTATATTCAATTTTCCAATGACGATATTTAGATGGGTCAGTTTGAAAATCAATTACCTTGGACATCGTAACATTCCTCTGCAGCTAATCACCCGAAACTACTAAGTAAGGTTACGGAAGTAAACATTTATTGCATAATATAGCATAAAAATATCATATTACTGGCTAATATAGCTTAATTTAGTTCTAAATTAAGTATAAATATGCTTTATATTGCATTCTCTGCTATCTGCTCTAGATGATCTACTAATAGATGCATTTCAGCCACCACCACCCCCATAACCAAGCCCTCCCGTTTCATAGGAAGAAGATCACGCGCGATATGTGCCAAACGCAGCGCGGCCTTGGGACGGTTCATCTTCATTTTAAGGTAGCCATTAGCAATCTGGATCAAACCTTGGACGAACTGCCGCTCTACACTTGGCTCTGGCAGAACCATCCAAACAGGTTCAAAAACCTCATGAGCTTCCCAATAAAATCCAAATTTCTGATATTTAAGCCCAAGCTGGAACGCGCGGCTTTCCGCTAGGCGTGCCGAATCCAGCCCCGCACGCGCAGTGTCGCGAACTAAATCAAACGTACACTCAGGATGGCGCGGCGTCTGGCCCGGAACGTATGCCTGCTCCGGCCAAATCTCCCAAGCCTCCATTAAAAACCGACAACCTTTGCCATTTCAATACGCTGTAAACGCGCACAATGCTCTGAGATTTCGGCTGTGACGACAGCCCTTTGATCAACAAATGGCGCATGTTTGCAGTTGTTCAAAATAAGCGTATCAACAGGAGAATAAGCCCGAGATTCGACTTCCTCTATCTGTGCGATGGTACCATATTCATCACCTACACCTTGGATAGCAAGCGTTGGGATACGAAAATGATCAATCACATCGGCAATATTCCACTTATTGGAACCGTGACGCAGCCAAACCTCACTCCATCCGAGAAACGCATTGTCAGGGTCCCGATGATATTTTGCCAAACGCGCCCGTAGATCAGTAGTCTCAAAGGCTACCGTGGCCCTAGCAATTTCAGCCAGCCCCATTTCTTCGGTAAAAAAATGCGGCGCCATTAAAACGATGCTGCGCACCCGATAATCCGCAACACTTCCAGCATAGATCGCAGCAATCGTTGCGCCGTCGCTATGACCCACCAAGATACCACGTTCAAAGCCAATGGCATCTAAAACTTGTGGCAGGACCTCTATCGCCTCTACACTCATGTAGTCTGCTGGACGCGGCAGGTCAGCAGCTTCCGATTGTCCATAACCTGCGCGTGAGTAAACGAACACACCCATCCCAGTGGCCTTCGCCAAGGCCTCTGGGAAATCTTTCCAAAGCGCTACACAGCCCAACCCTTCATGCAAAAGCACCAAGGTCGGCGCATCGCTTGGAGCTGGTCCATAGCACGTATATTCAAGAGATTTACCACCAGCTGTTAAAGTACCCACAGGCGTCCATGATGCGGTCATGCTGTTTCCCTCAGTTTAAAACGTTGTATTTTTCCAGTAGCTGTTTTGGGAAGGTCATCCACGATCTCAATCCAGCGCGGGTATTTCCACTTACCGATTTTATCTTTGATATAGTCCTTCAGATCAGCGACATCAGCTTCAGTTTTTCCCGTTTTCAACACGATAAACGCCTTGGGCTTTTCCAAACCCCCGTCATCACGATGCGCGACAACGGCAGCTTCCAAGATAGCAGGATAGGCACCAAGCGCCTGCTCTATCTCAAACGGACTAACCCAAATCCCAGAGACCTTGAACATATCATCAGTGCGTCCACAGTAAATAAAGCGCCCTTCCCCTGTCAATTCGTATTTATCACCCGTACGGGTCCATTCCCCTTCAAATGTTCTGCGAGATTTTTCGCGTTGGTTCCAGTAATCCACCGCTGCGGAATTTCCTCTCACCAGCAATTCCCCGATGCCACCCACACCGACCTCTTCGCCCAAATCATCAACCAATCGAACGTCATAGCCAGGAACGGCTGTACCTGATGTGCCATATTCAACATCACCAGGCTTGTTGGATAGGAATATATGCAACATCTCAGTCGAGCCAACACCATCCATGATATCAACACCCCAAATGTCCTTCCACTTGAGTGCAATCGCAGTAGGAAGCGCTTCCCCTGCAGAAATACAGGTGCGAAGTGGCGCAGCAGGATAGGCGCCTTCTGTCTCCCATTTCTGGATCATCGCCGCGTAAAGAGTAGGGACACCGCAATAAATGGTGGGTTGATAAGTCGCCAGAATATCTGAGACGGTGTCAGGTGTGGGCCGACCATTATACAAATACGCCGTGGCGCCCACTGCCATTGGAAAGGACATTCCGTTACCCATACCGTAGGCAAAAAACAGTTTTGCGACTGAAAAGATCGAGTCGTTTTCAGTAATCTGGAGAACTTGCGACCCGTACGTGTCGCAAGTAACGCGCAAGGCATCATGCACATGACGTACGCCTTTAGGCGCACCGGTCGAACCCGATGAATAAAGCCAAAAGGCAACTTCCTCACCACTACATTCAACAGTTTTAAACGGCTCAGTGCCTTGAATAAAATCCTTATAAGCTATGGTTCCAGCGGGTGCTGTACCGCCAATCACAACGATCTGTTTCAAATGTGGCGACCCTTGTACGGCGGGCAAAACCACATCCAAAAGTTCATACGAAATAAACACAATGTTAGCGCGGCTGTCATTTAAAATCTTACGATAAACATCAGTGGCCAATAGCGTGTTAAGTGGAATGGGCTGCACACCTGATTTCAACGCGCCCCAGAATACCTCAAGAAATTCGATCTGATCCAAAATCAACATCGCCGCGCGTTCTTCCCGCCGTAGACCGGCATACATCAGTGCCGAAGCACAACGTGCCGAACTATCGGCGAGCGCGCCAAATGTTACTGTGCGCCCACCCTCCCAAGCTTCGATAAACGCCACCTTGTCTCCACGGCCTTCACCAATATGTCGATCAATAAACCAACTTGCTGCGTTCCCATTCATGACGTCGCCACCTCCCTGCGTACCGGTCATCTCTTATTTGCGTGTGATCTCTTGCAGTGGGCTTTTGTAGGCTCTCTAGCGACAAGGAATCACAGTAATGAGTGTACAGCCCATTTTTCAATTTTAGCAATTTTATGCACTAAATTAATAAAAAAACTTCACTTACTGCACTATATTACATAAATTTAATTACTAGATCCTGTAAACGCATTGCATTATTTGTAGCAGTATAAGAACGGGCCTCATCTTCGATGCCACTCCTCTCAAAAATAGCGAGCCAATCCGTCCAATGCCTTGCACAATTAGCCGGTATGGATGGAGCAAAGCAACCGCCAAACTGCTCACTCAGTGCCACGTAGCGAACATCAGAAGCCTGATCGAGAGATGGGCAAGCTGGTTAAACCCTAGTTGGCAACTACCGGGCTTATGCACGATGGATTGTACAATTTATGTTTAGATTTTAGTAGGCAGACAGAGGATCGCCTACATTCTTTAATAAGAATTATACGAAACTTTACTTATAGACATTAAAAATTAACGCAATCGCAGGGCAAAAGTTGCCAAAACTACAATTCCTAAAGCGCTACCCGCGCCAAATGCTAGCGTAAATCCAATATAATCCGCCAGTCCACCTAGCGCTATAGCACCCATCGCTGTAGCACCTATACCAACCATCGTCCAAAGGCTCATCACGCGCCCACGAAGGCTGTCGTCTAGATCAATTTGGATAGCTGTCTGAATTGATATTCCGGACAATGTGCTAGAAAATCCAAGATAGGAAATGCATATAAGTGTGAACCCCCATGAATTGGAGAGACCTAATAAAGACACTAGAGCAATTCCAACTAATGCACTGGCAAGTACATACTTTGGTAATTCTCCAGAAGTTTGGCCTGGCATAAGGGCTTTTGTCATTCCAGCAAGCAGGGCACCAAAACCTGCGCTCGATGTTAATAGTCCAAGCCCTGCTGCACCCTTGTTAAACAAGCCATCAGCAATAACTGGAAGAATTTCTAGGGTGCCACGAATCAAAAAAGAATAAAGAGCCGTGATTAAAAGAGCTCGGCATATAAAGGGGCTTTTTAAAACATGCCTAATTCCAGAATTAAGCGCACTAAAAAAAGCTTCATCCTTAACTCCCGATGATAATCGTTCTCTGGGACGCAGCAGACCTATTGCAAATAGGAAGGGTAAATAGCACAACATTTGGACTAGTAGCGCTAAACTCACCCCCCAAACTGCAATCAGCCAGCCACCTAGGGCCGGGCCAGTTAGTCTTGCCAAATTGAAATTGATTGCTCCGATTGTGATTACCGATGCAACAGAGGTGCGATCAACCAGTCGAGGCGCCAGCGACATCCTAACGGGCGTGTGGGCCGAAACGACTAACCCCGAAAACCCCGACAACACTGACAAGACCACCTCATTTAAAATTCCAAAGGTAAAAAAAAGATAAAACCCTAGAGCGAGCATAAATGAAAGTAACTGCGTTACCTTCGCCGCTTGCTTAATCCGCACTCTATCGATCAAGACACCAAAAAACGGTCCAATGATCATCGATGGTGCAAAATTTATAAACGCCACGAAACCCACG
>CESE01136479.1_pt1 | contig 12632 bp, 10 predicted proteins | sample 350271 | NCBI WGS metagenome assembly CESE01 (sample SAMEA2621536, study PRJEB7988) | marine metagenome | isolation source: saline water (ENVO:00002010), including | reverse complement strand
AGCTCAATTGGCTTGATTTATGCACTGAAAAAAATTTTAAAGATAATGATATTTTATTTTATAACCCCAGTTGTTTAGACTGGGGTTTTTTTTGATCACAATAAATAGGCAGTATTTTAAATTGTTGTTTTCTAATAAACATTTATTAATAGTAAAGATTAAATGAATAAAATTAAAACCTCAAAATTAAAAAAAAAAGACCTTAATTTTTATAAAAAAGATGGTTTTTTATATATAGAGAATTTCTTTGATAAAAAGCTCATTAAAGAAATAAATAAAAGTATAACTTTGTCCTTAGATGAATTTTTAAAAAAAAAAAAATTATATAACACATTTGGACATTATGATTTAAACAAAAAATTATTTGAATTTAGAAAAAGTTATCCAACCTTTTTTGCAGAATATTTCGAAACCTTACAAACAATAGCAAATATTTATCCACCACTAGTTAATAAAAAAACTCTATCAATTATGGCGCAATTACTGGGCATCTCTAAGGATTTTATTACTCTTACAGATGTTGCTATTAGACTTGATTCACCTAACGATTCTAGAAATACCCTTGAGTGGCATCAAGACTCTTCTTATTATAGGCAGAATAATTTTGGTAAAAACGGAGTAGTGGTTTGGTCACCATTAATTCATGACACATCTCTAGATATGGGCCCAATAGAGTTTTTAAGAAAATCACAAAAAATTGGCACATTAATGACGTCAAAAAAAGATAGTAAGAATAAATTATTTTCTAAAAAAATATCAATCACTCAAAATAAAATAAAAAATTATTTAAAAAATATGACTTGTACGGATGTTAAACAGGGTGATGTTTTGCTAATGAATTTAGATATGGTCCACAGGAGTGGTATAAATCTTTCTGATAAATTTAGAATAACCTTGTTAGGACGTTATCATAATTCGAAATCAAATGATTATAATGCTGGTTTAAATATATATAGATACTTTGATAGGGGTATTAATAAAAAAGTGCACAAATTTTAAATTAGTTAATTAAAATACTTGTTAAAATAGATAAGGAAGTTATAAAAATAATATATGGATTATAAAAAATCAAACTATAAAGATCTAACTCGTTTTATTTATCAGGATTTGTCTTGGGGCCCTTTATATAGGGACGGAGATGGAGAGGTTATTCCTAACGCAGACAATAATGCTGAAAAATACATTCTTGAGTCTTTAGATATTATGAAAATTCCGGTCAGTGACCTTAAAAACAAAAAAGTATTTAATATTGGAACAGGAAGAGAAAGTAGATATTTTGCAAATCAAGGAGCAGAAGTTTTTCATGTAGATATTGCAAAAGATTCTTCAGATGCCTTAAATAAGTGGGCTAAAGAAAACAATAAAAAAGTAACATCTGTTTTTGGTAATATATTGGATGTAGATATTGGTGAAAATAAATTTGATATTATTTTTTTAAATGGAATATATCAGCATATAGAAAAACCAGCATTAGCTTTGGTAAAATTTATAAATTCTCTTAAAAAAAATGGCCTTATGTATATGGGCTTCTATAGAAGTGGTGAGTGGAGATGGTTCTTGGCTGACTCTATTAGATATTTAATAGATTCATCAATGCTTAAGGAGATTAGAGATATCAATGGTATTTTGTTCACTTTCAATACTTTGAACCACTATAATTCTACAAGGGTTATGGATGATTTCTTTGTCCCCAGAAAACATAACTTTCACCCCATGGATATCATCCATGATCTAGAGTTAATAGGTGGAGAAGTATTTAGCTTCGATAATGATTTAAGAGATTATGCTCATGAAATAGAAGAGACACCCAAAAAAACTCTTCATCAAGATAAAGGCTATTTTTCAATTGGAGGTGATCGTATTTATATTACAAAAAAAAATGATACTATTACAGACGTTAAATCAGTCGAAAAACAATTAAAAACCTTAGAAGGTAGAAATCAACTTTTTGGAGTAAGCTATAAAGAGGATATTATTAATGAAAATATTGAACTAATAAAAAAAATAAAGATTTTAAGTGACTCAGGGTTTATATCAAAAACGCAGATTGCATGTTTAACTATCGGACTACATCAATTTACAAGACCATTTATATTTGAAGAGTCATTTTATTACCAAGAAAGCTTAAGAAAAGGTAGACACAATACAGTAAATGAGTATTTGAAAAATTTTATAAGTGATTTTTCAACAAAATTATAATCATTAAGTAAATCAACTTAGCCACTCCTTAGATTAATATTTTTATAGTTAAGTTTTATAAGACTATATGAATATAAGCTTTATGAACATTAGGTTTTTTTTCCTACAGGATAATATTTAACATGTTATTAATAAATTTATGTTGTTTAAAAATAATAAAAAAATTATTGACATAATAATTTTATCGATATTATTTTCCCAGTTTCTTTTTATAATCTTTAACTTAAATAAAGGTTTAGATCTGACGGATGAAAGCTTCAACTTATTGAGAAGTTTATATCCAAGTGATGAAATAGTTAAGTTGACTTATTTTGGGTTTATAAATAATTATTTATTAAATATTTTTGAATTTAATCTGAATTTTCTGAAACTTTTTTCTATAGTTTTGTTATCTACACTTTTGTTGTTTTTTAGCTTATCTTTTAAGTTTTTACTTAACGTTGCAAAAAGAGATAATAATTTTTCTTTAATATCCTTAGCGTCTTTATCACTGATAGGGGTAATCAATTTTTATTCAGAGTGGTCCCTAACTCCTTCGTATAATTTTTATAATTTCATGGGTATAGTGTTATTTTTAACAGGCTTAAATTATTTATTTATTTACGAAAAATTTGAAAAAAAATTTTCGTATTTAATAACTTATTTTACTCTATTCCAATTAAGCTTTTTAATTTGTGCCATTACAAAACCCAGTACATTTATAATATTATTGTTTTTATTATTTATTTCATTTTTAGTTATCAGACGTAGTTATGATGTTTTCTTTAAATACACGTTTATCATAGCAATAAATATTTTATTTATTTACCTAATCTTGAAATTTTTTGATAGCAGTCTAAAGGAATACTTAACTGAATTTAAATTAGGATCCACGTTTAAAACTATTCAAGATCCAAGATATCAAATTAATTTTATTTTATTTGGCTCATTAAAGCAGGTATTATTTTATTTTTATTCTAATTATTTTTTATTTATGATGGTTCCTATTATTTTTTTTTTAGAAAAAAAATTTTTTAAAAGATATAATTATATTTTTTCTTTATATCTATTTATTATTTTGATTTTATATAAAAATTTTTTTATAGTTCTTACACTCCTTAGTTTTTACCTTTTTCTTTTTAAATCTAAGAATTTATTTAAAGATAATTTTGTTAACATTTTTATCCCAATAATCTTTATCGGAACTTATTTTGCTTTCTCTTTAGGTACTAATTCAAATTTTGTATTACATTTAACAAAAGCGGATGCAATTATTGCATTTATTTTTATCATTTTGTTTCAGTTATTAGATTTTAAAGATAATAGTTTTCTTAAAAAAGATAAAATTGTTTTGATCTTTTTTTTAACAACTGTAACTTTAAAATTTTTTAATGGAATAAATAACCCAATGCGATTGAATGCAACTATTTTTGAACAAAAAAATAAGATTATGATAGCACCCTTTAAAAATCCAATTTTTGTAGATAATAAAAAATATGATTTTATAGTTGAGCTCAGAGAAGTTTTTAAAAAAAATGGTTGGCAGTCTGGTGATTATTTGATTGATTGGTCTGGAAGGACACCTGGTACTAATCTTATTTTAAACGCTAAATACATTTCAAGACCGTGGTGGCTTGGCGGATATGTCGGCAGTGATAATTTTGCAAGAGCTTTTTTACAAAAGAGCGACAAACAAAAAATTAAAGATTCATGGATTATGATTGGGGATTGGCTACCTATTGAGTTAAATAATAGTCATGGTATTTCGGTTTCTGTACTAGAAGAATTTGGGATTAATTTAGGAAAAGATTATATAAAAGTTGATGAGTATGTCTTTACCACAAAAGAGCACTCTACAAAATTTAATATTTTTAAGCCACATTAAAATTTTTATTAAGAACTTTATAAAGATTAATATTAGTAAATTAGTTTCACTGTTCCGCTGAATTTATCTAATTTAAATAAATTTGATGAGTGTATCAATATACCATGGTTACGTTTCCCTATTAATAGAGGTTTGCTTTTTTTTCTAGATTTATCTAATTCGTTTAATCTAGTAATTTCACTATTTTTTTCTAAGAATATTGGATCTATAGTTTTTTTTGCCTCATATATGGTATCTGGGAAATGATCATTAATTATCTTCACTGCTTTTTTTAAAAAAGAAGGAGAAACTCCCGTAAATTCATCACTATATATAAGCAGATATTCTTTATTTGCAGAATATTTCATAATTATTTTTTTATAGTAATTTAAAACATCTGAGAGATAAAAATCCTGATTATTACTTTCATCTTTTTTTCTTCTATAAGCGAAATATTTCTTATTTTTAGGTATTTTTATATTATGATTTGTAAAAACAAGAAATTTATTTATAAATTCTTTATTTATTAAACTCAAATTTTGTAAAAGATTTTTTTTATTAATATTATTGTGCACATAAACAGGAAAGACATCACTTTGACTTATTTGTAAATTATCTGCTGAAATGCCAAAACTTTTTCTGTTAAATAAGATCGTTTTTTTAGTTTTTTTTAATCTTTCAGGGTTATTGTTGTGATGTGAACCATGATAATGAAAAACTTTACTTTCTGCCGAATAATAAATAAACTTTTTTTGTTTTAACTTTTGCGCAGCCCAATACCTATCCTCTAGATTAGTTATTGTATTATCAAATTTATTATTTTGCCATTCACTCTTTCGAATAATGCTACAAGCGTTATTAAATTGAGGATCTGTTTTTTGCAATTTGCTTTCTGACCCATAAGTTAACATCAGATCTCTTACTGTTAAATCATTACTAAAACCTAAGGAAACCTGCCTAGCATAAGCAGCACAAGTTTGAGGTTTATTTTCTAGGCTTTTAATTAAATTTTCAATCAAATAATTATCACATGGAACGCAATGTGCACTTATTATCAAGATATAATCACCTCTGCATTTAGACATACCAAAATTAAGCATTTTTCCAGGCACATAATTTTGGTCATATTTATAAACTTTAATTCCATTATGAAATTGTTTTGCAATTTCAATTGTTCCATCATTGCTTTTATTATCAATTAATATTATTTCATAGGGTTTGATAGATTGTTGATTAATTTTATTTAAGCAAATACCAATCCATTTAGACTCATTATAAGACCTTATTAAAACAGATATTTTTATTTTCTTTTTCAAATTTATCTCCAACTAAATTAAAACATTAATTATGAGCCTTAATATATATCACTCTATTTTTAAGAAGGTTATTTTTTTGTTTATTAGATAGATATTTATTAGCAAGTAATTCACTAGCTTGATTATAAAAATAATCTAACCCATAAATCATATAGTATAAATCTTTCATAAAATTTTTTGAATAGAATGTTTCCAGTAATTCAATTTTTGTGAAATTAGATTGTAAGTATTTTATGAAATAAGCTTTATTATTATTTTTAGTTTTAGGATTATATATGTCTAACTTAAAATTTTTAAGCGACTTCTTATACTTTAAGGCATTATTAAGTCTGTTATTTTTGGAGCTATTTGTTAAGTGCATATCATCAAGTAATATATAAGACATTTTGTTAGTCTTATTTTTCACACATTGAATTTCACTTTCAATGTGAATTTTATCGTGACTTGAATCTATATATGAAAAAATTATATCTTTTTTTAAAGAAGGGATTCCACTTGATTTGCTTAATGAATTTGTAATTTTAGGTTGCCAATGATCAGAAACTTTAATTTGTAAAAATTTACAGATGGCCTGATTAATTATACTTTTTATAAATAAAATTTTTTTTTCGTTAATATCATAAGAAATAAATTTTTTTTTAGTAAGGGAGCAGGCTAAAAACATTGCTAATGTAGAAGCACCACAGCCAGTTTCTAAAATAATTTGAGTTGTTTTTATTTTTTTAACTTCTTGAAAGATAGTTATTGCTAGACTGTCAGGTATTGAATTACAGTGTCTAGGTAGTAATCTTTTTATGAAAAGTAAAAATTCTTCAGGATTCTTGTAGATATGTTTTTTTGTTCCAAATATATAGTCGTACATAATAATAATAATATTTTGATTTTCATTATACTTAGATTATAAAAAAGAAGTTATCAATAATTTAATAAATATGAGTCAAACTTTATTTAAACAATTTATAGGATACAATCAAAAAAAAGATATTAGTACTTGTTTAGGTTTTAAAAAATCAAATCCTTTTTTTTAATGAAAATTCATGTATTAATTCAAGCAAGATCTTCATCCAAAAGGTTGCCCTTTAAGTCACTACTTAATATTGATAAATATTTTTCGATAGAGCTATTGTATAAAAGAATAAAGTCAAAAATGTATAACACCACAGTTTTGATATCCAAAGATACTTCTGATGATTATTTTGCACATCTTTTAAAAAAAAAAAAAATTAATTTATTTAGAGGAAGTTTGTTTAATGTAAAAAAAAGATTTTTATCATTCACTAAAAAATTTAAGAATGAAGATATAATTATTAGATTAACGGGAGACAATTTATTTATTGATAAAAAATTGATAAAATTAGCAATTAAAGAACTGATTACCCAAAAAAAGGATTATTTATTCATAAGTAATAAATTTTCAAATTTACCACTTGGAATCTCGGTTGAGATTTTTAGATATTTATATCTAAAAAAAAATAATAATTTTTCAAAATTAGATAAAGAACATGTCACTTATAGTTTTGATAAGCATAAAAATAATTCAATCAAAATAAGAGAAGAAAAAAAATTCTGGAAAAAATTAGTTTGTACGATGGATTATTTAGAAAATTACCATTTAATTAAAAAAACTTTTGAATCAATAAAAAACCCACTTACAATATCTTGGCAGAAATTATTAAAAGTTATGGATAAAATCAAAAGAAAGAAAGTTAATTATAAAAATGACTTTAAGTTGATTAGCATACAGTCAAAAAAATTAACAAAAAAAATTATTATAGATATATCAAAATTGAAAATGCAAGAATGGAATTTTTCATTAAAATCACATATTAAATATTTCAATGATACACTAAAAGAAAATGAAATTAATAATATGATTTATCTTAATGATAAGCTTATTGGATACACACTCCATAGAAAAAAAAAATTATATAAAAGTAATTCATATGTTTTGATTGATACCGTGATAATAAACAAAAATTATAGAAAAAAAAATTTAGGTACTATTCTAATGAATTTTAATAATAATGAAATTATTAAAAGTAAACTACCAGCTTATTTACAATGCAAAACTGAGCATATTAAATTCTATAAAAATTTTTCTTGGAAAGAAGTTGATAAAAAAAATAAGATTCTTATTCAAAGTAAGAGTAATTTACGCTTAATGAGTTTTAATTGAAATTCTTTATATGATTAGCTTTTAAACTTGTTCCTACTTTAATATTTTTTGTAGATATCCTATTGATTACTTGATCTAAAAATATAGGGTCTATGAAGCCTTTTGGTCTTCTTATCTCTAGATTTTTTTCTGTAAAGCGCTCATTTTTAAAAATTCCTTTTTTAACATAAATACTTTTTCTAGCTAATTCTTTAATTTTCAACTCTTCAATTGTTGGGCTTATTTTTCCATTTCCACTTAAAATAGTAATATTTTTTGCAAATTCACATATTAATTTTAAATCATATTCATCTGCAGAAAGTGCATGATCTGGTCCTTCTAATTTCTTGTTTAAGGTAAAATGTTTTTCAATAATATTTGCACCTTTACTTAAAGCTAGTAAACATGCATTTATACCAATGCTATGATCTGAAAAACCTATTTGAGACTTAAATTTTTTCTTTAAAGACAGCATTCTATTAACATTTATTTTATTTATTGGGCATGGATATAAAGAAACACAGTGAAGCAAATAAATATTTTTCTTATTTAAAAAATTAACGGTTTTCTGTATTTCATTAAAGTTTGCCATCCCTGTAGACACTATTAGTTTTTTATTAATTTTTCTTAATTTTTCTAATAAAGGAAAATCATTAATATCAGATGATGCAACTTTGATATAATTGTACTTTATTCCTTTTAGTTTTTTTAAACTTTCAGCATCAAAAATACTGAAAATAAGGTCTATATTAAGTTTTTTTGATAAATTGTTAATTCTATTTAATTTAACATCATTGAGTTCTAGTCTTTTCCACATCTTGTATAATGTTTCAAGATTTTTTTTATTATAATAAAATTTTTTAACTTTGGAATATTTATCAGCAAGAGTCTCTGCTTTAAAAATTTGAAATTTTACTGCATTTGCTCCTGATCTTTTAGCTGCATAAATTAATTTCGTGATATAGTCTAACCTGCCTTCGTGATTAATTCCTATTTCAGCAATTATATAAGGTTTATCTTTTATCATTAAAAAAATTTAATATTTGTTGTGAAATAAAATCTATATCTTTAAAACTTAATTTATTATGAAATGGTAAAGCTAATGTTGTATTAAATAACTTGTCTGTATTATTCAAGTTTTTTGAAACTGTTTTCATTTTATAGAATTGATGTTTATGTGCTGGGGTATAATGAATAGTTGTATAAATATTTTTTGTTTGCAGAAAATTAGCTAGTTTATTCCTCACTTTTTTATTACCACTTATTATAATTGGAAAATTATAATGGGCACTGATATAATTCTTTTTAATTTCAGGAATATAAATAATTTTATTTTTAATTATTTTATTTAATTTTTTAATATAATATTTTTTTATTTTAATTCTAAAATTGAGTATCTGGTTAATTTTTTTTATTTGTACGATAGCAATTGAAGCTAAAATATCATTAAAATTTAACTTATACCCAGGAACCAAAGCATTTAAAATACGATAATTTTTAGCCTTTTTTCTATTCCACGTATCTTTTGATAAGCCAGAATTAATTAATAACCTTATTTTTTTTGATAGTTCATTATTATTTGTACATATAAAACCACCCTCACCACTGGTAATAACTTTGTTGGCATGTAAACTAAAAACAGTTGAGGTGTAATTGTATGAACCTATAAATTTATCATTAATTTTTGCACCAAAGGCGGTTGCCCCATCATCAATCATTTGAATTTTATTTTTTTTAGATATCTTAATTAGCTCATCAATATCTAGAGGGTTTCCACCATTATGTACTGGAATAAAAAACTTTGTTTTTTTTGAAATTTTTTTTTTAAAATTTACTAGATCAACATTACCAGTTAATAAATTGATATCACAAAAAATTATTTTTAAACCTAAATTGTATAGAGAATTTATCGTACTGATATAAGTGTTGGATGGTGTGATTACTTCATCACCTCTTTGTGCTCCAAGTGCTATCAAAGTAATAAAAATACCACTTGTTGCAGAGTTTACTGCAATTACATTTTTTGTTTTAATTTTTTTTTTAATTATTTCTTCTAATATTTTTGTTTTTGGTCCAGACGTTAGCCAACCTGATCTAAGTACTTTTGTTACTTCTTGTACTTCCTTACTAGATATAAACGGAACTGAAACTTTATAATTTTTAGGCATAAAAATTTAATATATATTTTTATCTATAGCTTTAAACAAAATCTTTTCAATTCTATACATAGATTTTCCATCTATTAAATTGAAATTTTTTGGGTATTTAATTTTTTTAGCTTTTTTTAAGTCAGTGATTAATTTTTTAAGTTTACCAGTATGTATTTGATTATCTTTTCCTATTAAATTAATCATATTCAATTTTTTTAAAACCTTTATAGAATTTTTTTGATTCTTGTACAATTGTGTTACTAATGTAATATTTCTTGAACAGATAGATTCAAACATTGAAATTCCACCTGCTGTAATAGATACATTAGTTTTTTCAAAATAGGGTTTAAGATTTTTTTTATTTTTTATTAAATATAAATTTTTATTTTTTATTTTAAAAATTGGATTATCTTTTTTGAAACCAGAACCGATTATGATATAAATTTTTATATCTACTATATGGCTAATACATTTGTATATCTTATAAATTATATTTTTATTATCAGTTCCTCCTGTTGTGATTAAAATTTTTAATAAATTTGACTCTTTTTTTTCGATGGAAGAATACTTCTTGTCTAATAAAATATATTTAAAACCTTGATAAATATTTGAAGCATTTTTTATTTTTTTTTTTAAATAAAATATTCCGTTAATTAATAAATATTTATATGGGTAAATAATCTTATCGTGATCAATTAATACCAAATTTTTTAATTTATTCATTTTACAGTAGTGTAAGAAAAGTTTATCAATTTTTTTTGGAGTATCGTTGAATATTAAATCATCACTTTGTATAAATGAGATTTTCGAAAATGAATTTTTTTTATAAATAATTAAGTTCTTTTTATTTATATGTTTTTCAACTATATTTTTTGAATTATGATAGTTGTTAAAAAGAAAATAATATTTAAATTTATTTTTATATTTTTTTTTTAATAAATTATAAATTATTAGACATCGCATAAAATGTCCAGTACCTGCATTTTTTCCACTATCTACATCAAACTTAAATAATACGTTTTTCATCATATATCTTAATTATTTTCTATAATCTTTTTGATTAATTAATATATCTATTGTAGTAGTTTCAATCTAAGAAATAATGAAAAATAATCTCTTTCACAATAAATCTATACTTATTACTGGGGCAACAGGTTCAATTGGCTCTGCCATTACGGAAAAAATATTACAATATAATTGCAAGGTCGTAAGAGCCATGAGTAATGATGAGGATGGTATTTATGGTCTAAGTGAAAAGTTGACTAGAAAAAATGTAACACTAACCATGAATATGAAAAAAAATAAAATTAGATATTTAGTTGGTGATATTAGAGATCTTAAAAGATGTGTCGATGTCTGTAAAAACATAGATATTGTGATTCATGCAGCAGCCATGAAACATGTTCCTGTATGTGAGTATAATCCCGATGAAGCAGAGAAAACAAATGTTCTTGGTACTAAAAATATGATTAATGCAGCAATTAAATGTAAAGTAAAAAAATTTCTATTTATAAGTACTGATAAAGCGGTAAATCCGAGTTCTTGGATGGGTAAAACAAAATTAAAAGCAGAATTAGAAGTGTTAAAATCAAATTTTATTAATCCAAATAAGAATACTTTATTTTCAGTTATTAGATTTGGAAATGTTATAGGTTCAAGAGGTTCTGTTTTACCAAAGTTTTTGACTCAAATAAGATTAAATAAAAATCTTACTGTAACAGATAAAAAGATAACTCGTTTTTTTACAACAATAGATTTAGCAGTCAAAGGAGTTCTTGATGCTATAAGAATTATGCAAGGTAATGAGAAATTTATAATTAATAATATGTTATCATTAAAAATTTATGATTTAGCAAAAACTTTAACAACACATTTTAAGTATAATAAAAAAATTATTATTAAAGGTTTAAGAGACGGTGAAAAACAATATGAAGAATTAGCAACAAAAAATGAAATGAAAAATTATTTTATAAAAAAAAATTTAATAACTTTAATTGGGACAACAAAAAATAAAAGAAAAACGATAAATTTAAATAAAGAAGTGAAATCATTAAATTCAAAAAATGCCGAATTACTTAGTGAAGCCTTAATCTTAAAGTTCTTAAAAAAGTCTAAATTAGTTTAATTAGTTTTATTTAAAATTTTGTATAAATTTAAACGAAGATAATATCTGCATATATTGAAAACTTGTTTCGGGCGATTCATCTTTGAAATAGTTCTCAATTTTTTCTAGTATATATTTTTGATTAAATATATTCAAATCTTTAAAATCTTTAGACGAAAGATTATCCATTAAGTATTCTTTCATATCATTTTGTAACCATTTTTTTTGTGGATCAACTATAAATCTTTTGCTCTTAGAAAATTTAATTTTTTGTTGGTATTTCTTTAAAACTTGCTTCATTATCCAACGGTCAGTATTATTTTTTAATTTTAAATCATTGCTTAAATTAAAACAATATTTAGCTAATGTAATATCAAGAAATGGTAATCGTGTTTCAACACCATTAGCCATTGACAGTCTATCAGTATATTTTAAATTTCTAGGAAGTCTGTGATCCTGTATTTCGAAAATTTGTGATTTTTGCAAATTATTCATTTGCTTAAAATCTTTATAATTTGATTTTCTTAAAAAATAAAATTTCTCTGAAGTTACATTATCTAAAAATCCTCGATCAAAAGAATTTATATCAACAAATGGAGTGGCATCGGTCGATGAACCACCTTGATGTGTAAGGGTCATGATTATATTTAAAATTTCAGTTTCAAACCCTTTTGAACTTTTATTTGCAATCTTGAAAATTTCTTCAATTATTTTATTTTTGCTTTTATACTTATCTAAAATGTAGGGTAAATTGCTTGAGGCATAACCCCCGAGCATCTCATCTCCACCTGCTCCTTCAATTATAACTTTATATCCACTTGATTTTGCTAATTGATACAATCCATAAACTGCAAAATGCCTAATA
>CESE01057058.1_pt1 | contig 12639 bp, 11 predicted proteins | sample 350271 | NCBI WGS metagenome assembly CESE01 (sample SAMEA2621536, study PRJEB7988) | marine metagenome | isolation source: saline water (ENVO:00002010), including | reverse complement strand
ATTATTATTATTGGAGGACATTTAACATACCTGCCACAACAGGTGCAGGTTCTAAAGCACCAGAGACTTGTATTTTACTTAGTTTGGGCGCAATTTCCCCCTTCATTTCCATTGCATTGTCAAATTTTGAAACATTCACTATTAGTTTTGGAAATGGAGAAACAGTGATTTTAACTTTCTTTTCAGAACAAAGACCTCCACTTTGATGTTCTTAAAATAAGCTCTGTATTTTCTATAAGAGAACCATCTCTGTCTATTTCTACTGATTTATAAACTTCTGTGGCCTTACTTTCATAATCAGAAACCAAACCTTTTAGCCTCATTTCGACTTCAATTTCTTCAATCTTTAGGGGCTATAACTTTTTTAGTTTTAATTCTCTTTCTTTTACTATGATTACCTCATCTCTTATAGCAAATATTATTATGCTTTACAGTGCTTCCATTTTTTCTATTGATATGTATTTTTTTTTAAACGATACCTAATTTCGTAATTAAACTCTTTTTGATACATGGCAACTACATCCAACCAAACGTAAGTATTCGTCCAAGAGCTTGTAGACTGAAGTCCTATATAGCAATAGCCTGTCTTTGGCCTTTTAATAAGGCCAATTCTACTTTGTGACGACAGAGCACTATTATTAATATCATAAAAGAAAGCACTTGCATACTCTTTACCACTATAGTTTAAATACTTTTTAATTTCTTTTTCTTTATCAAAGAAAAAAACATTTAGCGAATAATCTTTATCTTTTTTGGGTGGAAATAGTCTATTTAAGACTTCTCTAGTTAAACTATTACTTTTGGAATTTGACTGCCATAGCGACAATCCAAAGGATTTAATATTCCTTTCAGAAGTTTTAGCAGCTTCAAACAATTTACCATCTTCGGGCTCTTGTTTGTCTTGACCTGAAATCCGAAGTGTATAAATAAATTCTATAACATTTTCAGGAAGTTCAATCGGTATATAAATCTTAGACTCTCCAGATATGGTCATCGCTTTAGATATTATAAATTTTTTAGGCTCATTAAAAACATCAATAAAACCTATTTTTTTTGCAGCTATACTCCTATTTGTTTTCTTCCCAATTACTACAGAGTCTCTGACTACATTCACAACGCTTCTATTATTTTCAATAGTAGCAGGCTTTTTATATATTTTTAAATCATAGTACGTGTCCTTTGTAAACTCAATATTTAAGGTAAAAGGATTGTCGTAAAGTACCTCAAAAACTAAATCAACTTCAGAGACATTACTATATTGTCCTACTACCTTTCCACTTCTCTCCTCTACAATTTTTAAGAAATAAACAGGAATGTCAGATGTAAAAATAATGCGGATTGAATCTTTACTTAAACCGTAAAAAACTTCCTGTAGATTGTTGCTTTTATTAAAGCCGGCCTCAATTATTTTGATGGGCTCAAATTTTAAATCCTCGATGCTCATTATTACTCTATCTTTTGTTTCTTGGAGCTCTTGTATTTCTGTTGTAGCATTTAGAGTTTGCTTTTTGATTTTATTGTTGCAAGAAAACAAGCTCACAAGAAATAATGATGAACAGATAAGGTAAAATGATTTCATATAATTAATTATTTATATTTAGCCTAATATATACTGCTATTGATTTTAATTAGTAATTACTTTTAAATGCTCGTAAATCATTACCATCGCCAAAGTATCTAATTCGCAATACTTTAACAATCCTTTGGTAATTGTATCTCTTTCTAGTGCTGTCATGTCCTCAAATTGAAGTTTAGAATATGCGGTAAGCGCGGCGCCACCGTCAGAAATATTTTCCATCCCAGAAATTGTAGTATCAAGTTCCTCCAATGAAAGTTTATCAAAAATTGAAGGCAGTAATTGATACGGGTTTAACGCTGCCTTATCCTTATACTTTAGCCAAATGTGATTTTGATCAAAATTTAAGCTTGTAAGATTAATTTGGTGAATGGGTTTTGTATATTTTTCTTTTAGAAAGCTACATGTATTTAAAATTGCGGGAAGAACGGCCTTTATAGAGTTAGAACCTTTTGTTAGTGGATTGTAATAATACTTTAAAATTACAATTCTCAAGTCGACCAAAGGACGAGAAGGAACCCATTGCTCTAAAGATGCCGCTGTTGGCTTACTGATCGTTTTTATGAATGAGATAAGTACTTCTTTATTTGGATAAGTACTTGCATCTAATTGCATTTTAATCGCATTAAGGATGCTGTTTTCATGGGTTGCAAAACAAAAAACCGAGCCTTTATCTTGCGATAAAGAGGCCTTTAAAGCAGTAATAAATTTAAAATTTGGAAAGTCTCCTGCAGTATTGTTGATATATTCTGATTTGTGCTCTATTGTGCCATTCTCATAGCATATATGGTGTGAAAATTGAAAAGCTACTTGTTCATAGGGTCTTCTATCTTTTGTAAAAGGCAACGCCATCGCACTTGTTTCAAAATCTATAAAATGTAATGGATATACCCAGGAAGCCATCTCTATTCTCAAAGCTTCTTTTTCAATATGAGGTTCACTATCCAATGTCCTTGCTTTTTCTACCTGAACCCAACGTCGTTCGCGAGAGCTCATCTCATTTGGCTCTTCCTCAACTTTAAAATCTTCAATGGTTAGGTCATCTAAAAATAAACGATTTTCCTCTAATAACTTTTGTCCTCTAAAATTCCAAAGTTCAAAAACGGTTGGTCTTTTAAAATCATTTTCTTTCCAATGATGCTGCTTCTTAAAACAATACTCAAATCCAGATTTTAATCCATTTGATGTATCTATTTCATTCGTTCGGTATTCGCAGGCTTTACATGCTGTATATTTTGTTGGCCAATTAGGGTATACTTTGTCTATATAGGTCCTTTTCAGTAAAGGAATGGCTTCGGAAAAGCTTAGGTTCTCATCGTACCTAAATACACCAGACAGGATCTCTTTTGTAATATGCGTAACATTCACTTCAGAGAGTACCGTTGTTTCTTTTGCCTGTTCCGGAGTTAATCTCACTTTAACATCTTTTCTGATGTCACCTGAGTTTGGTAGACGTATCATTTGATTTAGTCCATCAATTTTAGCGGTTTTAGATTTATCTGCCATTAAAAAATAAGCTTCAAAGTTAAACGTGCTAAAACATTGTTGTGCTACATGATGTTGATACGCAATGTCAAATAAGTAAGGTCGCCAGCTACTATTAATATTACCTCTTGTACCAATAAATTCATTCGCATCATCAGGATCGTAAGACTTTGCTTTTACCTCTATTATTTTAATATTATTACCGTCTTTAACCAAGATGTCTACCATAACATACATTTCATCTACTAAGAATGCCGCCTCATAGATAACTACTTTATCGTGTTGAAGTGCTTTTTTTGTTTCTTTAAAAGCTAATTCGTACTCCCAAGGTTTAGCTGCTATAAAATGGCCATTGGGATAGTGCAGTCTTGCCAATGCTTCTACTTGAAAACCACCCTCAGCCAAAGTTTGGAGAAAAGTATCTTCAGTTTGTTTATTCGCATAAGATTTGTCTCCGTAGTAATAGAGTTTATTTGGGCATTCAAGACCTACTTTAAATTTAGATTTGGATAATACTTTCCTCATAAGATCACCTCTTTTTTAGTCGTTTTATGCGCCCCCTGCAACGTTTTATGTCGTCTCTATAGCCCGAAGTTCTATCCCTATATTTTTCTACTTTGTCTTTTTCACGCGTAAGGTCTCTAGCATAACCATCCCAATCACGTTTCTTTTGAGAACGAATGGTATGCCTACTGGCTGTTGAAGCAGCAGATTTTAAGCGATTCTTGTACCGAATGGCATCTTTACTTTTTCGAATCCTAATTTTAGCCATTTTCTCTCTACACTTAGAAACTTTTACTTTCTGGCTATCAATTTCTCTCTTATACCGCTCTATATCTCTCTTAATACTATCGACACTCATACTTTAAAGGTTATAGGTTATGGGGTTTGAAGCACCCCTTTTCTTTTTGTGTGCTATTGATTTATTTATATATAAATCTCTCAAAGCAGCATCTGCCACCACTCCATCAAAACCGTATCCGACATACGTTTTTCCAGCCTTGTTAGATCCTGGATTGTAGGTACGATTTATTGCATACCAGCGATGCACATGAAACACTTCAACAATAAGGCCTTTGTATTCACTTAGAACATAGGTAAGTGCTCCATTTAATGGATTTGCCATGCGCCATGTTTGTTTCGTGGCTTTATAAACTCTGTCTTCTCCTGATGCTTTTTTATAAGAACCGTTGATATTAATAATAACAAAGTTACTGGGTATGCTGTTTAAAAGCGTTGCATTATATTTTCGTTTGACTTCATCTACAGACATTAGCCCTTTTTCTATGGAATTTACGCCTCCTTGTACGTTCCCCTTCACGAAAGCTGAAAAATTTGGAATAAACTTAAAAACATCAATAAGGGTTGCTTCAATTTGAAATGCAGTTCTTTCATTAAGCCCATGACGAACAATCACATGCGCAACCTCTTTGTTTTCTTTAAGAATTGCCTGAATCGCTTCTAGCTTATCTGTGCCTGATTTACCTTGTTTAACCTCTTCTATGTGAGAAAACACACGATTACCTTTACCCTTACCCACATAAAAAGGGTTTTGCGTTGTTGGGTCTACAAGCATATAAACGTAATACTTTAACTCTGAGAGCGTTTTTTCGTCGAACATTATTTTATATTATAGTTGTGCAATTATAAGTTCCTTCATTTTTTCAGCATCAGAAATAGAAAAATTTCTTGCCTGAACTCCTTGAGACCCTTTACTCGAAATAATAATACGTGCATTAATAATCCCCCTATCAACCTTCACAAAAGAGATGGTGTTATAGGCTAAAAATGAGCGGTCTATTCCGATAAGATATTTATTTCTTTTTTCGAAAGTAACACCGGTCTCGTCTATTATTATTCTATCTGGTGTTAATATATTACCACCTAAATATAAACGCGATGAAAAAGAATAAGAGAAGGATACTCTTTTTTTTGACTGCTCCATAAATACTTTATTACCACAATTTGGACAAAAATTTTGATTTTCACTTAAGTTGTAACCGCAATCTGAACAATGCATAAACTATTTTATTTCGCTGTTTTTATTTAATTTTTTATATTTTAAAAATGACTAAAGTCTTGCTGCATTGCCTAAAGTCAAATCATTATCAATTAGGTTCTTCGCAGACTTGTCTTTTATCTGAACCTTGGTGCCAAAAGTGTTTTTAAATACATTTTCAACATCACCTACCTTCATACTTGCTTTAATTTTAATTTCCTCCGCTGATTTTGTATCTACCGTTATGGCCGTTTTTTTATTTAACGCTGCCAACGTAAGCGTATCTTCAGCAATCATATTTCCTTTATAGAAAACTAAAGATAAATTGAAAGCTTTTTTAAAATCTCTTGAAATAGTTTTTAATTTTTTATTTGGTGCAATAGAAAACTCTGCATTGTTAAAGTGATCTTTGATATTGTTAAATAACCCCATGTTTGTTTTTTTTAATGATGTGACTTTTTAATTATATTTCATTTTTACTAGATTTTTAATGAATTGAACAACAAGATTATTAGCTTTAACAATCTTGCTATTCAATATTCCTAAAGTTTTCCCGCCTGCGTAAGCGTCATAGAATTCTCAGCTAACTTTGTGTCATCTGCATTCGAAATCTGCGCTTTAATCCCGAAAGTTTCCATAAAATATTTCTCTACATTTTCTACACGACTGCGCGCTCCTAATTCTAAATTACCACCTGCACTGTCTGTTTTAGAAAGTTCACTAATTTTAGTTTTTGAATCTGCAAATTTATTTCCTTTGTAAATTCTAATATTACATTTGAATTCAGATTCAAATTGTCTTTGAACACTCTGAACAGAACTTGCCTTTGTTACTTTAATAATTGCCATTTTATCTATTTTTAAATATCTACCTACTTCTTTTTAACGTAGTTTTTCGGCTTATTCCTACACATCAATTAATTAGTATTTGCTTCAATATTATTTTAAGTAGTTATATGTTGTACTATAAACTCCATAAGTCCTTGGTATTTTTCGTTTAAGTCATTATACAAGCCATATTCAATAATTAAATCTTTATCCTTTGATATATAGATGTTTTCACTTTCCTCTAGATTGTAATTTGATTGTATACTTTCGAATAATGAAGGTATAATTCCTGTATTTTTCTTAACCCAAATTTTCATTCCAAGTGCTTTTTTAGAAGGATTTGAGCTATATATTAGTTGTTTTTTACCCCTACCTAAACGGGTCTCATCATTAAAAGATGATCCTGTTTTCGCGAATGAAATTCTGTATTTATCATTATTCTTTTCAACATCACTTAGCGGAGACCATAAAGCAGCATAATTTTTAACAGCTTGATCCGTAAATCCTTCTTCAGCAAGTTGTAACAGTTTTGTTTGTACACCATCAAAAATAGTTTTATTTCCTACTTTTTGTACTGCTTGTTTTGTTTCCACATCATCGTCAACGCTAGTGATAGAAGCAAATGCCATGGCAGCCTCAAGCTCAGACTCTAAAGCGTCTTTGTATCTATCACGCAACAAATTCAGTAATTCTAAAACAGAGAATGCACGTGCTCTTAAATAAGAATCACTTTGACAAGCACCCCAGGTTACCTGTTCCCACTCCTCATCAATAAGGTCTGATTCTCCAAACTTTTTAATTTTTTCTTGAATTTCATCCCATTCCACACCAAATTTATTTCCAAATCCTTTGTTCCATTCTGGGAAATTTGGCTTCTGAGATAGCAATCTAAAAATCTTAGGATATGAAATTTGAATCCCTAAAATAGCAAATAACATAAAGTCATCTCCTTTGGGCTGTTCTTCATCTAATTCAATTTCTTTTAAGTGATTTATTAAACTAAAAGCATTTAAATAACGTTTTAAACTTCTAGGATTGTAACCAATACTGTATTTAACAGCTTTTACATACAGCTCTTTTTCATTTTCAGGCATTGCAGTTCCAAGGTCTTTTAACTTTTCAACTAAAAAATTTTCAATGTTATAGGTTCCAATAGGCATTGAAAATGGCACCTGAATAATTTTATCAAAAAACGAACGAAACTCTCGTTCGTTCTCATCTGTTTTAGGACCAAATTTGCTTTCTAATCCCTTAACAACAATATCATAATCAATAGCTAATATGAAAACACAATTTGGAATGTCAAAAATATTTTTAAGTGCCTCCAAAACTTCCACAGCATCACCAGGTGGAATACGATCTAAATCATCTACAAAGAAAACAACTTTTTCAATTTTATTATTAGGGTCAGTTATTAAATCATTAATTAAATCTGCAATTAATGCCTTAATTTCTGAAACTTCCGCAGAAGAGTTTTGGCTTCTGCCACTGGCTGCAGCATCCTTAACATTAACTCCTGTTTGTTTTGCCACAATCTGATTTGCTAACCCCCCTAAAAAACGGGCAGCAGATTTAAATTTCTCTTCGGTATCATCTTTCAATGTCCAAATACCCCTGCTTTTACAAGATTCCTTTAATTTCTCTAGCATCCCTCTCAGTACACCCGGAGTTGTCTCATTAGCACCACGAAATAAACTATATTCCCAAGTATTTACCCAAGAACAAGCAATATTCTTCTCATTAAAATCTTCTAAAAGAAGAGACATTAAAGAAGTTTTACCGGTCCCCCACTCACCTTGCAAACCTATGGTTATAGGTGTGTCACTTCTTACAATAAAGTTGGAAAGTGCCAAGCTATATTTTTCAACTTTTAGAAGATCTTCTTTTAACTTTGTTATTGGTTTATCAGTAATTGAACTCATTTAAGTTATTTATTTTTATAAATTTATTTCAAAATATTCTTATTTTGAGTACACATATAGTACATTTAATACATGAGAACTAAATTAAGAGAAATCACAGAAGACAAAATCGGATTTAAAATATCTAATTTGAGTGATAGTAAAAGGTTGAGTGAAATTATATTAATAAAATTGGATAGATATTTAAATTACAACACCGTAAGAAGATTTTTTGGCCTCGTAAAAAGTGTAAAAGCTAGTAATTACACACTAGACACATTCGCTAAATTTAATGAATATGAAAATTATAATGATTTTGTAATAAATTTTGAAAGATCAAATAAATGGAAAACAGAATTTCAAATAATTGAAGTTATCCATACAAACAAAGACACAGAACTCTTAAATTATATTACTGAAAAAATACATTTAGAAAAATATTTTTATTTAAAATTTATCCAAATTTTAAGGGAACTTATCTTAATTCAGAACTATAAATTACTCATTAAAATTTTTCGACTAAAGGAAACCCAAGAGAAGTATTTTACCTTTGACGATATTTTATTAATTGGTATTTCTGTTGGAAAATTATTAAAATTAATTGATTACGAGAAGAAAGAAATTCATAAACTTTTATTGTTAGAAAACTTTCAAGACTTAATTATAACGATAAACGTTGACTATGGTAATTTAAGCAACTACTATAAATACGCAATTACTACCATTTATCAAAATAGTAAAAGGAAGAAAATTTTAGAGTTTTGTAAAGGTGTCTTAAATGTTTATTTGTACCTCCAAAATAATACTGAACAACAATTTTATGCATTAAATTATGATGAAAATTTTCATCCAATCTTGAAGAGTAGAGTCTACGCACAATATATATTAATGGAAGATTCTAATATTATAAAAAAACTAAATAATTATTATCACGCAAATAAAAATAAAAATCAAGTATCTGTAGACCATTTTTTTGAAATTATATTCTCTTCAATTCTTACTAAGAATTTTGAGGTAATGGCATGGGTTATCAATAAGGTTAGTAATCAAAGAGACTATAAATACTTCTATAAATTTGAACATTATCAAAACTTCTTGTTTATGAAGCTTTTATTTTATCTGAAAAACAATGATTTATTAAATATTAAAAACACCTTACTTTATTTTTCTTTTAAAAATTTTAATAGATCATACAGAGGCGTTATTGACCAATATATTTATATTTTTAAATACCATATGAATCCTTTAGAAAAAAATGAATACCTAAAATTATACTTAAAAAATTCAAAACAAAATAAGTTTCATTTCTTTACAAGAGAATATTTTCTAAATTACTTTATTTCAAATGGACATTAAAATTAACAAGTATAAAAAAGAGTTTTTTTAAAAAAAATAATCCACATATGTTTGCAGTTAATAAACTTTAAAATGAATCAAATAACATCAAACAGTCAGCTAAGTTCTGTCACCTATAATGTCATCCCTCAAATAATAAAACCCCTATAATCAAAATATTATAAGGGTTTTTTGCGGAGAAAGCGGGATTCACTCTGTGCATCCCAATAGAAAACCTTGAGCAAACCTTAAAACCCAAATTCTTTCCAAGAATTTTGTCTTTTTTAGTTTTCAAAAAAACACGTACAAGTTTAATTCTTTTGGGAACTAAAAAACCCACAACAATTGTTGTGGGTTTCTTTTTGCGGAGAAAGAGGGATTCGAACCCCCGGTCCTGTTACAGACAACAGTTTTCAAGACTGCCGCATTCGACCGCTCTGCCATTTCTCCAGAAGTCGTATCAGATATGCTCTGATTGCGGGTGCAAATATAGAAAGGTTTTCTATTTTAAAAAACAAAAAAGTGATTATTTTTTAAGTTTCTTGAATATAATTAAGTATTCTTGCTATCTCCTTAATTATCAAGCGTTCCTGAATTGCACAAAAATATAGGAATCGGTATAAAATACAAATAATTAGAATTTACTTTTATGGACTTTAGTATCTTTGTCTTTTATTTTTAACACAAAAACGATGTCATTTAATTCTTTTGGAAATTTATTAAGAGTTACTACTTATGGTGAATCTCATGGTATCGCTATAGGCGGTGTTATTGACGGTTTCCCTGCAGGTCTAGAAGTTGATTTTGAAGCAATTCAAGAAGAATTAAACAGACGAAAGCCTGGACAGTCAAAAATTGTCACACAGCGCAAAGAGCCAGATACCGTAGAATTCCTTTCAGGATTTTTTGAAGGAAAAACAACGGGAACTTCTATTGGCTTTGTTATTAAAAATACGAACCAAAAATCAAAAGATTATAACAACAATACGAACGTATACAGACCTTCCCATGCTGATTTTACCTATGACCAAAAATATGGTTTTAGAGATTTTAGAGGTGGTGGAAGAAGTTCTGCACGGGAAACTGCCAACTGGGTGGTTGCAGGCGCTTTAGCAAAACAATTAATTGCATCGATTAAAATAAATGCATTTACTTCTTCTGTTGGTGATATTTTCCTTGACAAACCTTATCAAGACTTAGACTTTAGTAAAACTGAGAGTAATATTGTCCGCTGTCCTGACGCGGAATCTGCCGAAAAGATGATCAACAAAATAAAAGAAATTAGAAAAGCCGGAGATACTATTGGAGGCACCATTACTTGTGTAGCACAGAATGTACCTGTTGGTCTTGGGGAACCTATTTTTCATAAATTACATGCCGAACTAGGGAAGGCAATGCTCTCCATCAATGCTGTTAAAGGATTTGAATTTGGTAGTGGATTTTGTGGTTCAAAAATGAGGGGTTCAGAACACAATGATGTCTTTAATGCAGATGGGTCTACCCAGTCGAATCTCTCTGGAGGAATTCAAGGAGGTATTAGCAACGGCATGGATATTTATTTTAGAGTTGCTTTTAAACCTGTGGCTACTATCATGAGTGCTCAGCAAACCATAAACTCAGAAAATGAGCTTACAGAGATTACTGGAAAAGGAAGACACGACCCCTGTGTTGTCCCAAGAGCAGTGCCTATTATAGAAGCAATGACCGCACTGGTTTTAGCTGATTACTGGCTCTTAAACAAAACAAGAAGAGTCTAACACCTAACACGCTGTGTTCCCTTTCTCTATATTGGATCTCAAAGCGTTTATTTATACTATTTAAAAGCTTACGAACGCTTGAAAGAAAGATTATATTTTATAGATATTGTGCGTGCTTTTGCAATATTGATGATGTTACAAGGTCATTTTATAGACACACTTCTAGAGAGCTCTTACCGCAATCTAAATTCTGAAACCTATAGCCTTTGGTCATTTTTTAGAGGAATTACGGCGCCCACGTTTTTTACGATTTCGGGATTAATCTTTACCTATCTTTTACTAAGAGCAAAAGAGAAAGGATTGGAAAATTTCCGGATGAAAAAAGGGATTTCCCGGGGAATTTCTTTAATTGCTATTGGATATTTTATACGTATTAACTTCCTAAACTTGCTTTCAGGAAAGTTAAATCCTTCCTTTTTTGCTACCGATGTCTTGCATTGTATCGGCTTAAGTTTACTCTTAACAATAGGTATTTTCTTCTTATGCCGCAAGAATGTATTCGTCTTTTCAATACTTACCCTTGCAATAGGGTCATTGATCTTCGTATTAGAGCCTTTATACAGAATGCTGCAGATCGAAGGCATACCTACTTTTATTCACAATTATATTTCTAGAGCTCATGGATCTGTTTTTAGAATAATTCCGTGGTATGGATATTCCGCAATGGGCTCATTTTTAGCAACTATATTTTATTGGAACCTCCATAAAAAATATTTTAAAACAAGCATAGTTTCCTTATTTGTGCTTTTTGGATTGTTCCTTATCCAATATTCCTCTGAAGCACTACTACAACTGTTTGAAATTACGGATATAAACGTATTTAAAGATGCTGCAAACTACAATTATCTATTTACGAAGCTGGGTTACGTATTGCTGTATTTTGCACTGTTTTATAGCTTAGAAAGCTATTTAAAGCATCCAGTACTTTTAAAAATTGGAAAAAAAACGCTCTCCATTTATATCCTCCATTTTGTGCTCTTATATGGAAGTTTTGTGGGTATTGGATTAAATAGAATTATTGGAAAAACATTAACTCCCTGGCAAGCCATTTTTGGAGCAATCTTCTTTATTACCATTGTCTGCTTTATTTCTTTTCATTATGCAAAAACAAATGCATTTTTATACAAGCATTTAAGAAGTATATTTAAAAAATAATTAGCGATTCTATAACAGCTATCTTCTGTGAAATATGATGTTTAAAACGAAGGATACAACATACTCTTTAATTACCTTAAAAATTTGGAGTAGTGGCTTTATTTTTTAGAGTACTTTTTAGTAAATCTACCGCCTTTTTTGGATTAAGGTTTGAGTCATACATGTATTTGTACTCGTGATCAGATCCTTCATTTTTATCATATACACCCTAAGTATTAAAAGTTAGAGCAGCATTACTTCTTTTGGGTATTAAGGCTTTCAAAATATTAGCATATTTTGACCTGTCTTTCATATTCTGAATTGATAATTGGGACTCCAATCATTCTGTAGTCAATTTCTTTTATGTGAAAATCCAAATCATTTTCGTGTGCCCAATCAATTAAAGACAACAAATAATCAAACTGCTCTTTATTTAAAGAAAGAATATCGTTATCTCTTAAGTGGTTTGCCAATCCATCAATTCTTAAATCCTTGCTTTTTAAATATAAAATAGTCTCTTTCACTTTATCCCACATTACTGGTTGCATACCTTGATATTGATTAAAAACTAAACTTATATTGGGAGCATCTTCTTTTGCAATTTCGCAAGATCTAATTATATACA
>CESE01041101.1_pt1 | contig 12643 bp, 6 predicted proteins | sample 350271 | NCBI WGS metagenome assembly CESE01 (sample SAMEA2621536, study PRJEB7988) | marine metagenome | isolation source: saline water (ENVO:00002010), including | reverse complement strand
GATGTCATTATCTATATCAATATTAATTAATACTTCGAACCATTTATCGTGATCAAAATTAAATTGTTGATTGCTTGGCTCTGTATAACCTATACCATTGGGTGAAAATAAAATCTCTTGTGCCCAGTTACTGTCTTCTCCAACAGGATCGAGGATATGGAGTAGATTAAAATAACCAGCATAAGTATGTGGTATATACATCATGAATGATAAATTCCAAACACCCTGTTGATGCCCTCCAAGAGGTAATATTATATCTGATGAGCCTCCCGAGTCTAAAATGATCGAATTTGAGCCACTATAACTATATTCTTCTGTAACAAACGTATCTTCAATACTTCCGGGAGAATTTGACCAGGTACTCCAGACTTTATTAGATTGAAATGCTAACGGATCAAGAATAGAATAGTCCTCAAAGTTTTCAGAGATCTCTATAAAAGATGAATCCGCTAGTTCATTATACTCACAGGAGCCATCTATTAAATTTTCCAAGGATTTATAATTCAAGGCTAAGTAGTCTTCACAAACTTCTACTAGAGTAATACAAGATCCATCGTCATCAGTAGCTAGTTCATTGTAGTTAAAAGCTGTTGAATCTGTACAGCCTCCCAAAATGATAGTTGTATAAGAGATTTCTGATAGGTCTAAGCTTATGTTGTTTTCTGCATTTACAGTAATACTGATTATGTATAAAAGAGCAAAGAGACTCATTAATTTTTGTGTAATTTTTTTCATAATACTAATTTAGGGTTAGTGTTATATAACGAAGTTTAATACTAATTTTATTAGTTTATTCTAGGTTGTAGAACTAAAAGGCTGCATACATCAATTGCTATAGTATGCATTTCTTTAACTCAAATATAAAAGTAATAATAAAGCAATATGAGTTAAACACGTAAGCATAGTAATTTGAAGCATAAAAGTAAGTATTTGGAACATAAACGAAAAAAAAAGACTCAAAATAGGTCTTTTTAGATGTAAATTAACCCTACAATCAAACCGTAAATTGTAGCATTTCGACTTATTAGTTATTTAAATCGGAAATTAGAAGTTATGGTTTTGGAATCTTAGCATCGATTGAACTAGCAATTGGCTTAATAGAAATCGAAATAAGTTGGTAGTTTTTGAACAAAAAAAAGCCGCTAAAAGCGGCTCTTAAATAAATGTTTTAGTTTAAAATTTACATCACAATAATAGACTTCGTAATTGTTAATCCATTTTCTAAATTTAGAGTTATTAAATAATAACCCGCATCTAAATCAGTAATATTAAATTCTATTATCGGGTTTAATGGCTCAATAGATTTCACTACTTTTCCATCCATTTGTCTTATCAAAATAGTCTCAACTTGTAGATTTCCAGTTTCAATTTTAATTTTATTTACTGCTGGATTAGGGTAAATTAGAATATTATTAGATAATTCATCTAAACCGATTACCATAGAACAAGATCCATCATCTACAATAGCTTCAGTATTATAATTAGTTGCTATTGGATCAGTACAACCTACTTCTAAAGATTGATCGCAACCAGAAATAAAGCTAACTGTTTCGCCATCTCCAAAACTAGCCCCAGAAGCTATAGTTTCTCCACAAATAACAATACTATACCCTTCAGAAACCAATCCATCGCCATAAGAATCGCTAATTTCGAAAGTATAGTAAGTATTAGGCTCCATACAATATACGTCAAAATAAGTTTCATCAGAATCTAAATCAGAGGACTCTACTTGGTCGATTACACCACCTAATGAATTTGTAAGAACCCAAGAAGTTTCGTTTGAATAATAATCGGTAGCTAAGTTAATTTGCACTTCAGAACTCTCGGCAGTACAGTTTGGGCTTGTAAAGTTTATAACATAATTGGCAGAAAAACCATCGAGTGAAATTGCATTAAGCGAAATAGAATAATCTTGTCCTAAAGGTGTATCTGCATCTAAAGTTACAGGAACAGTAATAACAGTCTGAGTATTCATTTCTATAGCATCAAAGGAGATTTCGTCTGGGTTAATATATAAAGAAGTGAAATCTGAAGAAGATGTTACACCACCACTTTCAGAAGCTGCATGACCTATATTATTTAACACTAAAACAACATTAACCGATTCACCAAACATCACAGAAGAATTTCCACTAGAAAGCGTATAAGAACTGAACTCCAATTCTGGTGCGTTTACCACAAAAGTATTTGTTGTAATCCATTCTGATCCTTCTGAATCTATTATTATAAATTCTAAAGTAACCATTTCTTGATCAGAAAAATTACCGTTTAAGGCTACAGTAACCAAATCGTTTAGTTCTAAAGAAGTTTCAGCTGTCAATAAATCTTGATTAATCGAATTTTGAGAAACTGTAACATTAGGATTAGTAGAAGAAACTATAATAGATAATCCAGAAGCATCTACAGAACCATAATTTTGAAGGTTCATATTTAAAAGGAAAGTTTCATTATACTCTACTTCGTTATTTCCAGAAACACCATCGTTTATAGAAATGGAAGAACAAGCTACATAAGGAGTGTTAGAGCTCATCATATTAATCACACCAATATATACTTGTTTATTCTGTTTAACAGCAACAATATCAAGTGCATCCAGAGTGCTAAGCGGATCAAAACTCAAGGTTAGATTCCCTGTTTCATCAGCATATAAAGCATCTAAAAGTACGCCGTTTTGACTTATTGCAACATAGGTATATTGTTCAGTATTTACTGCAACAGAAGACATTCCTATAGCTAATGCTTCAGGATGAGATACACTTAATTCAGAAGGCATTCCGTAATAAGTAAGTACAGAAGGGTCTCCCATTAGGAGGTATATTTCCCAGTAGTACTTTGTATTGCTACTACCCGACTCTGTTACAGCCCAATTTCCTGACTGCAATAATTGACCTTGCGTAATAGACCAATCTGAGGTTTGTTCATTGTTTTCGTGAAAACTACAATCGTAAATTGCTAAACCTGTTTCTTCGTATGTAGGATTAGCAGAAATTGGCCCATTTCCTACGCCCCAATAATAATCTTCATCCCAAAGGGTATTATTTGTACCACCGACATAACCAACAGCACCACCTTTAGATTTTCTTAAAAGAGCTTCACCAAAACAAGTCACCCCATTAAAAGTGTTCGACTGACAGCAGTTCCCTACCATTAAACCGTACTGATCTTCATTCGTTAATCCATCTACGTCATTAACTTCGAAACTTGGATCTGACCAACCAGCAGGACCACAATGAGCTGTATAATTAGCAAAACCTACTCCTTCGCTTACATGCTCAATTATTGCCGTTTCAGCTGCATTAGACTCTGTTTCTGGATATAAATATACATAAGAAGTTAAATCGTGTGCTTCGTTAAAATAATAATCTGTACCATAATTAATCTGACCATTTCCATAAGTGGGTGCCATTCCAGCATCAACTCCCGCAACCAATAAGACCTCAGCTAAATAACTAGGATCAGGCATGGTAAATTGTTCGTATTGTAATGTCTTATCTATCTGAATACTTAACTCTGAATTTGTAGTTGCCGAAAAACGACCAACAATCATTTCAGGGAAATAATCTCCATTGCCATCAAACTCGCAATAATACATATCCGACACATGATTTCCCGCATCAAAACTTGGCAACTGTTCGTGATCTCCTACAATAAGCAAATACGTGGGAGCAGGATTTTCGTCTGTTGCATTATCGTAAAAAGACTGAACATAAGCTTTCATACTTTCAAAAGTGTCCCCAACCTCTGCAGTTCCTTTATATGCTTCAATTACTTCAATTCCTTTTTTAGTTTTCCATTGAATAAACTCTTGTAAACCTTCTTCAAACTGAGGTGCCGACAAGATTATCATACGAGCAGTATGAGAAGTAAACACATCCTTTTTGGTAGAATTATTGTTTAGTAACTTCGAAAAATTAATATCGAAATCTTGAGATTTTAAAGCAGAGGGAACCGCTTTTATTTCATTGTCGAAATTAAGTTTAAACTCAATAGTCTGTTTTATTTTCAACTCGTTTGTAACAGGATTATAAGCTAAAGGTGCAATTTGCAAGCGGGCTATAGACTTCCCACGCATAACACCTAAACGTTCAATAGTTATTAGATTTTGAGTATAAAACTCATTTTTAGAATAGGTACTTTCGTTATAGATAAAAGCCACCTTATTTGGGTCTTGATTCTTAAATACAGATTCTTGAGATGGGTAAATTTCTTGATGAAATCCCAAGCTAGCCAAATCACTTATTTGGTCATCATAGCTGAGAACTTCTATGGAAATCTCTCCATTAGAAGGCACTTCAATCAGTTTACTAAAAACGGGTAAATCTGGATTACCAATATCGTATGGTTTTGTTAAACCATTTATGATGATTTGAGAAAACACATCGTTTTCGTGGGTTACTCTATCTAATTGCAAAGCTCCATTTTTGTACTCTAAATGCAGTTGTTTTGCAGAACTCAACAATGTAGTTACTTGTGTCGTTTGAGCTGATAAGTTAATTGTAAAAAGACACATTACAATTTGTATAATTATTCTCATAGGGTTGGTTTTTAAGTATAAATAGCTAAAAATATGCCAAAAAAAGCAAATTTATATTTCTTTCCGAAGACGAGCTACAGGAATATGCAACTGTTCTCTATATTTGGCAACTGTTCTTCTTGCAATTGGATACCCTTTTTCTATAAGCATATCCATTAATTTAGAATCGGTTAAGGGTTTTGTTTTACACTCATCTGTAATTACCTCTTCTAAAATCATTTTTATTTCTTTTGTCGAAACATCTTCACCTTGATCATTTTTCATCGACTCCGAAAAGAAGTACTTTATTAAGAAAGTACCGTAAGGCGTATCTACATACTTACTATTCGCAACACGAGAAACCGTAGAAATATCCATATCAACTTTTTCAGCAATGTCTTTTAAAATCATTGGTCTTAATGACTTTTCATCACCTGTAAGAAAAAATTCTTTCTGATAATGCATTATCGAAGTCATCGTCATCATTAAAGTTTGGTGTCTTTGTCGAATAGCATCAATAAACCACTTAGCAGAATCTAATTTTTGTTTCACAAAAACAACAGCGTCATTTTGAGTTTTATCCTGCTTCCCTTTAGATTCTTTATATCCTTGTAATAAATCTTTAAAACCACTACTTACCCTCAATTCTGGAATCATACCTGTATTCATCACCAAATCTAGTTCTCCGTTTTCGATAGTAATCTTAAAATCAGGAATAATATGCTGAACAATTCTAGATGATGAGAATAGGGCTGAACCAGGTTTTGGGTTGAGTTTAGAAATTACTTTTAGTACGTTTTTTAAAGTATCTTCCGAAATAGATAATCGTGAGACTAATTTGTCGTAATGCTTTTTAGATAGTGCACTAAAGTGGTGTTTAACAACATCTATAGAAATTAATACAAGCTCATTAACTTTCTTTTTACGAAGTTGAATAAGCATTGATTCTTGTAAATCTCTTGCACCAATTCCAGCAGGCTCAAAATCCTGAATCACTTTCAAAACCTCTTCAAGCTCATGTAAATCAGTTGACACATTTTGAGTAAAAGCCAAATCATCAACAATTAAAGATAAATCTCTTCTGATGTATCCATTATCGTTTACACAACCTATTAAATACACACCAATTTGATAATGATGATCGTTTAAATTACGAAGTGCTAATTGCTTTTCTAATAACTCTGTGGAGCTCACGCCCATTGCTACAGGTATACTTTTATCCTCTTGATCTGGACTTGTATTATTAGCGACCAAACGGTAACGAGGTATTTCGTCGTCGCTTAAATACTCATCAACATTTATTTCATCTGCTTCAATTCTTTGCTCATCACGTTCATCGTGATCTTCAAAATCGGGTGCTTCTACTTCGTCCACGCCCTCTTCAATAGCAGGATTAGCCTCCAACTCTTCCTTTACTTTTTGCTCAAGTTCTATTGTTGGAAGCTGTATAAGCTTCATCAACTTTATCTGCTGAGGAGAAAGTTTTTGAGATAATTTTTGATGTAGAGACTGTTTTAACATCTAGGCTTAAAAGTCTGCGTTATTTGGAGTTCTTGGGAAAGGTATTACATCTCTAATGTTACCCATTCCGGTAACGAATAGAATAAGTCTTTCGAAGCCTAAACCAAATCCACTATGTTGTACGGTACCAAATTTTCTAGAATCTAAATACCAAGCAAGTTCGTGTTCTGGAATATCCATTTCGGCCATACGAGATTTAAGCATATCTAGACGCTCCTCTCTTTGAGAACCTCCAATAATTTCGCCAATTCCAGGAAATAATACATCCATGGCACGAACCGTTTTTCCATCATCGTTCATACGCATGTAAAATGCTTTGATGTCTTTTGGATAATCGGTAATTATTACAGGCTTCTTAAATTTCTTTTCTACTAAGTATCTTTCGTGTTCTGATTGAAAATCTGCTCCCCACTCTTCAATTAAATATTTGAATTTCTTTTTCTTATTGGGTTTAGAATTTCTAAGAATTTCATAAGCCTCAGAATAAGTAATACGCTCAAAATCGTTCTCAACCACAAACTGTAGTTTTTCGAGTAAGCCTAATTCCGAACGTTCTTCTTTCTTTTTATTTTTCTCTTCCTCAACCAAACGATTATCCAAAAAGGCTAAATCATCTTTACAATATTCTAATGCATAAGCACATAAATACTGCAGCATTTCTTCGGCCAAATCCATATCTTCTTCTAAATCGGCAAAAGCAACTTCTGGCTCAATCATCCAAAACTCAGCTAAATGACGGGAGGTATTAGAGTTTTCGGCTCTAAAAGTAGGCCCAAAAGTATATACTTTCCCAAGTGCCAAAGCTGCCATTTCGGCTTCTAACTGACCAGAAACCGTAAGATTTGTTTCCTTCCCGAAAAAATCTTTAGTATAATCTATTTCCCCTTCCTCTGTTAAAGGTGGATTTTTTTTATTTAATGTACTTACAGCAAACATTTCTCCAGCTCCCTCACAGTCGGAACCTGTTACTATAGGCGTATGTACATTTGAAAAACCTTTAGAATTAAAGAAATTATGAACAGCAAAAGTCATTGCGTGTCTAACTCTGAAAATAGCACTAAAAGTATTTGTTCTAAACCTCAAATGTGCATTTTCTCTTAAAAATTCTAAGGAGTGTTTTTTTGGTTGAAGTGGGTATTCATCGGGATCTGCAATACCTAAAACCTCTATAGTTTCTGCTAAAAGCTCTATACTTTGTCCGGAACCTTGGGACTGTACAAGCTTCCCGATAATCGAAATACTTGCACCAGTATTAATTTGTTTTAAAATATCTTCAGAAACCTGGCCATCAGCTACAACTTGAATATTATTTATTGTTGAACCATCGTTTAGAGCAATAAACGAAACATGTTTACTTCCTCGTTTAGTACGAACCCAACCCTTTAGGTTGACTAAATCGTTACCTGCACTTAATGCTAAAGCATTTTTTACTGTAATCCTTTTCATAATCTTCTTTGATAGTGTAGCTTATTTAAGCAAATTTAATTTTTTCTACGGAATGGCAATGAAAACTTGCCATTAATTTTCTCAACCACACTTGTTTGGTACTATTTTTGATGCGAATTTTTTTAACAAAAAGAAACAACCAATTGGGAGTGATAGTTTATCTTTATGCTAAATTAAATGCATGAAAAATTATATTTTCCTAATTCTATTATTAGTAGGTACATCAAAATTATATAGCCAACAGGCTATAAAAAGCCAAATCGAACAAGCCGATTCCCTTTCGGAAGCAGGTTTATTTGACGAGGCGGAGAAACTTTTAATTCAAGTACTTTCAAAATCTACGAATCTAAAAGACAGCTTTTTACTTTATGCTAATTTGTGTAGTATTTCAAAGAAATACAACAAAATTCCGCAAATGGAAGCTTATGGACATTGCTCTATTTCAGAAAAATTTCACCCTTACTCAAACCTAGAACCATTTGGTGATGTTTTATACAATTTATCGGTTGCAAAATTTAGACGTGGCGAAATAGATTCGACCTTTTATTACGCAGAAAAGGCATTAAATATCAGACAAGAACACTTACCTTCAATACACAAAAAAATTGCTCAAAATTTAGTTGCACTTGGGGTTTATCACTCAAACAAAGGAAATACAAATTTAGCCATAGACTACCAAGAGCAGGCACTTGTATTGGCACTAAACATTAATCCACCTAATTACAATAGCCTAGTTGTTTCCTACTTCTCGCTAGGAAGCGCTTACCACTCATCAAACAATATTTTAAAGGCGAGAGAAAACTACGATCTTGCATTAACTTATTATAAAGACTCTTTAGCAACCAACGAAAACTACAAAGGTCACATATTCAATGCAATTGGAGTATTACTTGAAACCCAGGAGGATTATGAAACATCTGAGGAATACTATAAAGAGTCCATTAAAATATTCACAAATGCAGATAATATTTTTGCAAGTAGAACAGTGTATAGTAATCTAGCAAATATATACGCAAACCTTGGGAAATATGCTGAGGCTAAAAAAATGCACAAAAAAGTTATTTATCTACTCGAAAACTCATCCTACGAAAATGAACTTCCTTGGAAATACCTAAATCTTGGAGCCACATACATTCAGGAATTAGAGTACGACAGTGCTTTGGTGGTACTTAATAAAGCGAAATTATTAAACACTAAAGTTTCTGGTGCAGAGAACGAACTATCGACAGTTATTCTAAATCATTGTGCAACAGTATATATTGAATTAAATGAACACGAAAAAGCTAAAGTAGAACTACTTAAATCTATAAAGATAGCTAAAGAGATATTTGGACTAAAAGACCACGATTTAAGTGAAAGCTATTATTTATTGGCAAAAAGCTATTTTAACCAAAATGATACTAATAGTGGGTTTAAATATTTAAAATTAGCAGAGGAAGCTCTATTTTCTTCCAATAAGGCAACATTAGATTTTAAAGGCGAAATAATTTCTCGTACCTTATTGTTAGATATATACATACTCAAAGAAAAAACACTCTGGGATCAGTATAATTCAACTAAGAATATAAGTTTCTTAAATTCTTTATATAGATCTACCATAAGCTCACTAAAACTAAGCAATGTTATACTTGATTTTTATGAACATGAAAACGCAAAATTAGATATTTTTATAGCTATTGATAAAAACCTGTATTATGGCATTAAAGCATCTAAAGAACTCTACGACCTAACTAAGGACGAGCAGTTCACCGAGCAAGCACTAAAGTTTTTTGAGTCTGAAAAATCTGTCCTTTTAAAACAAGAGCACAAAAATTTTACAGCAAAACAAAATAATCAAACTGGCGATTCGCTATTTATTAGAGAGGACCAACTTAAAAGAGCTATTTCTAAAAATCAGAATTTATTGTTTTTTGAAATTGATAAAACCTCAGAATACGCTAAAAAAATTAGTTCGAAGGTTTTTAATTTAAAACGAGACTTAGACTTACTATCAAAAGAATTAAAACTTACAAACCCTAAGTATTTCGATCAAAAATACAAAAAACATAATTTTGATATTTATGAGCTTCAAGCAGATGTAGATTCAAATGAAATACTTATTGAGTTTTACCAATACCAAAATGAGGTTTACTCTATAGGAATAACGAATACAGAAACTCAATTTAAACATGTTGAAATAGCAAATTTGAATACTAAAATAAATAATTTTACTAATTCAATTTTAAATTCTGATCTTAGACTATTCGCAGAATTGTCATTTGAATTTTACACGTATTTACTGCAAGAACATATTGATGAAACAACGACTCAACTAACAATAGTCCCAAGTAAATCTCTTTCGTTTTTAAGTTTTGATACTTTTACAGATGAAGTACCTAGCCAACTGAGTTATAATAAGCTGAATTACTTAGTGAAAGAAAAAGCTATTTCGTATAAAAATTCATTACAAAAGACTCATACAGATCTTGTACAGGCTGAAGAACTCTATATTGGTATTTGTCCCAAATTTAACTCTAATCGTTTTAAATTTTTAAAGGGTGCTGCAAAAGAAATTGAATTTATTGCAGCCGAACTCGATGGAGAAATATTAGAAGATAGCGAAAATTTAAAGCAGGTAACACTAGAAAATATTGCCCAATACAAAATAATTCATTTTGCCACACATGCAATATTAAACAGCCTAAACTCTAACTATTCAAGTCTTTTGCTTAGCACTGATACTTTGGAGGCCAAAAACCAATTGTATGCCTACGAAATTCAAAACATCAAATTAAATGCCGACCTAGTGGTTTTAAGTGCCTGTAATACCGGTAATGGGAAATTGAAAGCAGGAGAAGGAGTTGCAAGTTTAGCTAGAAGTTTTAATTATGCAGGAGCAAAATCAGTACTCCTAGGTTTATGGACTTTACCTGATTTTTCTACATCAACAATTGTAAAGGACTTTTTTAAGGAGCTTAAACAAAACAACAAGTCTAAAGCTCTTAAAAATGCTAAATGCAATTATTTAAAATATGCCGACGAACATTTAGCAAATCCAAAATTTTGGGCAGGGCTACAACTTATTGGTGAAAAAGATAAAATCTCTTTGAAAAAGTCTCGTTCTAATATGAAACTCCTATTACTATTAGCTCTTTCTATTGGGCTGGCAGTAATTTTATTTAGAAAAAAAAGCTTCTAACAATTCCCCAGCAGCATTAGAAAAGCTATTATAACTTCGGTCTATTTCTTTTAATAAAACTTCTGTTTCCTCTAATTCATTTAACTGAAGTAAGGTTAGGGCCAAATACCATTTTCGTTGATTTTTAAAACTGCCAGACGCATCCATTTCCTTTAACAACTTTTTCGCCTCTTCATGGAGTCCTTCTGACATCAATGAAACTGCTTTATAAAACTGAATTTCATTTTTATGATCTGTATCCTTCAATAAAACATCAAACGCAGAAATAGCCTCGTTATAATGCATCGAGTCGTACTTTTTCATTGCGGTATAAATAGCTGTATTTTGGTGAGAAACTGACCTCATTGTTGGTGCAAGAACATTTGGATAGGGCTTAAAATACTCAACATACAACAATTGGTTTTTTATATCAAAATTGGAAATTGATGTTATATAAACCCCAACTATTAATACTACAGATACTAAAGCTGCTGTAGAATACTTTTTTACAATTGATTTTAATGAGCCTAGCTTGAAATTTGACGATTTAATACTGCTTTCAATTTCTTCAAACTCTCGTTTTAACTGATTTGAACGTGCTCTATCAATCCCCTTAAAAATAAATTCGTATTGCTTTACCTCTTCTGCGAACAGAGAATCTTTGACTAATTGTTGATTAAAAAAAGCCAATTCTTCGCTAGAAAGCTTTTCATTATAATACTTTTCTATGAGTTCTATTTTTTTCGCACTAAATGCCATCTTTTATTTATTTACTTTATTTATAAATATTTTATCCTTTAAAGTCTTTAAGCACCTATATTTCTGAACCTTAACACTTTTACCGGAACTATAATTCAAAGATACAGCTATTTCTTGCAAACTCAAACTATTTAAATAGTAAGCGTGTAAGATTGATTTACAAGGGTTTTGCATAGAATTAATCTCTGCTAATACCGTGTCAAATTGTTCATCTTCCACCTCAATTTCATCATATTTATCTGATCTAGCGTAATATTGAGATTGCCTATACTCCCTATTGTATTTAGTTTTTGTTTTATTCTTAATAAGTTGCTTACCAATTCCATAAATATAAGTCTTTAAGGTAGAGTTTAATTCTGTTAATTCTCCATTTTGAATTTTCATCACAAAAATCACCATAGAATCTTGAAACAAATCTTTGGCATCTTCCTTAGATATATGATAATCTGAAGTCGCCCAAAATAAAAATTGTTTTCGATATTCAAGATATAGTTTGTTTAAAAACTTATCTTCCTTATTTAATATTGACTGTATAATATCTTTACTATTCATTAAGCATTAAAATTTCCAGATTTAAATATCCGTTTTTTTTACTCATTTTCAAAATATTATTTCTACTATTTGTTTAGTATATTTGCCTAAGCATTAATTATTCATCTTCAAGCCCACACAAAAAAGTGAATTCTATACTAAACTCAATTGATAGTCCGGCCGATTTAAAAAAACTTGACCTAATAGACTTACCTCAAGTTTCTAAAGAATTGCGTCAATTTATTGTGGACCAAGTATCTTCCAATGGTGGGCATTTTGGAGCAAGCTTAGGTGTTGTAGAACTTACCGTAGCACTGCACTATGTATTCAACACGCCAGAAGATCAATTGGTTTGGGATGTTGGACATCAGGCTTACGGACATAAAATTCTTACCGGTAGAAAGTCTGTTTTTCATACCAACAGAAAGTACAAAGGTATTAGTGGGTTCCCTAAGCGCGATGAAAGTGAATTCGATACTTTTGGTGTAGGGCACTCTTCTACTTCTATTGGTGCAGCCTTAGGAATGGCAGTTGCTTCTCAACTAAAAGGTCAGACAAAAAAACAACATATTGCAGTAATTGGTGATGGTGCCCTTACAGGAGGTCAAGCTTTTGAAGCTTTGAATCATGCAGGTATAGAAAACTCAAACATGCTTGTTGTGTTAAACGACAATTGCATGTCTATAGACCCTAATGTAGGAGCATTAAAAGAGTAC
>CESE01047704.1_pt1 | contig 12648 bp, 11 predicted proteins | sample 350271 | NCBI WGS metagenome assembly CESE01 (sample SAMEA2621536, study PRJEB7988) | marine metagenome | isolation source: saline water (ENVO:00002010), including | reverse complement strand
GGTGATGTAAAGGATCTAGAAGCTCTTGAAAAAAAAATTGATTCTAAAACAAAATTAATATTTTGTGAGTCCATCGGTAATCCAGCAGCAAATGTAACTGATATTGGAAAGATATCGGAGATAGCACACAAGCATAATATTCCTTTATTTATTGATAATACCGTGCCGAGCCCTTATGTTTGCAGGCCTATTGAGCATGGAGCTGACATAGTAATTCATTCGTTAACAAAATATTTATGTGGCCACGGAACAACAATTGGAGGGATGATAGTTGACTCAGGGAAGTTTGACTGGAAGACAAATTCTGATAAATTCCCTATGTTAACCTCTCCTGATCCAGCTTATCACGGAATGGTTTTTGCTGATGCCTGTGGTCCGGCAGCCTTCATTACTAGAGCGCGAGTGGTACCTTTAAGAAATATGGGCGGCGCAATTTCACCAATGAGTAGCTTTCAAATTCTACAAGGTATAGAGAGCTTGGCTGTTAGAATGGATAGGCATTGCTCTAATGCTGAGGCCGTAGCAGAATTTTTAGAAAAACATGATTCAGTAAGCTGGGTAAATTACCCAGGATTAAAATCACACCCTGATAATCCTCTGATAGAGAAGTACATGGATGGTAAAGCTTCTTCCGTGATGAGTTTTGGTATCAAAGGCGGCGCGGTAGCAGGTGGGAAATTTATCGATAAATTAAAATTAATTGTAAGATTAGTTAATATTGGGGATGCAAAATCATTAGCTTGCCACCCAGCTTCCACAACACATAGGCAATTAAATAAAGAAGAATTAGAGGCTGCTGGAGTACCTGAAGACATGGTTAGATTGTCAATCGGTATAGAGCATATAGAAGATATACTGGAAGACTTAACGCAGGCGCTAAAATAAAATTAGTTTTTAGTATCTATTAACTGGGAGACTCTAATAGTATTTTTTTTATTTAATACCCAGTCGTAGACCAAAGAATACTCTAGGACCAGCTTAACGTATTTTCTAGTCTCACTATAAGGAATAAATTCAATCCATGCATCTTCGGGAGCATGGTTTGCTTTTCGCCATTTTCTTACGACACTTGGCCCAGCATTATAAGATGCTATAGCTTCTACATAACTTTTATTTTTTGAAAGTAAGTACTTAAAATAATAAGACCCAATAAAAATATTCATTTTCTTGTTATACAGGTAATTTCTCGAGACTTTTTTCATTTTATTCTTTCGTAAAACCCAATACGCTGTTTGTGGCAAGACTTGCATTATTCCAAATGCGCCAGCAGAAGACTTTGCATATTGAATAAAAATACTTTCCTTTCGAGCAATACTCAATAAAAGACTTTTTTGAAGATTTGAATTTGAATACATATCAAAATAATTTTCGTATAAAACAGGGAATCTTGCATTAACGTCATCAAAATATTTTGTATGACCATAGCCTAAAATAGCTCCCTCACTCCAACCCCAAGTATTAAATAAAACATTTAGATTGTTTAAATTTTTATGTTTAGAATATTTATAAAAATGATGCAGCTCCATTCTTGCTTCTCTATGCTTACCAAGCAGAAAGAGTTCATAAATTCTTTTAATATCAAAATTTTCCTGAAGAACTCTTAAATCTTCCTTGTTAACCTTAGGCGGTCTGCTTTCGATATTTATTTTTTTACCTAGAACATTAGCTGCAAGAAAGCCATAATATGACCTTTGTGTACTTAAGTTTTCTAAAACAACTTTATAGTTATTATTTTTACCTAGCATATACATCGCCTTGCCTTTCCAATATGTCCATTTTTGCTTTTCAGCTATAAAATCTGGAAGATTATTTAAAGAAATTAATAGGTTACCCCAATCTGAATTAAAGATAGAGTAATTTGCATATGCTAGATTAAAATCTGAACTCTTAGTTTTTAATAATAAAAAATCTTTGTCTTTGGAGATATTTTTCTGATTTGACTTCATAGCTATAATGAATATATCTAACATCTTCTGATTATAAAAAGTATCTGAAAATTTATATTTTTTTTCTAGTCTCGATAAATAATTCTTAGCCTTAATATAATCTTTTTTTGATATTCTATCCAAGCCATAACTAAAAATCGTACTTCTGTAACGACTATCTTCTTTATAAGTATCAGACATAATATTATTTTTAGGATTTCTATAAACTTTTAGTAGGTTATTCGCCCATATCTGATTCTTATTTGATAAAAATCTTACTAAATATCTTGCGAGATTATAGTTATTTGCATCCAAAGATAATTTGATTCTCTGCCACACAAGTTCATCTGATAGTTTTTTATTTTTATAGAACCATTTAAAAACATAATTACATGATTTAGGTTGAGATTTTGCACTTAGCCATAAAGGTATAATTTCCCCATCAATACCTTCTATAGATTTTTTTTTGATCCTTGCTCTTAAGTATAAACAATGCAGATCAACGGAATCAATTTTTTTATAATTGACAATTAATTTATTAATTTGGTTTGTACTGGATAACCTATAAATTAAGTTGATATATGCTTTTTCAGACGAATAACTATTTTTATAGTTTTGTATAAATTGAATTACTTTATCATCATTTATAAATTTTTTTCTATGCAACGATTTATATTCAAGGTCTGAGTATAGCGGGTAATTTACTAACTCTTCTTTTAGCTTATCAAACTCTTTATAATTTTTTTTATTATGATATTTAAGTGCTTTTGTATACTTACTTCGTTCAATATCATAATTTTGCGCTATAGCTGATATTGAAAAAAATAATGTGATTGCAGCTAAAAATATTTTTAGATTCATTTATTGATTATTAATAATCCTCTTATTGGATATTATTATATCCTAGTTGCCTATTATATATGGTCTTTATGAGAAATGTATATTGTAAAAAATAATGTATAATATGATTTATGGAACATCGCTCAATAGAATGCATTTTTTTGAAATTATCATAATCGCATGGACAATATACTAAACTATTCGATTTTTTCTTTGTACATACTGTCTACTTTGTCAATATGGCGAGCAATGCTGTCTGGTAAAAATAATAGTTTTTTTAAATTTTTCGCATGGTTTTTTTGGTTAATAGCAATTTTGGGACATTTTTATGCCCTTTACCCTATATTTAGTAGTAATAGTCTGAATTTGTCCATAGACTACGCTTTGTTATTAGTGGCGTTCATTATCTCTATTACGCTTTATTTTTCATCAATATTTAGCAATACCAGGTTTTTAGGGCTAATAATACTTCCTCTTGTGTCACTAATTTTTTTATTTGATTTCGTAAAAAACCCAGTGAATGTAACGATTAATAACTATTTGTTTATTCATATAGTCATTTCTTTAATTAGTTACAGTATTTTATGTTTGTCAGCAGCCCAATCTTTAATACTAAAAATACAAGAAAAGAAGTTGCAGGCTAATCAGCCGATAGGCCTTATTTCTAAACTTCCTTCTTTAGATGCCATGGATAAGCTGTTATTTAAATTACTAGCTCTAGGTGTTATATTTTTATCATTAAGCCTCTTATCAGGATTTATTTTTTTAGATGATATATTTGCTCAAAACTTAGCTCATAAAACAGTACTATCAATACTGGCGTGGATTATTTTTGTATTTCTTATATATGCTAGAAAAAGTTATGGGTGGAGGGGAAGTAAAGCAGCTAACATCAATCTAATAGGGGTTTTTATTTTATTTTTATCATACTTTGGCACAAAAGTAGTTTTAGAAATAATTTTATAATTTATACGACAAGTGAGTAAATAAATTGAATAACATATCTACTGAGATCTTAATCTTAATACTAATTATTTTATTTCTACTTTCCGCATTTTTCTCTGGTTCAGAAACAGCATTAATGTCTATAAATAAATATAAAATGAGACATCAGGCTAAGCTAAATAACAAAGGAGCCAAAGCCGCAAAAAAACTTTTAGAAAATCCAGATAAAATTATTGGCGTAATCTTACTTGGTAATAATTTAACTAACATTTTGATAACTCAAATTGCAACCCTTATATCTTTAAGACTTTATGGTGATATTGGTTTGGCTATTGCAACTGGACTTTTAACAATTTTCATTTTGATTTTTGCCGAACTTACACCTAAAACTATTGGTGAAATGCATTCAGAAAAAGTAGCTTATTCTTCATCGCTATTATACAAACCAATGCTAGTAATTCTTTATCCATTAGTTTTTGTTATAAATTTTATTGCTAATAGTATTATAAAAATAATGGGCTTAAAAAATAATCCGTCAAAAAGCTCCTTATCGTCGGAAGAACTAAAAACTGTGTTGAGCGAATCTTCTATCAAGATACCAAAACCTCATTTAAAGATGCTAGAAAGTATTATTGATTTAGAAAAAGCTACTGTTGAAGATATCATGATTCCTAGGAGTGATATTTATGGTATAGATCTCAGTGATGATATATCAGCTGTAGTTAATAATTTTAAAAGCACACCCTATACTAGAGTTCCAGTTTTTGAAGAGAATATCGAAAACCTTTTGGGGTTAATACACATTAAGAATATTGCGCCTATGCTTGCCAGTAAAAGCATTAGTGAAAATGAAATTAGAAAGTTAATAAAAAAACCTTATTATATTGTTTCTGGAACATCTCTATACAAACAGCTTATTAGTTTTCAAAATGAAAAAAGAAGGATTGGTTTTATTATTGATGAGTATGGCGATATACAAGGTTTAGTAACTCTAGAAGATATTCTAGAGGAGATTGTTGGTGATTTCACAAGTGATCCGAGCGCTAATGAAGATATTATTCCCACTGACAATCAAAATATATTCATAATTGATGGTGGCGTACACATAAGAGAAATTAATGAAATTTTAAGTATTAATTTACTCACTAAAGATGCAAAAACTATTAATGGATTTATACTAGAACATACAGAAAATTTACCTGTAATCAATGATATAATAAATATTCAGGGGCATACCTTCAAAATTCTAGAGAATCTTGATAATGCCGTTAAAACAGTTCATCTAGAAATTAATAATGAATAAAAAATATAAAAATAAAGTAATTCAATTATCTAATAATGGCTTATCTCCTACTAGTAAAGTCATAACTTACAACCATCTAGGTGAGAAAACTGAATCAAAAGTAGCCGGGGAATTACCATTAACCATAAAAATTAATAATACAGAAATCATTACATTAATGACTCTAGGAACAAAGCCTGAAGAACTCACACTAGGCTACTTGAGAAATCAAGGCATAATAGAGGATATCAATGACATAATTAGTATAGATGTTAGATGGGATATTGGTGTGTCAGATGTTCGAACTAAACACAAAGATATTAATGAAATTACTGACAAATTAAAAAACAAAACTGTAACTACAGGGTGCGGGCAAGGCACTATATTTGGTTCAGTTTTAACAAAATTGTATGACGAAGTTCTACCTAATATAGAAATAAAAAGATCTGAGATTTTTAACTTATTAGCTAAAATAACAAAATATAACGATATTTACAAAGAAGCAGGAGCTGTTCATGGCTGTGCTTTATGCAATAATGAGGGTGTAATAGAGTTTGTAGAAGATGTTGGAAGGCATAATGCTGCAGATACACTATCAGGAATAATGTGGTTAAATGAGATAAAGGGTAAAAATATTATTTTTTATACCACAGGCAGATTAACTTCTGAAATTATAATGAAAGTGAAGCACATGAGTATACCTATAGTTATATCAAGGTCTGGTGTCACCAATATGGGAATAGAATTAGCAAAGGATCTTAACGTGACAATGATTGCTAGAACAAAACAAAGATCTTTCTTAATATATAATAATAAAAATAATATAATATTTGATTAGGCCTATGAAAAAACAAGAGAAAAAAACATACGCAAAAATTATTGAGGAGCTTGAGCTAGTTATTTCTAAACTCAATGCTGCTAATATTCCTATCGAAAGTTCTATCCAACTATACGAGGAAGGTATCAACCTTACAAACGAAGCGGATAAAGAGTTAATATTAGTAGAAAGAAATTTTGATAAAATAAAAAAAAATAAAAAAAATTATTCAGATAATATTAATATAGAAAAATCTTTTGATGAAATTGAACTTATAATAGATGAGCTTGAGAATGAGGATATAACAATAGAAAAGATTCAGGAGTATTATGAAAATGCCTTGCAAATTATCTTTAATATAGAATCCTATTTAAAAAAAGCTAAGTCTACAATTAAAAAATATGAGCAATGATAATATAGGATTTAATGAATTCAAGCATGAATTTACAAATCGAATTAAGAGAGCTCTAGATCAAACCTTTGCGTCTAATAAGAATACCCCGGAAATTATAGAGCCTATGAAGTATTCTTCTTTGAGTAAGAGTAAGTACATAAGATCATTATTGGTGTACGCAACAGGAAAGGCATTAGATATTAAGCCTAATTTGCTAGACCAGCCTGCATTAGCTATAGAATTAATTCATACATATTCCTTAATACACGATGATTTACCTTGTATGGACGATGATGATATCAGAAGAGGGTCGCCCTCATGCCATGTTGCTTATAGTGAATCATCTGCAATACTTGCCGGCGATGCACTGCAGTCACTGGCATTTCAGATTTTGAGTGAAAAAAAATACAAAGATATATCTGAGGCAGTATATTTGAAATGGATAAATTATCTTTCAAGGTCAATTGGATGCGAAGGTATCGCAGAAGGTCAATACTTGGATTTATCAATAAATAATAAAAGCACAGAATTAGAATACTTAAATCATATATATTCGTTAAAAACATCAAGCTTAATAAAAGCCTGTATAGTGATGCCTGCAATGTTGCAAAAAAATCTCAAGTCATCTGAACTTTTAAAACTTGAAGAGCTTGGGGATATATTAGGTATATCTTTTCAAATCAAAGATGATTTGTTAGGTTATACTAGTTCTTCTAAAGTTTTAGGTAAAACCCAGAATAAAGATGAAATAAGAAACCAACCTAATTATGTACATTTGCTTGGTTTGGACTTAACTGTAAATAAATTAGAAAAAAATAAGATCTATATTGATAAAATAATGTGTGATCTGAACATTGAAAATAGCTCTCTGCATGAAATTTCTAATTATATTTTTAATAGAAAATTTTAAGAAAAGTAAAAATTATATGAAATACGAATTTCTAGATAAAATTAGTAATCCTTCAGACCTAAGAATCTTATCAACCAGTGATTTGAAAATTGTGGCTGATGAATTGAGATATTTTTTAATAGATACTGTCTCGCAGTGTGGTGGTCATTTTGGAGCTAGCTTAGGCGCAGTAGAACTTACAATTGCGTTACATTACTCTTTTAATACGCCTGAAGATAAAATAATTTGGGATGTTGGGCATCAGTGTTATGGGCATAAAGTTCTGACTGGTAGAAAAAACCAACTTCACACTATAAGAAAAAAAAATGGTTTGCATCCTTTTCCGTCAATTGAAGAAAGCGAGTATGACGTATTTGGTGTAGGCCACTCTAGCACTTCTATAAGCGCAGCAATTGGCATGGCTATTGCTTCATCATATAAAAAAGATAAGAAAAAAATAGTTGCTGTGATTGGTGACGGTGGTTTAAGTGCTGGAATGGCATTTGAAGCATTAAATCACATGGGCTCAATCAAAGAAGATGTTTTAGTTGTATTGAATGATAACGAGATGTCTATATCCCCAAATGTTGGCGCAATGACAAACTACTTAACAAGAATTTTGTCTAGTAAAGTTTACTCAACTGTCAAAGAAGGGAGTAAGAATATTTTAAAAAAAGTTCCTACATCTGATATTTTTCTTACAAAAACAGAAAAACATATTAAAGGCTTACTAGCTCCAGGAATGCTTTTCGAAGAAATGGGTATTAATTATTACGGCCCTATAGACGGTCACGATACACATTTTCTTGTAAAAACATTAAAAAACTTAAAAAAAATTCCAGGCCCTAAAATACTTCATGTGGTTACAAAAAAAGGTAAAGGGTATTTGCCTGCTGAGTCTGATCCAGTTAAATATCATGCTGTACCTGTTTTTGACAGAAATAAGGGTGTGGAGAAAAACTCTGTCCAAAAAATTACATATACTAAAATATTTGATAACTGGTTATGTAAGATCGCAGAAAAAGATCCTAGAGTTTTTGCTATTACTCCTGCCATGCGAGAAGGATCAGGTCTTGTCGAATTTTCAAAAAGATTCCCAGAAAGGTATATTGACGTTGGTATTGCCGAACAACATTCTGTAACTCTTGCAGCAGGGCTAGCTTGTGAGGGTCAAAAACCTATTGTTTGCATTTATTCAACATTCCTTCAGAGGGCTTATGATCAATTAATTCATGATGTTGCTCTTCAAAATCTAGATGTTTTATTTGCTGTAGATAGGGCTGGTTTCGTTGGTGCAGATGGTGGGACGCATGCTGGTGTTTATGATATATCCTACTTAAGATGTATACCTAACATGTTAATTATGGCTCCTAGCAACGAGGAAGAATGCCAAAATATGCTTTATACAGGTTATCTTCACAATGGTCCCGCCGTTGTTAGATATCCTAGGGGCGAAGGCTTGGGTATAAAAGCTAGTGAGCAGCCTGAAAATTATGAAATTGGCGTCTCTAACAAAATTCGTACTGGGAATAATATTATAATTATGTGTTTCGGCTCTGTATTAGATATTTGCACAAATGTTGCAAATGAGCTTAATTGCTCTTTAATAGATATGCGATTTATTAAACCAATAGATCATAAGGCTATTCTAGATTCAGCTAAAAAATACTCTCTAATTGTGACAGTTGAAGACAATAGTATAATGGGGGGAGCAGGAAGTGCTGTTAACGAAGTTTTAAGTGAACATAATTTTAATATTAAGACTATTAATGTTGGAACACCTGATAAATTTTTCCTTCACGCTACCAGAGAAGAGCAGCTTAAAGAGAGTGGGATATCTGCAGAAAATATTATAAATAAAATTAAAAATTATATAGAAAATAATCACTTGTATGATTTAAATCAGTCTAGTAACATTGATAAATAACTCATATTCTCTACCCAATTTTATATATTATGGATACTATTAAAGAAGAAAGTAATAAAAAAGATGAAAAAACATCAACAGCTCTTCAGGATACTCAAAATAAAGTTGATGTGAGAAATATCCCTATAAGTAGAGTAGGAATTAAAGATATTAAATACCCATTTAAAATTTCTGATAAGACTGGAGAGGTCCAATCAACTATCGGAACCTTTACAATGTCTGTAGGTTTGCCTCATGATGTAAAAGGTACTCATATGTCGAGATTTGTTAAAATTCTAGAAGATCAGGAAGACTGCATTAGTATAGAAAATTTTAATGATTTAGTAAAAAATACCACTAATATCCTGTCTTCAGACTCTGCATACATATCTGTTGATTTTACATATTTTAAAAAGAAAGTTGCTCCAGTTTCTAGGGTAGAGAGTCTATTAGACTACTCTATAAACTTTACCTGCGAAGTAAAAAATAATGTTGTATATAAATATCTAAAGGTGATTGTTCCTGTAACAAGTCTTTGCCCATGCTCAAAAAATATATCGGATTATGGAGCTCATAATCAAAGATCACATATTTCAGCACACATCCGAACAGAAGAAACTGTATGGATTGATGATGTTATTGAGATGCTTGAAGACCAAGCTTCTTGTCAAATTTATGGCCTACTTAAAAGACCTGACGAAAAGTATGTAACTGAACAAGCTTATGATAATCCTAAATTCACTGAAGATATAATAAGAGATGTTGCGGTAACACTAAATAAAGATGATAGGATTACAGCATATAAAATTGAGTCTGAGAATTTTGAATCAATACATAATCATTCAGCTTATGCTTATATTGAGAAAGACAAAAAAAAAGATACTTATAATAATAAGAAAAGCAAAATATCTTATTTGAAGTTCTCTCAGCTACACTCTAATTTCCCAGGATAAACTATTTTGTGGCAACGCTTGATCCATAAGCAGCTAAGATATGTTTCAAAATACTTCTAGCGATATCATAAGAAATTACACCTGCAACATTGTGCTTGTGAACCGTAACAAGATACTGCTCCTCTCTCTTAGTTAATTTTATTTCGTAACTAACTTCCTTGCCTTCTATGATATCTGTAGTTATTACATATACCCCTTTATCCCTATTTAAATCTTGAACCAGTAACCCACTCCTATCTAACGATAGCCCTATTTCTCTCCACATTTTACTAAAAGAATCCTCTATTATTATTGCTGGAGCACCATAAAAATCAATTAAATCAATAAATATTGCTTGGCTATCCTTTTCACTATCACTTAAAGACGCAACAGATTCTTGGCGAGAATTTCCAAAATACTCCATCATTCGTACAAGCATTTCAGCTTCCCTTGCAGTATCAGAGTCCCTCGTCTTCCAAAGAATTTTTGCCTTATCAACAACATCATCAGCCTCTAAGGTATGGTTTGAAAGATAAATATTAGTGTGTCCATTTGGCTGCCTTTCTATTCTGACTCTAAATTTTTCCTTAGTAATATTATAATTAAAATCTTCATTATTAAATAAAGCGCTATCAGTCTTAAAATTTGTTTCGCTTTTTCTCCATTGCGTCTCAAGAATACCGTTAACTGGCTCATTAGTTTTTATCTCAAACCCTTGCGCTATCCAAAATTGATTTATGTGTGGCCAAAGTGAAATTGGGTCAGATTCAATTTCAAGCCATCGAGCTATACCCTCTTTAAATATCGTCATACCTATATAACTTGGCAAAACTGGTGCGTCAGATAAATCTATTATTTCACCACTTGCATCTATTGATTTCGGAATTTTAAGTGAGTCAGAGTAATCTGGATTATCTAGTGATGGAGGTATTTCTAACTTCGCAATACTTTCGCTAGCTCCATAATCCTCAGAATCATCTTTTCCAAAGACCTCAGCTATATCATCACCAAGCCCAGCTATATCATCTAACGTGATTGGTTTATCAGAACAACCTGAGGACATAAAAAGGGGTAAGATTAATAAAAGTAATACTCTAACTAAAGACATCATATTTATACCCCGGCCAACTTCATAGAATCCAAAAGCTTAGCATGATACTCTTTCGAAAATTGAGTCAAAGGCAAACGCATACCTTTTTTTATTAATCCCATTTTGTAAAGAGCCCATTTTACAGGGATTGGATTTGATTCTAAAAATAAGTTTTTATGAAGGCCGATTAACTTCTTATCATACTCTTCTGCTAAAGACCTATTACCTTCTATGGCGGCCTTACACATTAAGTGCATATATTTTGGCGCAATATTGCCTGTAACTGTTATAACACCTTTCCCACCAAGTAATAGCGCTTCCATAGCCGTGAGGTCATCACCACTTAAGACATTTATTTTTTCACCACATATCTCAACTAACTTCTTGATTCTTGCTAAGTCCCCTATAGCTTCTTTTACAGCAACGATATTATTAATTTTCAAAAATCTTTCTACTGTCTCTGGAAGCATATCTACCGAGGTTCTTCCGGGAACGTTGTAAGGTATTAAAGGCACAGGGACGGATTCAGCGATAGCTTTATAATGCTGATAAAGCCCCTCTTGAGTAGGCTTATTGTAATAAGGAGTCACAGATAAACACCCATCAACACCTGCTTCATAGGCATGTTTTGTGAGCGCTATAGCCTCTAATGTTGAATTCGCACCAGTTCCAGCAATAACAGGTATTCTTTTTGCTACTTTATTAACAACAAATGTAACAGCCTTGCAATGATCATCATGATTTAATGTTGCGGATTCGCCTGTTGTGCCGACAGGGACAATAGCATCTGTCTTATTCTCGATATGGAACTCTATTAGACTTTCGTAACTTTCATAGTCAATAGACCCATCCTCATGCATAGGTGTAGCTACCGCAACCATACTCCCTGTAAACATAATATTACCCTAGAATTTTTTTATTATAATGTATAATCTAATTCTAACTTATTTAAAAAAAAACATGTAGAGATTTATTTTATGAAAACACTAGTAATTGGGGCAAAAATCAAAAATTTCACCGCTAACTCGACGAATAAAGACGAGTATGTTTTAAAAGATTATTTGGGGAGCTATTTAGTGATGTTTTTTTATCCAAAAGATAATACTTCTGGTTGTACACAAGAAGGAATAGATTTTTCAGAAAACTATAATAAATTTAAAAAACTAAATACCGAGATATTTGGCATTTCAAGAGACAATTTAAAATCTCATAATAATTTTAAAGAAAAATATAGTTTTAAGTTTGATTTAATTAGCGATACCGAAGAAAATATTTGTAATGCTTTTGGTGTGATTAAAGAAAAAAGCATGTATGGGAAAAAATATATGGGAGTAGAAAGAAGCACATTTATTATTGATATGCACGGTGTTTTAATAAAAGAATGGAGAAAAGTTAAAGTAAAGGGGCATGCAGAGGATGTCTTAAAATACATTAAAGAGCTAAATTAAGAATTAATTACAACTTTTTGCATAACTAATTAGCTCGTCAGTCACCTTTAATTTGAATTTATGGCGTTTTTTCACAAAATAAAAGTTCCGGGTTAGCCTTGGGCTTAATGGAATAAAAGCTAGTCTTTGTAACTCCAATTCTTTCTCAATAGTTGTTTTTGATAATATTGAGACACCAAT
>CESE01122666.1_pt1 | contig 12654 bp, 1 predicted proteins | sample 350271 | NCBI WGS metagenome assembly CESE01 (sample SAMEA2621536, study PRJEB7988) | marine metagenome | isolation source: saline water (ENVO:00002010), including | reverse complement strand
TTCATTGATTTTAGTAGCATTTATGTTTCCTACGCAATTAGCATCCTTAAATGCTCCTAGTAAGTTTGCATCGTCTGCAAGTAAATATTCAGGGTGATCTATAACAGCGATTACATTCATAGAGTTTTCATATTTAGAATCCTCCACAATCCACATTTCATCAGAAACTTGATTTTTTTCTAAACTAAAAGCATGAGTTCTGTACAAAGAGTTTTCTGGATAAATTAAAGTTCCAACATTCTCTGTTTTCAACATGTATCCATCACCACTCTCCATAATATTCAAAGATCCTATCCAACCAAGATTATCTGAGGCATACATACTAAAAGATGTTTTACTTTTAAGTACATCGCCTGGATTTGGGTTTAAAGACGATAGAGTTTGGTTAATTGGCATAGATCGTTGACCTAAATAACTCAACCAGTTCCAACCTTCATTTATAGTAATTGGATGCTCTAAGGTATTTAGCATTTGACCTTCATATATAATGGTATCTGCTTGGATTGCATTTACCATATACATAGTATGAACTGGCAGTACACCATTTGGTGCATTCGGATGAGACATTATGTTACCATAATAGGTTTGAGAAGACTCATCAAAATTAGCGAATTCTGTCATGCTCTTAATCTGGAATACATTTCCTGGAGTAATATGGCTCATTACTGTAGAAACTTGAAGGACATCATTTGCATCTGACTCCTCAACAGCATCTAGATTAAAAGAAACCCAGTTCCAACCTTCATTTAAGCTAATTTCTTGACGAAGAACATTGGTTGCTTTAAAGTGAGACGGGTTAGAGAAGTCTCCAATTACCTGACCGTCTGTAAATGAAATACCAGTTTCATCATCTAGTTGTACTTGAGATTGGAATTTCCCTTCGCTAGCATCCCATAATCTAAACGTAACCTCTTCGTTTACAAGAGCATTAGGGCCAACAATATTGGAGTATACAGAAAGGAAAACCAAATAAGAATCGTAATAATCTATATAAGTTAAATTGGCCACTCCTCTTAGTTCCTCATCAATATAAGCAAATAAAATATCAAGCTCATCTCTAGAACGAATTCCGTCTACACTAACTTTACCTACAAAGTTCATTGCATATTGAAAGGCTGAAGGGTTCAAAGTAAATTCGGGCTGACTCATCTCAATATTTAATTTGATTTCTAAGCGCTCAGAATACCCATTGTTACCTGTTAGCATAACATCTTGATTGTAATCTCCCATAAAAAGATTTTCATCAACAATTAATTCTATTTCTAAGAATGAATTTGGATCTATTAAACCAGAAGAAGGACTAGCAGACAACCAAGTAGGAAGATTAGAAATTTCAAAGCTTTCTACAGAACCACTTTGATTAATAATGAAAGTTTCTAGAACTAAAGATTCTCCAAACATTTTCTCAACCTCTATCGTTTGATCATCCCATATAAGTTGATTTTTGTCTACATAAACATCAAAAGTAATTGGGTTTATTATCGAGTTTCCGTATAAATCTTCTACGCCCTGAACTTTTATTTCAAGTGTTGTGTTTTCAATTTTAGAAAGAGGCTCAAGAATTTCAATAGCTATTTGATCTCCATTAGAAACATCATGAAAAGCGACAGATGTTTTTAAACTTTCCGAGCGAATCAAAGGTACATTAGCGGAGAATTCAATGTTAAAGTTTTGTTCAGCTTTTAATGATGAAATAAAGCCTTCATAATCATTCATATAGAACTGACTAACCAATCCAATAACATCGTCGGATAAATGTGTATTCATTTCTGAAACAATTTGACCCAGAGGTTTAGATATGTTCCAAATTCTTACTTCGTCTATAATCCCACTAAAATAATTTGAAGTATCAGATGTTGCTGTAATTAAATCTGAATAAACTTTACGACCAAAATAAATTGTTCCGCTTAAGCCATTAACTTCAGATGAGTTAACCTGGCCTTCTTCTACTCCATCTATATACAAACGAGTATTGGAATTCGCGTTTTTTGTCAATGCAAAGTGATGCCAATTCCCGTCATCGAATGTATTTACAGAGGAAATAAAGGGTGTGTTATCATCATGGAAAACTTCAATTTTACCAGAATTAATATCAATAGCCCAACGTCCAGAATTTACATTATTTAATGTTCCGAAAGATATAATTGTTTGGTCTTGAGAGTTCGATGTATTAAACCATCCTTCAACAGTAAAGTCTGAAGAAGATCGAATACCAATAGGCGAGTCAAACTCTAAGAAACTGTCGTTTATCTGAAGTGATATATTGTTGTTATTAACTGCCCAAGAGGCCGAAGTTAATGCATGGCGATACCGCGATTTATCTTGTGGATTCAATCTTAATTCATTCATTGGCCAATACCCAAGCAAATTCGATTCAGTACCTGAAAGTGATAGAAATCTATTTGCAAGGATATCTGAGCTGGTTAATTCTTTATTCCACAGTCTTAAGTCTAAGATAGCACCTAAATAACCTTCACCAACATTTATTGATCCCTCTCCAATATAATTCATTACAAATGTAAACTCAGGAAGTGGCTCTCCACCGCATCCATCTTTAAATGAGAATTTACCAATATTTGCATCATAGGTAACACCAATATGTGTAAATCCATTTTCAACAATGAAAAGAGGAGCTGAAACAATTTGATTTAACTCGCTATTTTCTGGATGAGTATAAGTGAATTGCAATTCAGGTACATCATCGAAATTTACAATAGACAATTCAATTTGTTCAGAATCTTCTCCATTATCTTGGTACAGAAGAGTTCCATTAGATTCTGGATTAATCCACATTTCAATAGTAAATGACTCGTTTAAGGTAACTCCAAAAGGAATCGAGAGAGAATCAGCACCATCAAAATACAAATAACTATCAAAATTAGTTTGGGTTTGATTTTTTATTGCTTCGACTGTAACAAAAGTCTGTGCTGAAGAAATATTAAAGTCAATCTCATTGATAAATTCATTAAACGTAATAACTATCTCATCATTTGGATTTAATATACCATCTATTGGCTCAATAGCTCCAAAAACTTGTGGTTGAATTCGATCAGAAAATAACTCGTTGGTTGAACTGTATACTTCAACATCAGCAAGAGCACCGGTAACTACATCAGATGTAAATTCGCCACAGTCTGATTTTGCTTTAATTTGATATGTTCCATCCATAGGAAGTAATGGAAGATCCCACAACACTTCTGTAACGGGAGATCGCATTGATATCATTTCATTATCTGAATATGATTCGGTAGTTTTTAAATGAGTTTGACGTAAACGCTCCATCTCAGCTAGCACATATTCTTCCCTGAGCTGATGATGACTATTATCATTCCATACGGTCCAAGAATCATTCTTATCATCTGTACATTCATCTGTATTACAATTTTCAATAGGTTCAAGTTTAGTAAACCAAGAGTCTAAATTATAAACTAAATTTAAATCAGAATGAAGGAAATTATACAAGTCTACAGGACTTAAATTTTTATAATTTTCTAATTTATTAATCACATTAACTGGATTGATAATTGAAGAAGCAGGATCGATAGGTTCCCATAATCCATTTTCAAATTTCTTAAACAAGTCAATCTTCTCAAAACTATAATAATTTGAGTTGTAATCTTTAAGTTGAATGGTAACTAAATCAGTATCCGAAATATTTACCAACCAGTCGTCATCTTTATCAAAGATATTTACATCTGTACATGTAGGAAGAAACTTTACAGAAAATGAAACTGTATCAACAATATCAAACTCATCAGAAGTATTGAATTCATTTTGACATGGTGAGTACAAAATTAACTGTAAGTTTTCATAATTTAATGAGTCAGGACCTTTTTGTACAGTTAGTGTTTTAGTTATAGAACTGTTAAAATCAATCGGGAAATCTCTATTTGGACTTAAACCATCAATTTTAATTATAGCACCAAAAGGATTAGAGGCTTCCACTATCTTAGTCCGGTAAATACGATTTGAATTATCTTCTGACTGATTACCTAAGGTTATTGTAAATACTCCCTGTTCTTGTTCTGGCACATTATATAAGGCTGCTGGAAATACCCCTTGAATTACTGGAACATCTCTCCTACTAGTTGTACTTGATAATTCAGCAGGTTCAGCAGCGTTTGTTAATTTTGCATCGACTGGCAACCAATTAAGGAATGAATTATAAAGTTCAAGGCGGAATAATTGAAAAGGAGTTAGGATAGAACCAATCGATTGATTTCTTCTTTGTAAATAATAGTCCTTTATAGATGGTCTTACCAAAATTTCTCCGTTGTTATCTAACGAAAATGATAAAAAAGCGTCCAAATCACCAGAAACCAAATTACCGTTTTCATCCATTGAAGTTTGATTTGCATCCGATAAGATATAATCTGAAAACTGATCAAAATTTAAATCGTAATAAATATCTGGATTAAAGACGGTGGCTTCTCCATAAGTATATGACGGATAAAGAAACTTACTTACCACTTTATCTTCCCAAGGGCATGAAGTGGCCCCCCCCAATGTGCTAAATATTGGCCCAAAGCCATATGTTGATTCACTTACGTTTACAGATATAACATCCCCTTGGTCATCGTCTGAAAGATGATACCCGATCGTTTGTAGAGACTCTGCAGAGCTTATTATTGTAGATTCTGTCGTAACAGTAACTTGTTTGTCAACCATAACACTCATCTCACCTCCTATTCCAATTGGAGTGGCAAATTCTGCACTAACTCCTATACCTTCACCATGGCCAATACTATAAGTTACCGATTCTTCAGTAGAGAAAAATCCAGAAGTAGTATTTGAATGATCAACTTCAACTCCTCCATTAAAAGAATGATTAGTGATAAAATTACTTACCGAATTTAATTTGTCAAGCTCATTCTTGGCTAAAGCTTTTTTCCATAAATAAATTTGTTGTTCATACCAATAAATCAAATCTGATGGAAATATAATCGGGTCGAGATCTCCATCAGGTGCCTGCATTTCTGTAATCAAATCTGAAAGAATCAAAACACCTGGAAGAGATTCGAAGTCTGGTGAACCCTGCTGTATAGAGGCTAAAAACATCGCTTCTATATCAGCAAATGCAGTAGCATTCTCATTACTTTCTGCTATAGCTTCAGGAGTTACTATTCCCAGTACTCTTTGAAACTCTGCTGCCCTTTCAGCTGCAGTTTTCCCACTCGGATCCATAGTCATTAAAGTTTCATAATCTAAAAACGGTTCTTCAGGGCTAAATTCTTTAAACGAGATGCTTATCAAATCCCACAATCTTTCATTATTAAAATTAGATAAGTTAGGCATACTAATATCCACATATCCTAGAGATTCAAGGTCAAAACCTGAAGCATCTAGGTTATAATAATCTCTTTTAGAAGTTATTGAATCAAAACAAGGAGATTTATTATCTCTACCCATACATGGGTGGTTTAAAGGTAAGACACTAAAATCAGCATTGTAAATACTAGGATCCAACAGTAATCCGTTTTTGAGAATTATTAACTTCTTTAAAAGATAATTTTCTATATAATTAGCATCGAAAGCAAAAGCTGTGTTCGCTCCTCGACCAATAGAATTAGACACCTGTGTTCCTAATTGGAATAGCTCAGTTTTCTCAATTATCACAGAATTATCCCAATTGTTTCCTGCAGAAGCGAAAAGTCCTAAAGCCACTGTATCTATACTTTGATACTCTTCAAATGAATTTACTAAATCATATGTAGTGTATGTAACTACATCATCAGTGTATGTATTAACTTGCTTAATAATAGGGAAATCTATACATTCGAAGGGTGAACCAGGCACTACTGAAGTCAAACATTGTTCATGGTTAATGAACTTCAAATCTTTAAGATTTCCAAAAGTTAAATTTTTGGACTCTCCGATGAATACATCAGAAGCAGCACCTACACTAAAATCTGCTGAGTTGGTCGATATTCTATCAGAATAACTTTCTTTAATTGTAATTTCATTTTCGTCAGAGTTAGTATATGATGATGTACCATTAGCTTCTACAATACCGAATACTTGTGCAGAGGCGGTAGTTGAAACCGAAATTTCTGTAATAACACCTAAATTCAGCCCAACATCACCACCAATAGACGCCCCTCCACCAATATGAAATTTCCAACCACCATCTAAACCAGTAACATCTTTGACTTTGTTCGTTCTTGTCGTCTCAGCTCCAGCTTCTATAAAAGAATAAGATCCATCGCCTGCAGGATCTCTAAGAATCATGTCAACTACTTGCGGTCCTAAAGTAATAAAGTCATTACCGTATTTCTTATCCCCTAATAACCAGAGATCTCCACGTTCATTTTCATTTACTCCACTTGTAGGAAGTGGCCAAATAGAAAATATATTCTCGTTCTCATAATCTATGGTTAGTTTTCTTTTATATTCTGAATTTACACCAAAAACAAAAGCATCGTCAGGTTTAAAATCATAGGATACAAAAGTAGCCTCTCCAATAACGTCTGCAATATTAATTGTGGATGATGAAACCGAGTTCATCGTATTATTAACATGTAATTCACCTTCTTTAATATAGTGATAAAAAGGAGTTGGATTGTGTTTAGAATTTCCAGTCTCATCAGCGTAAAAATTACTATTATGATTATGATTTTCTTCTAATGAACCAAAATTAATATGCTCTTCAACAACAGAAATTCTTAAACTATAAGCTGGTTCTGAATCGCTTTTTTGTACGAAAACTGGTAAACCTAATAAATAATCATCTTCAGTTTTAATATCTAAAGGAAACCCACCAATATCTATCTTATCTTCTCCAATAAGAGTAGACAAGATAGTTTCGCCTAAATTATTAATTATGTTTTGTTTAACTATAACTTTAGGTCCTTTACGATACTGAATATCATATTGTTGAGTATAAACAATTGAATCATCTTCTGAATCAAGATCATAAGAAACTACAAAATCCTCTTTAAACTCATCATTAACTGTTTCCCCTTTAATATTCATATCAATTGAGGTAAACTTAGATTGTTGATTTCTATAGAACTCTTCAACTTCGTAATTTGATGATTCAAATTCGGTACTGTTAATTTTGTGAGCAAAAGGCAATAAATGAGTTACATATTCGCCTGTGTTTACATCTGTAATTACAGTAGATTTGTATGGGTGGACGGTATTCATTACCCCATCAGCATTAGGGATAATCTCAAATTTTACCTCACCAATAGTATTTGCAGGATATTCGTAACCAATTGGTATCTCTTCAAAACTTACATTATCATAAGAGCCTCCACCAGATACTCGCCCTCTTAACTCTCTATAAGTGTTGCAACTAAATGGATCTAATTGAGTTTCCATATTAAAATCGTAGCTCTGACAAAACTGATTTTCATTATCTTCGTCACTATCCAAAATGAATGAAAAACTGTAACCATCTTTCTCGAAACTTAAACATTGTTCTCCTAAGGGAATTGGTATTTCAAATCTTCCATCTGCATCTGTCAAAACATCACTATTGTCCTGTTGTAATTTTTTTCCATTAAGAAGAACAATTACTGATTCTACTCCAATTTGAACAGAATCTTTATCAATTAAGTTAACTCCTTGGATTCCCAAATCATCATTTCGAGTATTTGGTATGGTAACATCAAAGAGAACTTGACCAGATACAATAACCAATGCCTTATCTAAAAATACAACTCCCTGCATTAATTGCTGATTATCACCCAAAAAGAAAGTAGATTGATTCGGAGTAAATTCATGTATTGTAGGGTAAGGGTAACCTACTATATTTGAAGGAGTAACTGAAAAGTTAGATCCATCACCTGGGTACCTAATTCCTTTAACATCAAAGAACCCATCTTCATTCGTAATCGACATATTGGCTAGCGAAATTACATGATTAGAATGAAAGTAACTGTCATTGTATTCCATCTCATTAAGCTCTGTAAAATCAGACTGCACAAGAGCTAAATGACGACTGTTGTATGTAAGCTCTGGAGTAGTAGAAGCATCATAAACATAAGAACCGAATCCTTCATCACATGGGAAATACGCGATTAAATTATTGTCTTTGTTATCAATATATGTAGGGTATGCTTTAATAATTTCATCATCACTATAAACCTTTTTATAGCAAGTAATTTCATCCATTAAACCCTTATAATTTTGAGATTCATCCTTACTTCTATCTATACCAAAAAATACCTGATCACTTTGTGTAAGATTATAAAGAGATGGAATAACTTCTCTTAATGTATCGTTTACATAAAGTTTTACTAAATTTTCTGAAGGGGAAATAGAATCGGATGATAAAGTGATTTTATTCCAATTTTGAGAAGAATTAACATCGTTTAAGTCTTCGTTCAGTTCATAAGCAGATGAAGTTTTTATTTCTCCAAAAGATTCTTCATAAATGATCGTATTGTCTTCTAATATTATACTCATATGTTTAGACAAATCTGTGTGTCGAGAAAATAAAGTTGACCGACCACTTAGATCTAATTTATTAAACCAAAAAGAAACTGTAAACTCATCAAATTCGTCCTCTAACATTTCCATAAAAGGAGAACTTTCAAACTTAGCATATCCATGCGATAGGTCTAAAGAGGTATTTAATATGGTGGTGTTTTCATCTAATATTGGTTCAACTTTTACATAAATATCAGAAGTAGGGCTCGTTGTTCCACTGTAACGAACAGAACCATTTAACCTTGCAGTTGGTCTTCTAAAACCAATAGCATGAGATGAGGAATTAGCAGCAAAAGCATCTTCAATACTAGCGTCAGACTGACAAGTTCCTACAATAGCTAAAATTCTATATTCGTAAACAACATTTGATTCAGCATACAAATCTTCGAAATATTTTTCACCTGTGGTGTGCACACCTATTGTATTCCATGAAGATGGAGAATTTGACCCAAACGCTCTTCGTTCAATTTTAAAGTGATCAATTTGCCCATCGTTATAGTTGTTCCATCCAATGTGTACTTTATCTTCAAAAGTACCTTTTGTAACAAATAAGTTTTTGTCAGTAGTCAAATTTGAATATTCTCCTAATAACTGGCCATTATGAGAGCCATCTTCAACTTCATCCCAAAAAGGATCTGAAGGAGCGGGAACTAAAATTTCCACAGAATTACCAAGAACTTCAGTAGCGCTATTTGAACAATTGCTAACTTTTATTGTATAGGTATATTCTGTACATGGCTGAGTATTTATCCAAACTGTTGAGGATGATGTTCCATAGGTATCTTTAAATACCATTTTTCTTTCTCCATCTTCCAAGGTAACAGCTCTTAAAATGTCACTACCATTTTTAAATTCACCACTAACTATGTCTTTTTCGTAAACTCTAAACTCAGTTTTAATTGTAGTTAAAGTGTTTTGATGAGTTCTGATAATCTCAATCTTATCAACTTCATCAATATAGGAAACATCATCAAAAACTATTTGACAGTTTTCAATATAATTACCACTATAAATTGATACTGGCTGAGGTGTTATTTGTTCTGTTCCTATTATACTAATTGACTGAAATGTTGTAAACTTTTTACCATCCGACCTGACTGCCTCTACAGAAGGATAAATAATTTTTGTTAATGGTAATGATGGTGCAGGTATACCTACTGTAAAATCAGAGGTGAAAATACCTGAGGTTGGAACAGTCGTTGTTGTGTTTGATGTTGTATGATCAAAAAGTAATGCTGAAATTGAACTATGTTGATCATCATCATAAAATACCAAAGACTGTTTCTCGACAGCAGATAGTCCAAAAGACAATACTTCTCCATCTTTCTCATATTCTTCACCATCAAATATAATTAATGAATCATTTATGATATCTTGTATCCCCGACAAAATAAATTTAGAACAGCCCATTTCAATTTGAAACTCAAAATTATTATTGATATTCAAACCATTAAAAAAGGAAATTCCTGCGCCAGTTCCTTCATAAAAATTAGAGTAAACTCTATTATTGTAAGTAGGCTCCATATTTGAATTTTGAGCATTATTCGCATAGGTTGATGCTGAAACAATATATAAGTATGTGGAGTCCGGGTCTGCATCTACGTCCGTAAACTCTCTACGTCCATCACCAGAGTGATGTTGCCCTGGGCTTACATTAGACGAGGAAGTGTAATTGGACAGGGTGTTATTCTTTTCTGATGTGTAAATAACACGAGAATTTGAAGGATCCCGTAACGATTTCCTTGCAACATCATAGCTAATGTTATTCAAGGGAATGTCACTAAATTCATGGTCCCATTCTATTTTCACGTTCCCTTCATCTGTATTAGTTGCAATCAGATTAGAGATTGGAGAAATCTCGGTTGTTGTTAATGTCGGAAAATTAATTATTTTATGAGTAATACATCCATGCCCTTGTTTCTTATAATGAAGTTTATAATCAAAAGTAAAGGAGGGACCAAAATCTGTACTGTTTAAACCTTTTAAAAAATGAGTGTAGTCTGCATTATATCCATTACTAAGTAAAGGAATCGAAATTTCGTGTTCATGATTATCTCCAAATATTTGGTAGCTTTCTGCATACCATTTGTCATGATGAGCAACTCCTGTACATGCATTATCATAAGTTAAATTCATCGAAACTTGGTTATCACTAACCGTATAAGTCATGCTACTAGAAATATTTTCACCAGAACCCCAATTTCTATCAATATTTACCGAAAACTGGTGCCAAGCTCCATTGATATTTAATTTTATTTCTATTGTCTGCCCGTACAAATGATCTGGTATATCTAACCAATCGATTGTACTTGTATACCAATTATTTGTTTTCAAATCACCAACATAATCAGATCCACTAATGTTATTAAAATGAACGTGTGAGCCTTTTTCATCAGATACATTTATTGTATAACTTCCGTCAAAATTACACCCAGAGTCATTATCCCAATTATTAGCCCAGTACACGACGGCATTTGCAATATATACGATGGATAGGATGGGATGAAAATGTGCCGTAGCAAGACTTAAAAGAGTCTGATAATAAGCAAACTCAGGACAAGCTCCAGGTATAACAATATCTTGGCTGAAATTTTCAACTGTGTTAATTTTAAGATCACCTCCACCAACTTCATTTAAATTAAAAAGAGGATTCCATCCAGAAGTTGAGGATTTATAATAAACAGTCCCAAAGGAATTATTCGATTCGTTTGAACAATTATCAAAAATACAAGGTAGATCTTGTTTAACTAAAAAAGAAAATCTTAAAGCGTCTGTTCCAACCGCTTGATTACCACCTTCCTGCTGACGCTTCCATGCTTTGAAGAGACCTTCATAAGAATTTACTTGAACAAAACTTTCACCAGCTCCTTGCTGTAAAATTGGTGTAAGCTGAGCAAAAGAAACAGAAGAAAAAACTAGCGTAATAGCGAATAATGCCGAAAACTTCTTTAGTGTAGATAAATTCATGCTTTCAAGAGTTTATTTAAAATGTAAATAGAAAAAATGTTATTCAATCGTTTAACCTAATTGTTACTGTATTATTAATTGAGATAATAAAGCAAACTTGGTCATTAATTTTTGAGTTAAATTCCTCTTCTTTTAGGATGAGATTTATTTAACTAAACTTAATTGTTTGGTAATACTTGTATTGTTTGCAGCTAGTTTGTAAAAATAAACACCGGTTGATAGGCTAGTAGCATCCATTACTATAGTATGCATCCCTTTGGTATATTCTTCATTAGAAAGTATAAGAACTTCTTGACCCAATGTATTAGATACTGATAGATTTATCTTTCCATCCGTTGGAAGGTAAAAGCTAATGCTTGTATTGTCTAGTACTGGATTGGGTACATTTTGGAATAGCTCCAAGTCTTGACCTATTAAAGCTGTGCTTGTGATTGATCCCACAACGCTTACTCCATTTTTAGCAAACACATCATCTCCTTGCTCCCATCGGTTTATTTTGAGGCTTGTCATTTTATCTTCAGACTTATTAAAAAGTACAATACTAAAGATTTCCCCTTTTTTCATTCCTTCTTTTTCCAAAGTTGTTTCATCATCTCCCCATATAGCCAAACCAGCGTGTCCTTCTTGTTCGGGTCTCCATGCTACAGAGGCTACCAAGTTTCTTTCTGAATCGTAAACTGCTATCTCATCGCCAAGCTCTGGAGATACTTCCCAAGCAGAACCTAATATAAGTAAGGTGTGGTTGACTCCTGTATTAACAGGACGAGCAAAGCGCTCAGTATTCATTGTTTTCTTTTGGTAAGGACTTAATGAAACAGTTTGAGCAGATAGCCCAATACTGAAAAAAGTAAAGAAAGTAAGTAGTTTTTTCATAACACCTAAGAATTATTTTTATTTTATGTTGTAAAAATATATAATAAACAACCAATTATAAAAAAAAACGCCCCCTCGAAAACCCCCTAGTTTTGCTTTAATAGTCATTTTATCACCTTTTTTCAACTTTTTTTAATAAAATGACTTTTTTTATTTACTTATCTCGAAAATTATTCACAAAAAACAAAGTTCAAATTCAGTCAATAAGATTGATGTTAAAACCTGTAATATATTTGTCGAGGTTCTGTCGCATTAATATACTAAATATAGATTTTTTAGATTTGATTTAAAATTCTCATCCATTTTTAAGCATCAAAGATATCCTCAGTTAAGTATTATTCAAACTGTTTATTTCAATTTTCGACTTACACTCTACTA
>CESE01004278.1_pt1 | contig 12676 bp, 12 predicted proteins | sample 350271 | NCBI WGS metagenome assembly CESE01 (sample SAMEA2621536, study PRJEB7988) | marine metagenome | isolation source: saline water (ENVO:00002010), including | reverse complement strand
GGGGTCTTTTAAAAATTGACCGGCGAGTCCGACACGACGTTCGTACGCAGCATGACAACCCATGGGCTGAAGAACGCTGATGCACGTGTTTACGGCCGCCATGGCAGACAGTGCCGCCATTGTTTTAGGGTACGCAGATGCCCCCCGCTCGAATACGTCATCAGGCAACCAGTCATTATCATTTAGGTGCTCCCGCCAGAACCGAATTGTAACGGTCAACGGTTGCATTGTAGCGCCGCTCCAATTGGCGTCAAGAATGCTCTCGTAATCCAACAAGACGACCTTGTCCCCCTGGACGCCAAAATTCCCCATTTTGGCATCAAGGTTGTAGACATTGCACTTTTGCAGACCCAGACTTATCTGTAATATTTGGCTAGCGTAATGCAGACGTTTTTCTGGGTATGTATTATTTAAGCATTCTATTACAGTGTGCAGTTCGTCAACATTGGGCATGCATACGGCCACTGCCCACTCCAGACCTAACTGAATTACGTGATAAATTGGTATTGTGCCATCTTCAAATAGTGGCAACATTTGATGTGGAATTTTGTTCATTACCACATTCACCTGGTCTGCCAATACAGTGGCTGTGCTTTCGTTTAATTTCACGGGGGCTGTGCTGCCGGCTACCAGAATTACTTTGATGGCGCAATCCGTATAATGCTCCCCCGCACAGTCCCACAATTGACGCTCGGCCGATGAGTCTATTGAAGGTGTTTGTTTGTGATCGCTCTTAAGTCGTTTTGGTGAACTTTTAGCGCAAAAAAAGAGAAATCCTTTCGAGCCTTGCGCACCTGCACCCTTAGTCCACGTCCCTTGCAGGTGTTCATCAAGGTCAGTGTACGCTGTCTCACTGAGGTCACCTCCGTCACGTTTCTTACTTGCGTAGTCTGCTACAACGCCCTCGAGAACTTTTGCTGCCCCAACAACTCGCTCACGGTTGCGATAAGACATGGTGACCGCTTCTTATATCTTGCAAGGGCAGCTTATATTGCGTTTCGCTAAGGGCTGCTTTTACCAGGAATTGCATCGCGCTGGTACAGTTTGCACTTTTATTAACGCTAATCCATTTTTCTTTAGATGGTTAAATTCCTTATTACGGTGATGCTGCAGCTAGCCTCGGCCGAACCCGTAGTGCAGACCTTTGCAGGCCCCGGCGAGTGTGCAAGTGCAGGGCAGTGCGGTGCACGGGGAGTCAAGTTTTTAAAGCTTCACAAAGTTGGATCATCAACAGTTGCAACTGCTATCGAGGAGTACGCGTTACGGCACCCTTGTAAGTACACATTCTGATTTGGATTGTGCTTATGCTATAGTTGGTGTACAGCATGAACTGCTGCTTCATGCATACACTGGCAATGCTAACATTTGCTCAATTCGAATTTTAAAACAAAAAAAAATAACCAGGCAACTTGCAAATGTGCGGGAATCACAACAAAGCACGTGGTGTGCACAACTGCAACATTATCACTGACCACGCTACTTCCGAGGGGTCGGCATTGCACGCGTCAAACGGGATTGATCATTTCTTCATCGAGATACTGCCAGAAGCATTGTCCGTTGCACTTTTTCGCGATCCGCGAGAGAGGTTGTTGAGCCGATACTACTACGACATGGTGAAAGGAAAAACAAACAGGGGGGCAGCCACGGGACCGGCAGCAACCGAACCGGTCGGGGGCAGTTGGCTTTCCGCGGTCGAAGTATCAAGGTTACTTGCGTGGATCCACACGGAAAGGCACAACGAAGGACCCCACGGGATAAAGAATCATTACATGACAGCATTGCCACGAATGTATCAAGATCAGGTCAGTTGTACACACAGTGTGTACATAAACATTATCAACTACGTATCAAAATCATAGAGGCTTCGGTCATGCACGTGTTACCCCTGCCAACACATACTGTGCACGTCTGCATCACAATTCCAATTGCAATACAGGCAACAGACGGGGAGCTGCACAAAGCTTTAGAACAATTTGATGTGGTTGGCGTTACAGAACGCATCCCAGAACTCATTGCGATGCTTGCCCTCTCAGTGAACTGTGACGGCCGCACGTGGGCATACACCTCGTTGAAGCGTGTACTTGGCAGCCCAACGTTCGCCGATATGCCACTACTTGCGCAGAAAGAGATACTCAAAATCACATCGGGCAGTGGCCGTGCAGATAGTCGGGAAAAACCTACAGACTTTGCAATCTGGCGTGCAGCAGAGAAAATTGCAAGGATCCGGGAAGCTGAAGCAGGCATGTCGTTCGTAAAGTCGTTCGAGAGCTTACATCAGGGGATGGTCGACAAATCATCAGACCGATTGTTTGGCCCCGTCGCTCTAGATCTTAGATGCACACCGGATCCTGACCACCGCAAGCATACATGGCATGGCTTTGATTGCGTCTCCATCTTCGCCTACGCTTGAGTTTGTGCTGGCACTGCAAGGAGACGGCGCGTTTTTACAAATGATCTACAAGATATAAGCCATTAATACCAGCACGATGTGCCTCGCCGGCAGCTTTTAACATGCTGGGGTGATGTAACGCAACTGCCCGGATACATGCAATATCGTGGATAAATTTCATTGGGTCTGTATTGATGTCGTCTTTGTGTTGGCCCTGGTACGTGCACATTAGTTTGTCGACCATGTGGGACAACAACAAAGGCGTAATGTGAGTCGCGCAAACACACGCATTAAACCAACCCCGTTCGTTTAGCGGTGTACTGGGTGGGAACGGAAAATCAGCTGGCGACATGAACATACACCGATTGTACTCTGGTGCCGTTCGATACAAAGTTGATGTGTCTAGACCAGATAAAAAAGCGGGCAACGTGTTTGGGCAAAGCATGGCGTACTTCAACAGATCTAGCAGAGATGCCCCAGCGTTCGCATCAGCGATGGCGGTTGTCAGTAACCTGGTGGCGTTAATCTGACGCTGGTAGATTTCTACAGCCTCTGGTGTTTTGTTTTTTTGTTCGTACTCATTCCATTCTTGACGAGACACTACCACACCCTCGTTCGTTGTAGAGACGTCACGACCACGTTGAACAAACAAAAACAATTTAATAATGGCATTGTAAATGTGCTCCCCCCCGCCTGCGGGGGAGTGAGAGCACGTGCATGTGTACAGGACGGGGTGCCCGTCGTAGACCTCAGACACCTCGAGGTTCGACATAGTCACGTGACCATCAGTACAAGCAATCTTAGTTGGGCAAGTGCGGTACTGTAACGCATTTGATAGATCCCCCTTGCTAAGACTTTGACCATCTAATAGATGTTTGCATGGCTCGTCGCCACCTTCAACCAATATAAAATAATTCATAACCTGGTTCTTACTATTACTGACGGATGTATATACAGTGGTTGGGGTACAACCAAGGCTGATGTGGCTTATTTAATCAGGAGCACGGTACTCTTGTCAATAACTTGAGAGCAAGAAATTACTGCCGGCCAATAAAGTCATGTAAACATATTGTATTTGTTTAATTATCATCAATAAATTTCGTATATACACGCTTTCTAACCTATTTCTAACGGTAATGACTGCGCCCCCCGATACCACGCTGCACTCGCAGTTGTTGCGACGCGCAGAGGCGAAAACCGCACTGCCCAACGAATTAAATGCACTTGCTCTGTTGTATGATACCGGTGTGGGTTGTAGTTATAACCGTGATTTAGCACTGCATTATTTGCGGCGTGCAGCACAGGTGAATTTTGAAATAGCACAAGTCACCTTGGCGGTTATAATCGGCGAAAGCGGTGGGGACCCCACAGAATGGTACCTTCGTGCTGCAAAACTGGGGAATGCCCAATCAATGTGTTGGCTTGGAAAACACAACATCGAGTGCGAGAACAGTGCCAGTTGTGAATGGCTGCACCGCGCTGCCGCGCTGGGAGACAATGAAGCTATAACTGCAATCCGTTGCAAGGTTCCATGTCATGAGTTGCTTAAGCAGGGTCCCCAGTGTACACACACGCGCCATTTGCATCACGTGTAACAGAGTCCTTGTGTCGCCACCCATCACCCCTGTTACAAAATAAGTGATCAGCGAAGAATGCATGGTACCGTCTTCTTGACATTTGTTCGTCGACGACGGCATCCAGTAGACCACCAAGCGTGTACCGTTGACAAAAACGCAGTACTTGCAATACCATATCGTTTGGAAGTCGTGGGAGTCTGCCGCGCTTCCATGCAGCACTTGCCGAAGCCATCACTGTATACACTGCAATCTTCATACGGTAATCGGAACTTGCATTGTGGGACTTTGTCGTCCATACTTGAAGGTCCAACATAACGCTTTGTCGCGCCTGCCACCGCCAAATATCATTCAAACAATGATTCATCACGTGCGGCAGGTAGATAGTTGGTACTATGCACAATGGGTAGCCACCTGGATTATTCAAAGACGCGTAAGTGTACGTTCGGTGATTGTGCTCGCCCGGAGTACCCGTTAGTTTGTAGCCACGCCGCCGTACTTCGAACAAGAATTCAAGGTCGGGCCCAGAACAGTGCAGCATTGTATTCAGCGTAATGTTGTTGCGCCAAATGGCGCCAGCATTTGTCAAAGTGGGACGAACATAGACATCCCCAAGCAACTGAAAGACCGCACCCAAAACCCCTTTCAGGCTCACCGGTGGGGGCGTCAGATGCAAACACCGAAGTAAAAGAGCTGGCATAAACCGGTTGGAGGCGACTGCTGCCATTACGAGTGAGCCCGTGGTTTGCTGGGAGCCCGCAGGTTTCTGCCTGAGTGTGTCAATCACAAGGCGTGTCACACTGGGCTGGACAGATAGGATGTCTCCCAATATATCACTGGCCCACGGCATCTTCGGCCTGGTGTTAGGAAAGTTATCCTCGCTTCTGTCCGTGCCAACGCCGGGCCACCGGCACAACGCATTGATAACGCGTTTCCCCCTGTAACCGTTTAACGCTAACTGGAGTTCGGTCGGCTGAAGCGACGCAATGTACGTCCGAATGATGGTTGCAAAGCGCTCCATGTGGTGAAAGTCAGCGTGATCTTGGAACCGGAATCGCAACAACGAAACCAACAACTTCCATGGCTCACAATGGGTGAACTCAGGGTGCGTAAGAAACATGGAGACGAGATCAATTGCCTGTTCAGTTTTGCTGAGGTCGCCAGACACCAAGTTGCTGGCGCCGTACTTTGACAACAGAAAGTCGATGGGGGCTTGGGGGGTTGTAATTGTAGTGTGTGTGCATGCAGCCTTCGTAATGACTCGGCTGTCTGCGGCTACTAAAGCGTGAATCACATCCATCTGCAATCCGTACTGAATTGCATAATGGATTCCACCGCAGAGGTACGTGTTGCCAGCATTGTACGGGGGTCCTGCTGGCAGATTCGTGCCGTTGCTAGCTCTCCAAAAACAAAGACCATTGTTCCAGCCGGTTAAGTTCGGCCGACAGTATGAGGACGCCTGGAGTAGCAGTGGCCCGTTTGACCGTCCCCAGTCGCCCGACCGAATCGCTGTTTCCATTGCAGCGCCTGCAAACTCCAGTGGATTGCAACCGCTACGCGAGGACGACACGTACGTGCACCGAGGCAGTTGCCATGCGACCCGCCCAAGAAGACGCCCGGCAATAGACCGACCCGCATGCCCGTCAAACGACCCGAATGCCATATAAAACAAAGTTGGAGTTAGGTCACTTTTTGGGATGTGGTCAGTTGCTGACCAAACCGGGACCCGTACATGCAACCTCTCTTCGTCAACAAATGAAACGACGAACAGGCACACTTGCAACCGGTTGTTCCTTTGCCATTCGAATTCATATCCGTCTTCTATCTCGCCTGTCCGGTACTGTCGGCGAGTCGGTGGGCGACCGACACCAGCTGCTGCTGCATCCTGCGACAGTTCCAAGCCGACCGAACATGTTTGCACGCAGAGGACTGGCGCGTTCCAAACTATCATCGCGGCCAGAAGATTGTACGGTTGGACTGAGAGGCCTTTAAACAAGCTTTTTTCGTCAGTCCCGGGTGGGATGACAATAAACTGGACGGGTCCCTCTGTTGGCTCCGGCCCCGGTAAGAATCGTATCCCCCGGTGCGCAGGCGTTTGTACAAATCGGGTTATCAAGTGTAGCAACTTACGACGGGCTTCTTGCGCTAACGCCCAAGATATCTTGTTGCTGTTTGCACAAAGAAGAAGCAAGTGGGCCAACTCAGATTCGGTATCGCGTGTAGACGTAGTACGTATGTTAGGGTTGACAAGTCGGAAATGGGGTTGAAGTTTGGGGGGGTGTTTAACTAGTTTCATCTTGGGTTGGCGGTGTGGGTGGGGGGTTGCTGGTTGGGGAGTGAGTGGGGATTGTGAGATTATACAATATTATTCGACGATTGTATTTTTATTTGTGCTGACGTCGACAATAAATAGTTCGACGCATTATGCTTTGAGAGATCACTAAGATTGTATTAATTATTTCTCGAAATTATTGGCATAACCCCCCCTTTCTCAAATTACACTAACACCATGTATACGCAACAAGCTAAAATCGTGCCTGCTACCAGTGCCCGAGAGAAGCGGCATCAAAACCAACAGTACCGTAAAATGGAAACAGAAAACAAGAGACTGATATGCAAACTCAGGCTGATCCGGGAAGCAAAGAACAGGTTAGCGAAAGGCTTTATGGCGTACGCTGTAACACACAGCAACCGCGAAAACACCGCAAGCATGTCGACTGAAGAGCTAGACGCTGCGTTTGCTGACCTGGCGTGGGTCCAGCGATCGTTGGTCCGTTTGAAGAAACACCGAAAGCTGTCCTTTAAGGGCCGCGAAGGTTATGTAGCAGCAATACAATTAATCTAACGAATACAAAATCATCTTTATTTACAACTTTACGCTGGGGCCTTTTACAGCCGTTAGCCAAACACTGGAGTCTCGCGTCAGTTGGTTGTTTCTTTTAAAATGGTAAGAAATAAAAAGTTTGAAAAACCAAAAAGATTAAATTATTGTTATACACACACAATGGAATTTGAAAGGAAGTTAGACGCTGACTACGAACTTATTACGACGAAAGGATATAACGCTTATTTTTGCAATGCCATCACACTTTTTCATCGTGCTCTTGGCAACGCTTGCTGCTACAAGCGTCTATTGCGAGCAATGCGTGAAGCACGGGGGGCAATGTTCGGGGGAAGCAACTAAAAGGTCATTGCGCAGCAACAAAGGCCCTGTAAATGACAACATCAAAGACACGCCACCGGGTACAACCGATGCTGATTGGATATCGCAAGGCCTCCAGATATTCCCATCAGCTGCACTCTCGTCAGAGCACAGTGGTGCTGGCGGCGCTGGTGGTACTGGTGCGGCTGAAGCTGCGGGTCAACTATATGAAGGCTTCCCGCCAAGCAATTGCGGCAGCTGCCGCTTCTTTGTGCCAGGATTTAGAAAGTCTGGAAGCACCTCGATGTACTTCTGGATAGCAGCGCACCCCCTCGTGCGGGGGGTTAAACTGGATGCCCCGCTCGGGAAAGCACGTGGTGAAACGTTTGCGTTTAGGTCGGAGTCACCAAGACATGCTAATATAAAACGGTACTTCTCATACAACAGCGGTGCACATACGAACACCCCCACTGCCACCAACGATAACCACGCCAACAACGCCAATATGAACAACAGCGGCAGCAGCAACCACAGGAATGCAGCACGTAGCAAGGGGGGGGATAAAAGTTGGATCTCAGGTGATGCATCACAAGACATCTTGAGCAGCCACAACGCATCGCGCAATGCACAGCGGAACATACTCAAAGTGTGCGGCGGCGGTGTCAGGTTCGTCGTGTTGCTGAGGGACCCGGTCGAGCGTGCCAAAAGCCTTGCTGCAATGCGGTACAGGAGGAGAGGTCACGGTTACGCACAAGAGCATCTGTCCCTTAATGACGACATTCGTGCTAATATTAAAGAAGCCCTGGGTGGCCACACTCTAGCGTGGGCAAACTTGACAGGGAACAAGGAAGCTGCATTCGCAATGCTGGGGCGGTATCAGTTTTCTGAACCGAAGGCAGATTATGTCGCCGACTCGCTGTATGATGTACGGTTGGCGCTGCTGCTGCAACGGTTCAGCCCATCGCAAGTGTTGATTGTCTTTACAGAGCATCTTGCAGAGCACGGTGGCAGGGTTTTGAGACAAGTCTATCGATTCCTAGGCTTGGACCCAAACATGGTCAATGTTTCGGGGGTGACAGCAGTAGCACACAATGCAGCAGACAGAGAAGAAAGGACACATCCGCAGCAGGACCAGCACCCTGATCACTTGGGGGGGGGTGTCGCAGATCGTAGAATGCTGCCAGCACCACGACGACTGCCGTTACCACTGCCTACGGCACTGCACAAGCACCCGGGACAATTTATGTCTGCTTCTGCCGCTGCCGAGCTGTGCGAGGTGCTACGACCACACTTGCGTGTCTTGAAGCAGCAATTGGGTGGTATAGACTTTCCGTGGAAGACGTGTAACGTTTACTAAGTGTAATACTAAGGGCACAAAGAGTAATTTAGTCTATTAAAGAGACCAAAAAGGAATATCTGCAAACATAGCCCAGTCACCTTGTTGGGTCGCGTTGATACGTTTCACCTGCTCTTCACTTAGTTCGCTGCGAGTTAAAATCCTACCGTCCTGCTTTTTGGGGTCGATACCGTCACTAACACTATTTACGTGCGAAACATTGCCAATGCTTACACCAGTTAGGCGGGAAAGCTCAGTAAAAGAGCTTTGCATATCATATGTATTGCCAACAAAGTCCATGTGTTTTTTAGCTTTGCCCCACATAGCAGCACACATGTCATCTGTCGGATTTATTAAGCAGTCCCACTGGTGCCAACCCCTGATCAAGAATCCGCACTGTATATTTCTACCACCAAAGTCAACGTTGCCTGTTACATTTACATTTTTGAGTTTCATTTGCTTGCAAACGTTGAACGGGGGTGTAGGATATTCTTGGAATTCAAGATGAGCAACAAGGTCATCAGCAAAATGAACACGCTTGTGACGTTGAAACATGTAGTTATACGTCGATAGTGCCAAGTCAATCGGATCTCTCAACTGCGTCCAGACGACCAGCTTTCCACCGGAGGCTTTGAAATCCTGTCATCGAAAGTGTGCAACATCGTTACACTTACGTGCGTCAGCAATGATTATATAGGCAAAAGTTTGTTTATAATTACCGAGGTTGACAATTGTAGAAATAATGTAAAATTGTTTTCAAAAATAATGGTTGCACGTACCGCCCGCAATTTTGGGATGATGTCCACCTTAAATTCGACATGTACATTTCGCATCATAATATACATGTAGGTAATGCAAATTAACACATCGAATTGAGACGGAAAATATAAAAGACTCTGTGGGATTTTATAATTTGGGTGGAATGGGTGACTATATATACGTACAAATCCCAAGAAGCCCAGGGGTGCAGCATGGACTTCGATAAAGTGCTTCCCCACCCACAAATGGGGCTCGTCTCTCAGTGAAGATAGTGTCGCCATGTACGATTCAGCTGTACGAATTTCTATCATCCGGAATCCGTCCGTCGACGGTGACCCAAATTGTCTGCAAGCCTTTTCACACACAATTGTCTCAAGGACGGATTGGCCACCAGTTTTTGGGATGTGAAAGAAAATCACAACAACAGATGTTTGGCTTGCTGCCAATGCATCGCCACGTAAAAGCAACGGGGGGCCTTTTGAGCAGTTCAACCCTTTATCCACACATTTTTTACTAGAAGATGAGCAGCTGCCAGCTGTATCCCCCGCCCCACGCAACCATTTCTGCTCATAGCAACATAACGGATGTACCATCTGAGTGCCTAAGATGGCAGAAGCAATGTGTGACTTCACATTCATTAGAGGTTTGCAGTTTATTTGATCCTTCACTTTTGTATGCGGGTCGGTCCAGAACGGAATGCACAAGCCCTTCCCATTTTTATCAGCTGCCCACTGTGCTGCAGCAGATAAATCGATGACATGCTGATGTGCGTCATTGGTAATAACAAAGGAAGGCAATTCTTGGTTGGTGGTGCCTATCACTATTGCAGCTGTGCATGCAATCAAGACGATGCGTTGGAGCATGAGTGGAGTTGTCTGCACCCAGCTTTTTAACAATGATTGCACTTGAGCAACCTGAGCGTGTCTTGAAGCAGCAATTGGGTGGTATAGACTTTCCGTGGAAGACGTGTAACATTAACTGATTGCATTTACCAATTGATCATATTTTTTATTTGTGCTGATATCGACAAAAAAATATTTCGACACATAATGCTTTAAGAGATTACACATCAATAAACGATTTAATAAACCTGTTCTGTACGGTGACTCCTTAATATTAAAATGAACACCACGTTTACGGTTAAGGATATAGTTGGCGCAGTGTCCAAGTACTCTACATTGGTGCATGCGATCTTCGTGCAAGACAAGCGCACAGGCACTTTTACAAGCACGGAGTATACGATTCGGAACATTGGTGTTGTTGATATCGAAAACCAATTGTACGGGGGAAGTTGGTACACACTGGAACACAACGACATCGTAGTTGGTCGTGCATTTAAAGGGGAGTTAGGCGAGGGTGGGCGCTTTTTTCACAGTGGCACTGTTCTGAAAGATACACGTTGGATTACAGGTGGCACGTTTATGTTGGTTGTACGAAAATAAAGGAATATATATCGTTTGATGGATGTACAGCTTCCAGTATGCATACAATTGCAAAGAGATCTACGTTGTTTAATTATGGGGCTTCACTCCAGCGCGGGGGTGGGCAGCATGCGGGCCACCCACCCGTGCACGTTGAAGTGGAGTTAGGCGAGTAGAACTAACAAAAACGACTGTTGTTTTGGTGGCATCATTCGAAACAACCGTGTCGTTGTGAATCACGCCCACAAGTGCCACTCTTGTCTGCATTGTTGCACTGTACAGTACAATGTCCATGTTATTTAATTGGCATGGTCCTTGAATGCGTTGTACACCCCCATTATCTGCGTTTGAAGCGACACAAAGGGCCTCTCCTTGTAATGCACCAGTTGATGCTCTTGCGGTCTGAACCAGGCTCGAATGGTCTTAGAGGTGGAAAAGGGGTCCAAGTGCTCTTGTTGCCTTGTTGGATAAAAACTTTGGTTCACAAATTCACGTCCCCTGTTCACAAATTCACGTCCCCTGTAATACTCGTCTTTTAGGAACGAATCAACGATCGGCGTTAATTGAGCTTTCAACTCTGCACCCCGCGGCGTCAACCGCTTGTCCGCGTCGATCATATCGCTGAACCGATTTTGATAGGCGATGAATGTATTGACGATGTCGGTTGTGAAATACTCCCTGACGTCGGTCGCAGTCTTGAGTGGCTCTTTTTTCATTATCGCCTTAAGTTTGAAATTCCATGTTTTCGCAGCCTCTTCCCCAAACCCAGATGCTATATCCGTTACGCGTTTCGGTACGCCAGAGAGCGTGCCTCTGGAGCCAAGTCCAAATACCGTAGCATTGTGTGTGTGTGCCAGAGTCAAAAAAGTACTAAATAAATCGACCAATGTGCACAACAAGGCAGAAACATCGCTTTTTGCGCCCCACGTAGCAAGTTTTGGTACATTGCTCATGGCAAGCAACGCTGGGTAAATCATGGACTCGAATTTAGTCGTTGGCTCGGTGCACGGTTTGCCTTGAAAAGGGCCATGGGCATATTGGTCCAAGTTCAGACATGCCCTGATATCCCACATGGTATAAGTTTTGCCGTAAATATATTGACAGAGTGTAAACAACCCGCCAGCACACGTGACGTATTTAAGGAACGCTTCGTTCATAACAATACCGTGAGACGATGTACTCTCAAATATTGTAAGTGGCGATAAATAAACCTCACCCGTTTCTCTTGTATCCTTGGTCATTATACAATCTGGCGATTTGAAAACGTTAAAAGCCAAGCTGATGTCTCGGCGATGTGTCCTGAGTAGAAACGAGTCGAGATCGATAAGCACTGGGACGTATATTGCTTCATCTTTGTAAAAACCCGGCAAAGTCCTCTTTTGTAACATTACGTTTCCACCCCTCAGGTCCCCAGAGTACAGGCCATTCTTTAATAGCATTTTTACGAGTTCCACGAGCAGCTTAACGGTAATGTGGTGTGTACAATCCGGCAAGCAGCTGCTCGTGGAACTCCGCTGCTTATCATACGCATCTATAGTTGTACTCGCCAGGGGCAACAGGTTGTCCATATACAGCACGCGCGATGAGTCGGATTCAATCCACACCCAACCCCCCACCACAAGTTCTGCCTTGTCGGGGTCAGTGAGAGAATTAACGAATGGCAAGAATTGTGGCGGCAAGGTAGATTTCGCAATTTCCATGCATTCATTCCACTCTATCATGTCAGCCTGCGCTTCCTGAATAGCTTGAGCCTTTGTTTCGCCGGGCCTTATGTAAAGTTCTATTCGCTTCATAACAGTGGTTTCTGTAATTTGGTAGACGGATCCACACCCGCCTGTGCCATCCGCAACGAGATTCAACTCAGCAAAGTTATGTGCACATGCTGCCCGCCACGGCACGCCTTGCGCTTGCACTTGACGTGGTACCAGTTGAGTCAGTTCCTCTGTGAATTGGTCGGCCCCCGCTCCTTCAGCCGACTGCTGTGCTGCATCTTTTGCCGACTGCTGTCTTACCGCTTCACGTGCTTTTTCTGCCACCCGCTGTACTTCCGCATCG
>CESE01041926.1_pt1 | contig 12704 bp, 11 predicted proteins | sample 350271 | NCBI WGS metagenome assembly CESE01 (sample SAMEA2621536, study PRJEB7988) | marine metagenome | isolation source: saline water (ENVO:00002010), including | reverse complement strand
ATTGGTACCATACCAAAAGGCTCTAAAATTAGTATTATCTGTAAAGTAAATAACATTTCCACGCCCTAGATTTCCTTTTTTAAAGGGTACCGTGCTTTTTAGCAAGTCTAGGTTAGGATTAGAAATATAACCACTTAGTAATGGGTTTGCGGTGTATTTTATAGGGTTGTTGTAACTGTCTTTATCTTCTTGGATAAAGATAGTAGTATTTCTAAACATTGGTAGTTTGTCATTTTTATATCCAAAAGCAATAGGGTGGGAGCGGTCTAGTTTTGTTTCAAAAATAGCACCTCCAATACCTTGTGCGCCTCTGTAATCTAAGCGCTGTTCAAAACTTATATTGTTTGCTGTGTCCTTTTTAGTTTTGAAGTTTATTTTTATAAACTCATTTTTGTCTAACCATTTACCAGCACTTTTATACCCAATAAGTGTCCCGCCGTTTTGAACCCATGTTTTTAATTTTTTAGCAGCTTGTTTGTCTAAAGCAGTGCCTCTTGTAGCTGGCATTATGATATCTGTATACTTACTAATGTCTGCTCTTCTAAGGTTTTTTGTGTCTAGTTTTGTGATATGCATATCATAACGTTGGTCAAACAAATGCCATATTTCTCCTGCATCATATGAGTTGATTCCATCTCCTACCAATAGTGCTACTTTTGGAAGCTGTATGGCTCTAAATTGATTGCTACCCAGGTTAATGCCATTAGTTTGTCCAGATAGTAGTGCGTCTATTTGCAGGCCTGTTTCTTGGGTTATTTCTTGAACAGCTTCAGAAATGTTAGCCGATGAGAGTTCTTGATTTTGAACAGGAATTAATATAGTGCCGTAATCGTATTGTTTGTTTGCGTTACTAAAAGGTTTCATGCCTACCTTGGCTCTTATTCCCTTTTTTAGTAACATATTGAGAGCTTTGGGCGTATAATAATCGTGCCACTGCATCACATAGGCATACTCTGAATAACCTGGAGGCTTAGCTGCAGGTTTTGTTAATGCAGTAATTTTTGACCCAGTTTTATTTATAGCCACTTTTTCATCATAATCTAGATTAAAAGCTAAAGGCAATGTCCAGGCACTTACGTCATAAAACAAACTATCTTTAAACTTGGTGCGCTTTTCAAACATGGCATTAATTAGCCTGTGCTGTCTTTGGTTTTTTGGAATGATATAACTACTTCCTTTGGTGTAGTGTTTACCATTTAATGTAAAGTCGCTGGCTATTTCATGAAATTCAATGTGGTGACGTTGTAATATTTCGGCTAGATGATATGCTTTAGAGGGGTCTTTTTCGTCTCCAAAGACAATTGCACCTGCTTTTGAAGCTTCTTTAAACGCATCTTTGTAAAATTCTTGTTGGTACTGCACTATTTTTGTGCGCATATTTACCGCTGCTTCAAGGGTTGATAACGCTGCAGTGAATTGATTGCGAATTGTGAATGGAAAGGTTAAAATACCGTTTACACTTTCTTGCCCATGCCCTCTAGAGGAAGCTTGTTCAAACAAGATTCCAATACTTCCATTAATATCTGGAAATGTAGATCCTTTACCATAATAGAAATCGTCAAAACTTTCTTTACTATAGTAGAAACTACCAATTTTATCAAAAGCCTTAGCGTGATATGTGCCAATTTCTCCAGTTAAATCTTGGTTTTTTTGCGGTGTTAGTGGGTGTGTTCTTGAAGGGATACCTGGCTGGAAGAAAAAGCTAGAATTGGTTCCCATCTCGTGGTGGTCTGTTAAGATGTTAGGCATCCATTTATGAAATGTTGCTATGCGCGCTCTGCTCTCTGGTAGTTGAACTGGAAGCCAGTCACGATTCATGTCAAACCAATAATGGTTGGTGCGTCCACCAGGCCAAACTTCATCATATTCTCTGTCATTAGGGTCTGGGTTGATGTTTTTACTTTTGTTGGTATTAACCCAATATGCAAATCGTTGCAGCCCATCTGGATTATAAGATGGATCAAATAAAATAACTACATTGTTTAATAAATTTTCTATGCTTGGTCCTTCAGCCGCTGCTAGGTAATAGGCTACTACCAAAGCTGCATTAGAGCCACTAGGCTCATTACCATGAATAGAGAAGCCTTGCTGCACTACAATGGGCATATCGCTTACATTTGTGGTCTCTGTGTTTCTTTGAGTTATGGCTAGGTGCTCTTGCCTAATGGTTTCTATATTGCTGTGGTTGGCTGGAGAAGTAATGGTAAGTAACAAGAGCGGGCGTCCTTCAAAAGTAGCACCTCTATCTTCTATTGTAATCCTGTCGCTGGCATTAGCCAGGGCATGCATATATTGTACTAGCTTGTCGTGGGTGATATGCCAATCTCCAACCTCATGTCTTATTACACTCTTTGGGGTGGGGATCTCTGGGTTGTATGATACGTTGCTTGGGAGGTAATAATCAAGATCTACTTGGTAGTCTTGTGCTATACTATTAAAGCACCCCATTAAAATTAGTGCGATTATTATCCTAACGTTTTTCATTGTTTTTTTTAATTCATTTACAAGTAAAAATACAAAATCGATAACATGTAGCCGTATGATTTTTTGGTATAAAAAAAACCGACTTGATATCTTAAGTCGGTTTTGTGTAATAATGTTAGTTTTTAAATATCGTCAAAATCAATATCAGTAAAATTGGTTTTGGCTGGTTGCTCCTCAGAATCATCAGTCTGTATTGGCGTCTGCTCTGTTTTCAACTCGTCTTTTGTATAATCACTTCGATGGCGTTCACTTATTACTTCTTCTCCTTTTTCTTTGACGACATAGTTAATCATCTGCTCGAGATTGCCTTTAAACTCTTGAAAGTCTTCTTTGTATAAGTATATTTTGTGTTTCTTGTAGTGAAAAGAGCCATCATCATTGGTAAATTTTTTACTCTCCGTAACGGTTAAATAATAATCACCCGCTTTTGTAGCTCTTACGTCAAAAAAATAAGTGCGTCTACCAGCACGCATTACTTTACTAAATATTTCTTCTTGCTCCATCGAGTATCGCTCGCCCATAATTGTAAAAATTTCTAATGTTTATTTAAAATCAAAAATCATAAAAAAAAATAAAAATCGCAACTATAATTTAGATTTCTTTTTCAGTACGCTGTTTTAAGTAGAGTTCTTTGTAGTACCCTTGTGTGTTTACTAATTCAGTATGAGAGCCTTGTTGAATAATCTCACCATCCTCTAAGACTATAATTTTATCTGCATTTTTAGCAGAAGAAACCCTGTGGCTTACAATAATTGTGGTTTTGTTTTTAGAAATACGATTTAGATTGCTAAGAATTTCTTCTTCTGTTTCTGTGTCTACTGCAGATAGGCAATCGTCAAACAATAAAATAGCAGGATCTTTTATGAGTGCCCGCGCAATAGAAACACGTTGCTTTTGACCACCACTTAAGGTAATACCTCGTTCTCCTAAAACTGTTTCGTAGCCTTTGGTAAACCCAATTATGTTTTTGTGCACAGCGGCTAATTTTGCAGCATCACAGACTTCTTTGTCTGTTGCGTCTTCTTTACCAAAGGCGATATTCTCTTTAATGGTCTCGCTAAATAGAAACGCATCTTGAGGCACAAAGCCAATGCTGTTTCGTAAGCTTTGCAAGTGAAGCTCTTTGATTGGGGTGTTGTCTATCAAAAGTGTACCGTCCTTAGTGTCATACAATCGCCCAATAAGTTCTAAGATAGTAGATTTTCCAGATCCTGTGTTTCCTAAAATAGCAAGCGTTTCTCCTGGCTCAACGTTGAATGAAATATTCTTTAAAGCTTCAATGTTTGTATCATCATAGGTAAAACTTGCATTTTTAAATCTAATACTTCCTTTTATTGGTGTTTCTGTTTTTGATGTATTAATAATAGCGGGCTCTGTTTTTAAAAACTCATTAATGCGTTTTTGAGAAGCTGCAGCTTGTTGTATCATAGAGGTCACCCATCCTACAATTGCAACTGGCCAGGTAAGCATGTTGACATAAATTAAAAAAGATACGATTGTTCCAAAATCTTGAATTTCTCCATTAATAAATTTTGTACCTCCTATGTATATAACAAGAATGTTACTAGCACCTATTAGAAGCATCATTAATGGAAAGAATAACGCTTGGACTTTCGTGAGATCTATATTTTTGTCTTTACTTGCCTGAGAAAGTGTTACAAATTCTTGCGTAATTCTTGGTTCAATACCGTAGGCCTTAATTACGCTAATACCACTGAAGCTTTCTTGTGTAAATGTGGTAAGTTTTGACAGGTATTGCTGGACCACCGTAGAGCGTTTGTGGATGGCTATACTTAGTCTATAAATCATAATAGACAGAATTGGAAGCGGAGCAATAGCATATAGTGTTAGCTCTGGGTCTGAATAAAACATATAGCTAATCACAACAACAAACAATGTAATGGTTGTGGTGCTATACATGATAGCTGGACCAATGTACATGCGTACTTTTCCAACGTCTTCACTAATTCGGTTCATTAAATCACCCGTTCTATTTTGCTTGTAAAAACCCAAAGATAGTTTTTGGTAATGCTGGTAGACTTCATTTTTTAAATCAAACTCTACTTTTCTGGACACTACAATAATGGTTTGCCGCATTACAAATGTAAAAATTGCTGCCAGAAGTGTTGCCCCTAAAAGCAAAAGTATATTGGTGAGTAATTGACTTTCTACTTGAGAAATATCTGTAATTTTACCATTTATTTTTTGTTCTACAATGCTTATAGAGTCTCCTACTTTCATAGGAACTACTAATTTGAAAACAGCCCCAATAATAGTAATAATAAGACCCACTAGTAGTCTGCCTCTGTATTTGTATAAATATTTATTAAGGTACTGAAGTTCTTTCATGTAGTGCAAGGGGGTTTGTTAGCAAATTCGCATTTTAGTAGGAATGTCTTTGATATATGAACAGTAATATGCTATTTTTGTATTCCTTTTTAAGGATTTGAAAAAATAAAACTATGAACACAGAAGTTATTTCGACAAAAGACATTAAAAAAATGGATCCAGTTTTTGGCCAATTATCTTTTCAAGACCATGAGCAAATTGTTTTTTGCAATGACAAAGATACAGGATTAAAAGCAATAATTGGTATTCATGACACGACCTTAGGACCTGCATTAGGAGGTACAAGGATGTGGCAATATGGCAGCGAACAAGAAGCATTAAATGATGTTTTGCGACTGTCTCGTGGTATGTCATTTAAGTCTGCAATTACTGGATTAAATTTGGGTGGAGGTAAAGCCGTTATTATGGGAGATGCCAAAACACAGAAGACCCCAGAATTGATGTTAAAGTTTGGTGAGTTTGTTCATAGCCTAGGGGGCAGATACATAACTGCAGAAGATGTTGGGATGGCTACAAGTGATATGGATTTAGTAAGAACTGTAACACCATATGTTACTGGAATTAGTAAAGAAAAAGGGGGCGCTGGAAATCCTTCACCTATCACAGCATATGGTACTTTTATGGGCATGAAAGCCTCTGCAAAGTATGCCTTTGGAAATGATGATTTAGAAGGTAGAGTTGTCTATGTTCAAGGAATTGGTAATGTAGGAGAGGCTTTGGTAGAACACCTCAGTAATGAGGGTGCTAAAGTGTTTATCAGTGATATCAACCAAGCACGCTTAGAAGAAGTTCGTGATAAATATAGTGTAGAGATATATACAGGAACCAATCTTTACGCAGAGCAAATGGATATTTATGCGCCTTGTGCGCTGGGTGCTACTTTGAATGATGCAACAGTACACCAATTAAAAGCTAAAGTTATTGCGGGTGCAGCAAACAACCAACTAGCTGATGAGAATAGGCATGCAACAATACTTAGGGAAAAAGGAATTGTGTACGCCCCAGATTTTTTAATCAATGCTGGAGGTATAATTAATGTCTATGCTGAATTAGAAAACTATGGAAAGCAAGAAATTATTCGTAAAACAGAAAATATCTATACCACAACCTTGGAAATTTTAAATAAGGCTGAGCTAGAGGGCATTACAACCCATCAAGCGGCCTTAAATATTGCACAAGCAAGAATTGACGCAAGAAAAGCAGAAAAAGCTTAAACAGTTTTTTTAAAGCATTATCTTTGCATCACTCTAAAGTGGGAGTAGGGTTTTTAAACATCTCTACACTTAGAAATTTTTATATCAATCACTATTTAAGTTCTTTTATACTATGCTAACACGAAGACATATAAGGGTAAAGGTTTTGCAATCTGTTTATGCACTGCGCCAAAGCAATAACCCGGATCTTGAAAAGCAAGAAAAGTTTTTATTTTACAGTATTGATCAAATGCTAGATTTATATGCTTTGTCTCTTCAGTTACTCATAGAGATGCGAAATGCAGATAGAAAATTCTTAGTAACATCACAGCAAAAACATTTAGCAACGAGTGAAGAAAAGAATTTTAGCACCACTTTTTTAGACAATAAAGTACTTGATTTAATAGAGCAGCATGAAGACCTTGCTAATTATATTGAAAACAAAAAACTTAACTACTGGAAACTCGATGGAGAGTATGTTACCATTCTATTAAAAGAATTAAGAGCGCAAGACTTCTATAAAGAATATATTCAAAAAACCAACACTAGTTTTAAAGAAGACCAAGACTTTTTGGTAGGTCTTTTTAAGAAAGTTGTAGCCCCTAACGATAAGTATTACGAATACCTAGAGGACAAGAGACTTACCTGGATAGATGATTTTCCAATTGTCAATACAGCGATGTCTAAAATGTTGGCTAAAATCACAGAGAAAAACGTACGCACCCTCTTATTGCCTGAACTCTACAAGAATGAGGATGATAAAGAGTATGCAAAGCAGCTATTTCGTAAAGTGATTCTCAATGATACTGCTTTAGGTGCAGAAATTGAAGGTAAAACACCAAATTGGGATCAAGAACGTATTGCCGAAATGGATATGATTATCCTGAAAATGGGAATTTCAGAATTTTTACATTTCCCATCTATTCCTGTTCGTGCTACTATAAATGAGTACTTAGAAATAGCAAAAGAATACTCTACCCCTAAAAGTAGTATCTTTATTAATGGTATTTTAGATAAACTTGTAAAAGAATTTGAGACCTCCAAAAAGTTGAATAAAATTGGGCGTGGACTTCGCTAGTTTCTAAAAAATACTTAATTTAGCCAGACTTAAAATTAAAAAAAAATATATACTATGAAAAATTCAATTTTAGCAGTAGCAGTAATCGCTTTATTAGCCTTTACATCTTGCAAACAAAACGCAGCAGATAGCGTAACTCAAACTAATGTTACTAAAGCAGCAGACAGAGATTCTAAAGCTAGTGAGTTTCCAGTAATGTCTTTTGATGAAAAACAATTTGATTTTGGAGCCATTACTCAAGGAACAGCAGTAGAGCACATTTTCACATACACAAATACTGGAAATAGTAATTTAGTTATTGTTAATGCAAAAAGTAGTTGTGGATGTACAGTACCTACATTTACTAAAGATCCAGTTGCTCCAGGAGAGACAGGTGAGTTGTTAGTGAAATTTAATGGTAGTGGGAAAAACCAAGTAAGCAAAACAGTAACTATTACTGCAAACACACAAGCAGGAAAAGAAACTTTATTGATTAAAGCATTTGTGAATCCTAAGGATGGTGCCCCAGCAGTAGGTCTATCTAAGTAATATATACAAATTTATTATTATGGAAGATATAAGCAGTATGCTACCCTTGCTTTTGTTATTTGTTGTGATGTATTTCTTTTTAATACGTCCAGGAATGCAAAAACAAAAGAAAGAAAAAAAGTACCTAGAAGCACTTAAAGCTGGCGATAAAGTAGTCACTAAAAGCGGTATGCACGGTAAGTTACTAAGTCTTAATGACGATGGTACATGTGTAATTGAGACAGGTGCTGGTAAAGTGAAGTTTGAACGTTCTGCACTATCTATGGAGATTAGTGAGAAATTAAATGCTTCAGTAGCCAAGAAATAATACACGTTTAAAACATGTTATTAAAAAACCTCTAGTTTTAATACTAGAGGTTTTTTTATGTTTATTACTGTTGTTGAGGTTTCTTGTTTCTATTTCTTCTCTCCAACTAACTGAACTATATTTATAATTACTTCAATAGCTTTTTGAATGCTTTCTACCGGTACGTACTCAAACCTACCATGAAAGTTATGCCCGCCAGCAAATATATTAGGGCATGGAAGCCCCATAAAACTTAGCTGAGATCCATCTGTACCTCCGCGAATAGGTTTTATTAAAGGTTTAATACCTGCCTGTTCCATTGCTTTTTCTGCCAAATCTACAATGTGCATAACAGGTGTTATCTTCTCGCACATGTTAAAGTATTGGTCTTTAATTTCTACAGAAATACATGCTTCTCCTAATTGTGAGTTTAGCTCATCGGCGAGTTTGAGCATCATTTCTTTTCTAGCCTCAAAATGCTCTTTATCATGATCTCTTATAATATACTGTAATTGTGTGTTGTCTACCTCTCCAGTTACGCTATACAAATGAAAAAATCCTTGGCGGCCTTCTGTATGTTCTGGTGTTTCTATTCTTGGTAATGAATTGATATAGTCTGTAGCAATATACATGCTATTTACCATTTTTCCTTTGGCATACCCTGGATGCACAATTTTTCCTTTAATAGTAATTAAAGCGCCTGCAGCATTAAAGTTTTCATACTCTAGTTCTCCAACTTGACTTCCATCCATGGTGTAGGCCCACGCTGCTCCAAATTTCTCTACATCAAATTTGTGGGCACCACGACCAATTTCTTCATCTGGTGTAAATCCAATTCTAATCTTTCCATGTTTGATTTCTGGATGTTGCACTAAGTATTCCATAGCACTAACAATTTCAGTAATACCAGCTTTGTCATCTGCACCTAATAATGTTGTTCCGTCTGTGGTAATAAGTGTTTGCCCTTTATAGAGTAATAAATCCTCAAAATAAGAGGGAGATAAAATGATGTTTTGTTCAGCATTTAAAACAATATCTTTTCCGTCATAATTTTCTATAATTTGAGGTTTTACATCTTTTCCAGTAAAATCTGGAGTAGTGTCAAAATGTGATATAAAACCAATAGTTGGTACTTCATGGGGCACATTACTTGGCAATGTAGCCATGATGTATGCATTGTCATCGATGGTAACATCTTCTAGCCCTATGTGTTTTAATTCTTCAACCAAGGCATTGGCGAGATCCCATTGTTTGGCAGTACTTGGAGTGGTGTCGCTTGTTGGATCACTTTCTGTATCAACGCTTACGTACCCTATAAACCTTTTAATAAGGTGCTGTTTATCTATCATAATATGTGCTGTTTCTTCTGTAATATTTTTAATTAAGCTCATTGGTAAAAATAAACATATTCACTATAAGTAGTATTGACTTTAAATCTTATTTTTGCATCAACATTTAATCCTATGTATAAAACGCTCCTACGCCCGATACTTTTTAGTTTTGATCCCGAAAAGGTACACTACATTACTTTTTCATTAATAAAAATAGTACACTGCCTAGGTTTTGGAGGGTTGTTTAGAGCACTTTATCAAATCAAACACCCCAGCTTAGAGCGCGAAGTATTTGGAATTAAATTTTCAAACCCTGTGGGACTTGCTGCTGGATTTGATAAAAATGCTGTTTTATATAACGAGTTAGCAAATTTTGGTTTTGGCTTTATAGAAGTTGGCACTACAACCCCTTTAGGACAGGTTGGAAATCCTAAAAAAAGACTTTTTCGTCTCAAAGACGATAAAGGGATCATAAACAGAATGGGTTTTAATAACGATGGTCTTGAGGCAGCAATAAGACAGCTTAAAAAAAATAAAGGAAAGCTTATAATAGGAGGTAACATAGGTAAAAACACCCAAACTCTTCCAGAAAACTACACCCAAGATTATCTGACTTGCTTTAATGCATTACACCCGTATGTAGATTATTTTGTGCTCAATGTAAGTTGCCCAAATGTGGCCAGTCACGCCAAGTTAAATGACAAAGATTATCTTGAAGAATTAATTGGCGCTGTGCAAAAAGCAAATAAAACATTTAACACGCAAAAACCTATCTTACTTAAAATAGCTCCAGATTTAAACCACAGTCAACTAGACGAAATTGTAGCTCTTGTTATTCAAACAAAACTAGATGGTGTTATTGCAAGTAATACCTCTACAGATAGAACAGGTCTTTCTATTTCTCAAGAGAGATCTCAAGAAATTGGAAATGGTGGTTTAAGTGGTCAACCTATTAAGGATAAAAGCACTGCTGTTATTGGCTATTTGTCTCAAAAAAGTAATAAAGCATTTCCAATTATTGGAGTAGGAGGTATTCATTCTGCAAAAGATGCATTAGAGAAAATAAATGCAGGTGCAGATTTGATACAAATTTATACTGGCTTTATATATGAAGGGCCTCGTTTAATAAAGAACATTAATAAGGCTATTGTTTCTCAAACAGCATAACAATTAAAAAAAATGATAGAAACCCTTCTTTCGTTTGTTGTTGCTACGTGTATTTTGGCATTGAGTCCTGGGCCAGATAATATGTATGTTTTAACTCAGTCTCTAGCAAATGGAAGCAAAAGTGGTTTGGCTACAACGGCAGGTCTAATAAGCGGTTGTATTGTGCACACAACACTACTAGCTTTTGGTTTGTCTGCTATTATTACCACAAACGAAACACTATTTTACGGTATTAAGGTACTAGGAGCATTGTATTTGTTATACCTAGCTTACAAGATCTTTAAGAGTGATGCATCTTTGGAATTTATAGAAAACGCTCCAAAGAAAAGCTACATGCAATTATTTAAACAAGGAGTTATAATGAACTTGTTAAACCCTAAAGTTATGATTTTCTTTTTAGCTTTTTTTCCAGCGTTTTTATGGCAGCCAGAGACAGATACTATACGTCAATTTTATATTCTAGGGCTTACTTTTATGGTGGTAAGCTTTATTGTTTTTGGAATATTTTCTTTGCTTGCAGGAAGTGTTTCTGTTTTTCTTAAAAACAATAAAAACACAGGAATACTCTTAAAGTGGTTGCAGATTTTCGTGTTTTTAGGAATTGCAATGTTTATTTTAATACCCTAATCTTATTGCGCCAGCCCAAACTCGTTGAGTACAAGTTTACACGAGCTCTGGCATGTAATTTCAATAGGCTCTTTCCATTGAGTTCCCTTTAGGCTCTTTATGCTAATTCCTCTAGTATTTTTTTGAGCATTAAATGAAAAACCTTTGTCACCACTTGCGTCATTTGGGTTTACAATTCCATTTTCGTCTACTGTTGTGCTTTGATCTCTTAGTGTGATTTTTTTCCAAGTACACCCTTGATTGCAGCTTAAAGTTGTGTCGCTGCCTTTTATTTCAATATTAATTGAAAATTTTGGTGAAGCATCTGCGTTTAATTGCGCCAACATTTGAGTAGGAAGTAAACAAATAGCAACAAACATTAACAATACAAGACTTGGTTTTACAAGGGTTTTCATAGTTTCTTTTCTTTTGGGTAAATATAATTAAAAAATAGCAAAGTATTTTTATGATAAAAAGTAATCCTACACTTTTCGTTATCTACACTTTTCCTTATATCTTTACGAAGATGCAACACGTGAAGCTTATAGAATGTCCTAGAGACGCCATGCAAGGAATTAAAGATTGGATTCCTACCCAGCAAAAAGTTCAATATATCCAATCCTTACTGCGCTGTGGCTTTGATACCATTGACTTTGGTAGTTTTGTGTCACCAAAGGCCATTCCTCAAATGGCAGATACAGCTGCTGTTTTATCGCAGTTAGACTTATCTACTACCCAAACAAAGTTATTAGCTATTGTTGCTAACTTAAGAGGCGCTGAGGCTGCAGTAGCTCACCCAGAAATAAAATATTTAGGGTATCCTTTTTCTATTTCAGAAAATTTTCAAATGCGCAATACACATAAAACCATTGCGCAGTCTATTGATACACTTTCTGAAATTTTAGCCCTGGCCAATGCCAAAAATAAAGAAGTAGTAACCTATCTTTCTATGGGCTTTGGTAATCCTTACGGTGACCCTTGGAATGTCGAAATTGTTGGCCAATGGGCTGAAAAGCTTGCTGAAATGGGTGTTACTATTTTGTCATTAAGTGATACCGTAGGAACCTCAAGCCCAGAGACTATTTCTTACTTGTTTTCAAATTTAATACCCAAATATCCAAAGATTGAGTTTGGAGCTCACCTCCATACTACACCAAATGCTTGGCATGAAAAAATAGATGCTGCATACAAAGCAGGGTGCCGAAGATTTGATGGTGCTATACAAGGTTTTGGTGGCTGCCCAATGGCAAAAGATGTGCTTACGGGTAACATGCCCACAGAAAAAATGCTAAGCTATTTTAATGTTCAAAATATAGATAATAACATACGCACTATGAGTTTTGAGAGTGCACACAACCAGGCTAGTAAAATATTTAATAGCTATCATTAAAGACTAAAAATACACAATGAAAAATACTATTTTCTTTCAGAGATTTAAAACCTATACTCCTATACACAAACATATCTATGGTGTGTTTTTAGTGTGTTGTCTTTTTTCTTTTGTAGTTACGAGTTGCAAAACCGCAAAAGATGCTCAAATCAATACACAAAACTCTGTTACCATAAAACTCATACAGGTTAATGATGTGTATGAAATTTCACCTTTGGGTGGCGGCAGGTATGGAGGTATGGCAAGAGTAGCTCATATTAGTGATTCTATTAAAAGGCAATTCCCAAATAGT
>CESE01027208.1_pt1 | contig 12805 bp, 9 predicted proteins | sample 350271 | NCBI WGS metagenome assembly CESE01 (sample SAMEA2621536, study PRJEB7988) | marine metagenome | isolation source: saline water (ENVO:00002010), including | reverse complement strand
GTTAGTGTTTCTGGAGTTTTTGGAACCTCCATCACATAATCTGCTAGTTCTCTAACCACAGTATCTCCCTGGGTTACTACAGCAATTATCTTTCCTTTTCTTGCCTTAATCTCCTGAATGTTACTTACCACTTTATCGTAATGATTGCTATTTATGGCCACCACAACAATCGGCATTTGCTCATCAATCAGCGCAATAGGGCCATGCTTCATTTCTGCGGCTGGATACCCCTCTGCGTGTATGTAAGAAATCTCTTTTAATTTCAAGGCGCCCTCCAAAGCAACCGGGAAGTTGTAGCCTCTACCTAGGTATAAAAAGTTTGGAGCGTCTTTAAATACTTTTGCAATTTCTTTAATTTGGTCATTACTCTCCAGAGCCTTAGCAACATGGGCAGGAATGGTATCCAACTCCCTAAGGTGCATCATATAGTCTGAGGTAGAAATGGTGCCCTTTACCTGTGCCAATTTTAAAGCAATCATGGTAAGCACCGTAATTTGAGTGGTAAATGCCTTTGTGGATGCTACTCCAATTTCTGGACCTGCGTGGGTGTAGGTACCAGAGTGTGTTTCTCTAGATATGGTAGATCCAACAACATTACAAATACCATATACAAAAGCGCCCTTTTCTTTAGCTAATTTTATGGCGGCAAGTGTATCTGCGGTTTCTCCACTTTGAGAAATGGCAATAACAACATCTTTTTCTGTAATAACCGGGTTGCGGTATCTAAACTCACTTGCGTATTCTACCTCAACGGGTATACGTGCCCAATCTTCAAAAGTGTACTCTGCCACTAGCCCTGCATGCCAAGAAGTACCACAGGCTACAATAATTATTCTGTCTGCATTTACAAACTTAGGAATGTACTCCTCCAAGCCGCCTAGTTTAATGATTCCTTGGTCTGCAAGTAATCTACCCCTGAAGGTGTCTTTTATTACAGAAGGCTGCTCATAAATCTCTTTTAACATAAAGTGATCGTAGCCTCCTTTTTCTATTTGCTCAATATTTAATTTTAATTCCTGTACAAAGGGCTTAATCCTTTTATCATTCTTGATTTTTCTAATTCTAATCTCTCTTCCAAGACGAATAACAGCCATTTGCTCATCCTCTAGATAAATAGCATTATTAGTATATTCAATAAATGGAGAGGCGTCACTGGCTATAAAAAATTCATCATCACCAACACCAATAGCCAAAGGGCTTCCTAGCTTTGCAACCACAATTTCGTTGGGTTTGTTTTGGTCAAAAACAGCAATAGCATAGGCGCCAACAACTTGGTTTAATGCAATTTGTACCGCCTTACCAAGCTTAACGTCTTGTTTCTTTTTTATTTCCTCAATAAGGTTTACAAGTACTTCTGTGTCTGTATCTGAATGAAACACATACCCTCTTTTGATTAATTCTTTTTTAATAGAAGAATAGTTCTCTATAATACCGTTGTGTATAATAACCAAATCACCACTGTTAGAATAGTGTGGGTGTGAGTTTACATCATTAGGGACCCCATGAGTTGCCCAGCGGGTATGCCCTATACCTAGGCTCCCTTTTGTGGTTATATCTTTGGCAACTTGAGCCTCAAGATCCACCACTTTTCCTTTGGTTTTGGCTAGCTGTATTTTAGAGCCGTCATATAGTGCAATTCCTGCACTATCATAACCTCTATACTCTAGACGCTTTAAACCGTTAATAATTATTGGGTATGCATCTCTATGGCCTATGTATCCAACTATTCCGCACATATGTTTTAATTTGAATCTGTATAATAAATTTGAAGCTTCAATCTTTTAGTAAGATCTGCAGAAGTATTTCCATGTAAAATGGTGCCTTGATCACTCATAACACTACTAGATGGAACCTGCTCGGTGTAATCTCTAGTAGGAGCATTGGTGTTTTGCACCTGCTGGAAATTTGGCACAGCAACGTTTTGTGAAACAATTACCCCTAGTTTTACATTGGTAGAATCTTGATGAATAAGGCTACTCAAGTGGTTTGTGATTCTAAGTTTGTAATAATCACCCTTGCCATCACTGTCTCTTACCAAGCGCCCTAAATGAGTTGTGTAGGCATCTACCTGCTCAGACTCTCCAGAGGTAGTGTCTAGGCTGTAATCTGTGAGCAACCTTCCGTTATCGATATCATATATAATCAATCTTTCAGGCTCTTGTGCGTCATCGGTAATGGCGTCTTTATCGACATAAAAAATAAGGTTTGCTTCATTGATAAGCCAATTGTTTTGACGTATTTCATCCAATTCATCGGCAACTCCATTGCCATCAGCATCATCACCAAATAAACTTACAACGGCTGCAATACCTTCTCCTCCTCTTACATATAATCTATCTTCTCCATTTTGTTGATCTTGGCTAAGTAACTCGCTTTGTATTTGACCATTTAACTCATTTTCAAATACATTTACATTAATGGCGTCAAAAAGCAAGGTAATTTTTTTCTCTTCTCTAGTTCTATTTCTTGTCCCTGGCTTGTCAAACTGAGATGTAAAATATATATCCAATTTAGCGGCGGTCATGTCAAACTTTAAAAGGTTTGTGTCTGTACCTTCTACTTCAAAAAATAGCCCTCTAAAGTATTCTCTAAAGTTGTTGTTGTTTAACAGCTCTGGAGTGCCTTCCATGTTCAATATCTTTTCTCTAAAAAACGCCTCAGGTAATTTAACGCGAATTCCAGGGGCTACAAAACTGTTCTCAGAGGTGCCCTCTCCAGCATCGTCTTGCTCAAATATAGTTTCTGTATAACTCTCTGTGGATGGTAAAAAATCTGTGAGAGAATAAATTAATTCTCCCTTAAAACTTTCAAATAAATCGTTTTGATTGCTGTAATAGCTTTGTATATCCTCAAACCCTGAATTTGGGTCAAAATCTCTCAAAAAATAATTTGACTCAAAAATAGAAATATTCATAGGAGTGTTTCCATAGATAGAATCTAGAACATAGCTCGACTCACCCAAATCATCTGTGATCTCTTCGCTAAAGTAAGGGATGTATAACACAACGCTGTCTAACTGCGGCAAAAAGTTGATGCTGGGATTTGGTGTTTCTAGTGCCACTTGGGCAAGTAAATTAACCTTAGACATCCCGTAGATAGGATCCTTGTAAAGCCCTAGTTGGTTTAACTGCAAACCATTGGTTTGTACCGCCTGCAATTTTTTACTGTAAGAACGTATTGTTCTGGTTATGTCTAGGGTTGCATTTACATCTTGATCTCCAATTACTTCAGAACCAATGGTTCCTATTTCTTCTTCACAAGAGGCCATTAATACAAAAGCACTCAATACTACCAAAAGTTTTGGTAATGCATTATTAATCTTCATACGCTATTTCTAAAAGTATATTACTGTTCTAATACTTTTGTTTGATAAAAATCTAAATATTCTCGTTCCATATCTTCCTTTTGTTGAAAAGCAAGTACTGGTTTATCTAATGCCGCTATGTAGGTCTGCAATTCTTCTGAAATATCTTCTGAACCAACAATAACCGCATCTGAGTTATTAATGGCTATTTTCATTACATTTTCAAAAGTAGGATCCTTTAAAGGAATTAAAGCCTCATCGTCAATAGCATCAAATTTGATTTTATTGGATACCTCAGCATTCAGCGTTCCGTTAAAACCTTGATTGTATACAGAGGTTACAATTTTACTGTTCTCAAACAAAGGCTCATTACCGTAATAATTTCTTAGATAAAGAGGTAAAAAAGAAGCCAACCATCCATGCACATGAATAATATCTGGAGACCAGTTTAATTTTTTTACAGTTTCAATAACACCCTTGGCAAAAAATATAGCGCGCTCATCATTGTCGTTGAAAAAGTTTCCTTCTTCATCTGCAAAGGTAGCCTTGCGCTTAAAATAATCTTCATTGTCTATAAAATAAACCTGCATGCGCTCTTTAGGAATAGAGGCCACCTTGATAATAAGGGGCATATCTAAATCATTGATAACAAGGTTCATCCCAGACAACCGAATCACTTCATGTAATTGGTGTCTTCTTTCGTTTATATTACCATAACGAGGCATAAATATTCGTATTTGACCACCGTTATTGTTTACCATTTTTGGAGCTTCAAAGGACATGGATGAAATCTCTGTTTCTGGCAGGTATGGTATCACTTCTGAGGAAACATACAATACTCTCTTATCTTTCATAAAATCTTTGCTTTTATGTACTATGTGTAAAACGCACAAAATTACGAAAATTTATGCAGACTTAGTTTCAATATCTTAATTTTGCTTTGAGTTTAAAAATCAACTATGGAAGTCTTTACAGAAAATAAAACGTTAACTACCGCATTAGATCCATACAGGAATTCTAAAAAAATTGGGCTTGTCCCTACCATGGGAGCCCTTCACAAAGGCCATTTATCTCTAGTTAGTCTAGCTTTAAAAGACAATGACCTTGTAGTGGTAAGCATTTTTGTAAATCCAACCCAGTTTAACAATCAAGGTGATCTGGTAAACTACCCCCGCACACTAGAGAAAGACGTTAGACTTTTAAAAACGTTACAGGCAAATGTAGTGGTCTATGCGCCAGAGGTTAAAGAGCTATATGGCCATAAAGCCATCTCTAAAAAATACAACTTTGGGGCTATTGCAAAAGAAATGGAGGGCAAACACAGACAAGGGCATTTTGATGGTGTGGGCACCGTTGTGGCATTACTTTTTAAAGCAGTACAACCCAACGCTGCCTATTTTGGAGAGAAGGATTTTCAGCAATTGCAAATTGTAAAAAAAATGACGGCCATAGAAAAATTGCCCGTTGAAATTATAGGCTGCCCTATTGTACGAGAACCTAGCCATCTTGCTATGAGCTCAAGAAATAAACGATTAAACCCCCAACAACTAGAAGCAGCTACTATTATTAATAAAAGTTTAAAATTAGCAGCGAAGCATTTTCAAGAAAAATCAATTTCGCAAATAAACACAATGGTTGCAGATTGTTTTAAAGATAGCAGCCTTAGCCTAGAATATTTTGAGATTGCAAATGAAAAAACATTAAAAACCGTGAGCCGTAAACGAAAAGGAGTTTCTTATCGTTGTTTTATTGCAGCTTTTGTGGGAGAGGTTCGTTTGATAGATAATCAGAAACTTAATTAATTTTCTTTCACTTAAGAATTCATGCATATTAATTTCATATATCTTTGCTAGTATGTTAATACACGTAGTAAAATCTAAAATTCACAGAGTAAAAGTAACAGGCGCAGAGCTCAATTATATTGGAAGCATCACCATAGATCAAGATTTACTTGATGCAGCCAATATTGTAGAGGGAGAAAAAGTGCAGGTGGTAAACAACAATAATGGAGAGCGACTAGAAACCTATGCGATACCTGGCCCAAGAGCAAGTGGAGAAATTACCCTTAACGGCGCAGCAGCAAGAAAAGTCTCAAAAGACGATATTTTAATATTAATTACCTACGCCATGCTTACTCAAGAAGAGGCAAAAACATTTAAGCCCTCTCTTGTGTTTCCTAACCAAGATAACTTACTTATTTAAATTGAAAAAAAGCCTGATAAAAATTCTAAAAATAGGGGTCCCAATCGCTTTTGGGGCATTCTTGATTTGGTATATCTACAACAAATTCACCCCTTTACAACTGCAGGAACTTTCAGGATATGTGAAAAATGCCAATTACTGGATAGTGGGGCTTTCTGTGGGGTTAAATCTTCTAAGCCACCTAGCAAGAGCGCACAGATGGTCTTTTATGTTAGAGCCCCTTGGTTATAAACCAAAACTAGCCAATAATTTCATGGCGGTTTCTGTTGCCTATCTGATGAATATATTTATTCCAAAAAGTGGAGAAGTTTCTAGGGGGATTGTACTAGATAAGTATGAGAAAATTCCTTTTTCTGCTGGTTTTGGAACCATCATCAGTGAGCGTATTGTAGATCTTATTTTTCTTGTTGTATTTATAGGTACCGCATTGGTGTTAAAATTTGATGTTCTCTCTGAGTACCTCTTTGATGCAATCCCTGCCAGGATCATCCATACCCTGCTAATCGCCCTAACTGGCCTTGTTATTTTGGCGTATGTGTTTTTAAGATTTTCTAAATCAACCACAAATTCAAAAATTAAGTCTTTTTTACTGGATCTTAAAGATGGGGTGTTAAGTATTGTTACCATGAAAAAGAAAAAACTCTTTATAGGATACAGTTTTTTTATCTGGGGATTGTACCTACTCTCTTTTTATATAGCTACACAAGCCTTGGCAGAAACCTCAGACATAGGCTTTAGCACCATTATAATTGCCTTTGTAGTAGGTAGTTTCACCTTTGCGTTTACCAATAGTGGTTTTGGAACCTACCCAGCTGCAATAGCAGGTGTATTGGTGTTATTTAACGTCCCTTTTACTGTTGGTACAGCTTTTGGTTGGATAATTTGGACATCTGGCATCGCATCAATTATTGTTATTGGTGTGGGGTCAATGCTATTTTTACCTGTGTACAATAAAAACAAATAATTGTTAGTTTTGGTAAGCGCAGCACCTTTTAAAATTTATTATCTTACAGCTTTCTTAAAATTTCAGACATGAAAAAAACAATCCTTCTTTTGGCTTTTTTAACGTTTAGTTTCCTTGCAAATGCGCAAGTAATCTATGAGGAATTTAACAGTGAAAGACTTCAAGAAACCAGACGGTTAAAAATTCAGCTCCCTCGTAATTACGACACAAACACAGATAAAGTATACCCGGTTATTATTGTTCTAGATGCAGACTATTTATTTGAGCCCGTTGCAGGAAATGTTGATTACTTTAGCTACTGGGAAGACATGCCTGAATCAATTATTGTTGGTGTCATGCAAGGTAGAACACGCTTTGATGATTGTAATTACGACCAAGGAAATTATCTGCCCTCAGAGAAAGGAGCAGATTTTTTTGAATTTCTTGGCCTAGAGCTGTTACCCTATATTGATGATAACTACCGTACCGCAAAATTTGTGGTGGGTGTTGGCCATGATTTTACGGCAAACTTTTTAAACTTTTACCTCTATAAAAGCCCTCCGCTTTTTAATGGCTACATTGTGCTAAGCCCAGAGCTATCTCCCAACACTACCACGCGTATGGCCAGCAGGATTCCAAAAATTACTACAGAGATTTTTTACTATTTGGCCACAGCAACAGATGATATTAAAGATTTAACCCAAGACGCAGAGGCATTAAACAACACCTTAAAATCAATAGATACTCCTTATTTTAATTACTACTATGATAATTTTCAGGGCGCAACCCATTACTCTTTGGTTGCCCGTGGTATCCCTGTAGCACTAGAAAAAATGTTTTCTATCTACCGCCCAATAAGCAGAGAAGAATACAACACGGTTTTACTCACCCTAAAGACCCCTATTAGCGAGTACCTGATTGATAAATACAACACCATTAAAGATCTTTTTGGTATTGATGATGTTATACGGGTTAATGACTATATAGCCACCACCAAAGCAGCCGAAAAACAAAAACAATGGGAGTCTCTCAAAGTTATTGCAGAAATGGCAAAAAAAGAGTACCCAGAAACCGTACTAGGGCCTTATTATTTGGGTCGTTATTATGAAGAGGTAGGACAGCCTAAAAAAGCAATGCGGGTTTTCCAGGCAGCCTTTGACAAAGAAGAGGTTGGGTTTATAACCCTAGATGTAATGTTAGACAAGGCAGACCAAATCAAAGAGGATTTTGGTTATTAAAAAACTGTCTTAATTGTTAACTACTTTATGGATGTTATAAATCAAATCTCAAGATAATCACTATTTTTATGGCTACCAATGGCTAAAACAAAAACTACTTTTTTCTGTCAAAATTGCGGGGCTCAATCTGCCAAGTGGCAAGGGCAATGCACCTCTTGTAAACAATGGAACACCATTGCAGAAGAGGTCATTCAAAAAGCAGAAAAAGCAACCTGGGATATTTCACAAACAAACACATCCCCTACAACAAGAGCCTCTAAGGCTCAAAAACTTTCAGAAATATCTACTAGTGCAGAGGCGCGAATAAACACTCAAAACAAGGAGTTAAACCGCGTGTTGGGAGGCGGGCTTGTGCCTGGTAGCCTCACTCTTTTAGGAGGAGAGCCCGGAATAGGAAAAAGCACCTTGATGCTGCAAATAGCCCTTGAACTTCCTTATAAAACATTGTATGTCTCTGGAGAGGAAAGTGCGCAGCAAATTAAAATGCGCGCCCAAAGAATACACCCAAACAGTGAGCACTGTTATATTTTAACAGAAACAAAAACACAGCATATTTTTCGCAACATTGCACAAATGCAACCAGATATTGTAGTGATAGACTCTATCCAGACCTTGCATACAGATCATATAGAAAGTAGCCCTGGAAGTATTTCACAGATACGAGAAACCACAACAGAGCTTATAAAATTTGCTAAAGAAACGGCCACTCCTGTAATCCTTATTGGACACATCACCAAAGACGGAAATATTGCTGGACCTAAAATTTTAGAGCACATGGTAGATACGGTACTTCAGTTTGAGGGAGACCGCAATCATATTTACAGAATTCTAAGGGCTAATAAAAACCGTTATGGAAGCACCAGTGAAATTGGCATCTACGAAATGCAAGGCAGCGGGCTTCGAGAGGTTTCAAACCCATCAGAGATCCTACTGTCTAAAAACGAAGAAGAACTCAGCGGAACAGCAATAGCCTCTACCCTTGAAGGGATGAGACCACTGCTTATAGAAATTCAAGCACTTGTATCTACAGCCGTATACGGAACTCCTCAAAGAAGTGCTACTGGCTATAATGCCAAACGTCTTAATATGATTTTGGCAGTTCTTGAAAAACGAGCAGGCTTTAAACTTGGAACAAAAGATGTGTTTTTAAATATTACTGGAGGGATCTCTGTAGATGATCCCGCCATTGACCTTGCGGTTGTGGCTGCTGTTCTCTCCAGCAATGTAGATATCACCATAGATAAAACCATGTGTTTTGCTGCAGAAATTGGCCTGGCCGGTGAAGTGCGCCCTGTAAATAGAGTTGAGCAGCGTATTTTAGAGGCAGAGAAATTAGGCTTTGAAAGCATTGTTATCTCAAAGTACTGTAAGCTTCCCAAACAAACCTATGGCATACAAATCATTAAACTAGGGAAAGTACACGACGTGGTCAAACACCTATTTACCTAATACACTACAAAAGAACGTTATTTCATCAATAGCCCATATTAAGGAGCAGGATTAGGCATTGCTTGATGCACCTGTTGTATTTCTTTTTCTATTTCTGCAGATAAGCTAAGGTGTATGCTGTCTATATTTTCTGATAGTTGTGAGATGCTTGTAGCGCCAATAATAGTGCTGGTTACAAAGGGTCTATCGTTCACAAAAGACAAGGCCATTTGAGAGAGAGAAAGGCCGTATTTTTTTGCGATAGCGTCATAGCCTTGTGTTGCTTTTAAAGAACCCTCGCTATGATACCTAGAATAATTTGGAAACAGAGTTACTCTAGCTCCTTCAGGTTTTTTACCGTCCAAATACTTTCCAGACAACATGCCAAATGCAAGGGGAGAATAGGCTAAATACCCTATGTTTTCCATGTGTAATACCTCTGTAAGGCCTATCTCATCTCTGCGCTGTAATAAACTATAGGCGTTTTGGATAGAAACCATTTTTAGTTTCCCTTTTCTATGCTCCTCCATGTAGCGCATCGCGCCAAAAGGCGTTTCATTACTAAGGCCAATGTGACGAACTTTCCCGGCCTTTACATAACACTCCAGGCGGTTTAAAATCTCACCTATATTATCCTCCCACTGCTCATTTGCGCTGTGGCTATACTCCCGAACTCCAAAAATATTCACAGCTCTTTCTGGCCAATGTAATTGGTAAAGATCTAGATAATCTGTCTGTAAACGTGCCAGGGTTTTATCTAGCGCATCATCTAAAGAGGCTGTACTAAAATCAAGATTTTCGCGCATTGAATTAAATATCCCGCGACCACTCCCTGTTACCTTAGAGGCTAAAACTACCTTATCTCTGTTTTTGTTTTTAGCAAACCAATTGCCAATGTACTGCTCTGTAAGGCCTTGTGTCTTTGGGGTATATGGAACTGCATACATTTCTGCAGTATCAAAAAAATTAACGCCCTTATCAAGGGCATAACTCATCTGTTGATGCGCCTGGTCCTGGGTATTTTGACGACCAAAGGTCATGGTGCCTAAACAAATTTTACTGACCTGAATATTGGTGTTGGTAAGGGTGGTATATTTCATGAAAATGTGCTGTTAAAACAGCGGCAATTTTTAATTAGTGTAGGAGTTCTAAAGTACAATAAAGCTTTTTTTAAAAATCCAGCTCTACCATATGAGGGCAATGATCACTATGGACAGCAGCCGGAAGTATAACAGCACGTTTTATGTGCTGTTTTAAAGGCTGAGAAACCATGTTATAATCTATGCGCCAACCTTTGTTATTTGCTCTTGCATTTGCACGATAGCTCCACCAGGTGTATTGATCTGGTTGCTTGTTAAGGTGTCTAAAGCTATCTATAAAGCCTTGATTTATAAAATCATCAAGCCACGCGCGCTCTATGGGCAAAAACCCGCTAGAATTTTTATTTGATACAGGGTTGTGAATATCAATAGCTTGATGACAGATGTTATAATCTCCACAAATCACCAAATTAGGAAGTTCTTTTTTTAAGGTGTTTACATACTCTTGAAATAGTGCCATGTACTCTAATTTATGCTCTAAACGCGCACTATTGGTGCCGCTGGGAAGGTACAAACTCATAATGCTAACCTCTTTAAAGTCTACTCTTATGTTTCTACCCTCAAAATCCATAGACTCAATTCCGGTACCGTAGGCAACGTGGATTGGTTCTTCTTTGCAGAATATAGCCACGCCACTATAGCCTTTTTTTTGAGCGGAAAACCAGTAATGGTATGGATATCCAGCTGCCCCAATAGCCTCCAAGTCTACTTGCTGTTTATTGGCCTTGGTTTCTTGTATGCACACCACATCTGCATCAGTGGTTTGCAACCAAGGTAAAATATCTTTGCGCATTGCTGCGCGAATTCCGTTTACGTTGTAACTTAGTATTTTCATGCCACTAAATTAAATAAGATTGTATTTTTAGGGATGCCTATCTTTGAAAGGTTTTCATAAAACAATCAACAAATTTTAAAATTTTACGTTAATAAATCATAACAACTCTTTTTGACCAAAATGTAAGGGGTGTCAACTTATGAAAAAGATATTATTTTTTGCGGTATTATTTGTAACCTTTCTTGGCTATAGCCAAGAAAGTGGTTCAAAGTATCGTAGTAAAAAAGTAGCTGTTAGAGATTCAATTATGCTTGATACTGTAGGGCTTAATCCCTCAAAGTTACTTGTCAAAGACCTGCAAGGAAACACTATAGACCCTTTACTATACAGGGTAGACTATCCCAATGCGTTGGTGTTCCCCTCAAAAGATTTACTAAAAAAAAAGGACTCATTACGTATTGATTACCTAGTGTTTCCTGAGTTTTTAACCAAAGAATACTTTGAGTTTGACCAGGCAATTATTGTGGAGAGTGATGGCAGTATTAAAAAACTGTATACCTTAGATCAAAGCAGTACTGAAAGCCTATTCACTCCCTTTAATGGGCTTAACACCTCGGGGAGCATCTCCAGAGGTGTTACTATTGGAAACAATCAAAATGCTGTTGTAGACTCCCAACTAGATTTACAAATCACAGGAAAATTAAGCGATAAAATATCCATTCGAGCCTCCATACAAGATGCAAACATACCAACCCAACAAGGAGGCTACACTCAAAACCTAGAAGAGTTTGACCAGATATTTATTGAACTCTACAGTGATAATTGGAACATTAGGGCTGGAGATGTAGACTTGCAAAATCAAAACAGCTACTTTGGCCGCTTTACAAAAAAAGTACAAGGAATATCTCTAAGGGCTACCTTAGAGCATGATAGTGGCGCAAAAACTAGCACATTTGCATCTGGAGCACTAGTAAGAGGGGTTTTTAGTAGTAGTAATTTTGTAGGACAAGAAGGAAACCAAGGTCCTTATAAACTTGTGGGCCCTGATGGAGAGTTGTTTGTTCTTATTGTATCTGGAAGTGAAAAAGTGTACGTAAATGGTATGTTGTTAAACCGTGGAGAGAATGAAGATTATCTTATTGATTACAATGCCGGTGAAATAAAATTTAATCCCACCTACGCCATTACAGCAAACATGCGTATTAGGGTAGAATATCAGTTTACAGAAAGAAACTATACGCGTTTTATTGGTTATGGCGGTGGAGATTACACCTCAGATACCTTTGATATTGGCGCTTATGTTTATTCAGAGAATGATGCAAAAAATCAGCCCTTACAACAATCGCTATCTAGTGAGCAAGTAGCTATACTTCAAGGAGCTGGCGATGATCAAGACGCAATGACGGCGCCGTCTTCTGTGCCAGAGAATTATGAAGATGGAAAATTTTTATATAAAAAACAGCTCTATTTAAATGGAGAAGAAATATTTGTGTTCTCTAACAACCCACAGGATGAGCTTTTTAATGTACGCTTCTCTCTTGTGGGAGATAACCTTGGAGATTATAAACTCTCCCAGGGGTCTGCTATCAATAAAATCTTTGAATACACTCCACCTATAAATGGTGTGCCACAAGGTAGTTACGCGCCCTTTATTCGCCTAAGTGCTCCAACAAAATTACAGGTTGGAGGTGTAAAAGCAAGTTACCATCCTGGGGAGAAAACAACAATAAATTTTGAATTAGCTGGAAGTAAAAAAGATCTCAATTTATTTTCTGAGCTAGACAACAATGACAATCAGGGCTATGCTGCGCATCT